>MDSZ01090595.1_pt1 | contig 10890 bp, 14 predicted proteins | sample 811201 | NCBI WGS metagenome assembly MDSZ01 (sample SAMN05326647, study PRJNA326480) | marine metagenome | isolation source: seawater | place: Indian Ocean: North | collected 2010 | reverse complement strand
GTATTTCAATTGTTTCTTCATCAAATACAGGTTCAATAATAGAATTGACTAGAAGCAATCTTTCAAATAAACTTGCGTCCATTTTATCTTCAGACGCTTTAGCCATTTTCCATTGAGCACCTTTAGTAATACTTTTAATTTTAATTGCACCGCCCCATTCTGGAACATCAATTATTTTTTGTTCAGTATCTACTGCGTTCTCAATATCCTCTATGGATAATATATTTTCAGCCATTGTGCGTTCTCCTTATTTCTAGTGTGTGCCTCTTGTGACGTTTCCTGATACTTGGAAGTCTGCTGTAAAACTAACTACATCGCCAACTGGACTGTTTTGTGCATAATTGGTAAGTATGCACTCACCTGTATATTTAATTGCACCTGAGCCTGTTCCGGCAGGAGAGTATTCAAAAGATAGTGTTGCTGCTTGACCAACTATTGGACCGAGAACACCGTCTAAAGTAGCATCCCAAAGACCAGCAATCCCAATTGTTGCGTCTTTCAATCCTACGATATAAGACTTTGAAGCATCTCCTAAGGTAGAAGTTTCAGCGACATCTGCTGTTTCTGGAAAATCAACTGAATTGACGTAAGTAGAGATATCTGTAAGCGAACCGCCTGAGTTATCTATCTTAAACTTACTATCCTTTCCGTGAATAAATGCCATTATTTCTCCTTAATTATTTCTAGCAAAACCAACTATTAGAGTAAAACTAGGTGTACTTCCTCCAATAGTAGCAGATACTTTTAGGTATCTATTTACGGTTGTGCTACTAGCTACTGCTTTTATTTCGCTAGTCGTACCTGTTGCTTGTGTAAATGTAAGCAAGTCTGCATAAGTGACATTATCTGCACTATGCTGAATTTTCAAATCACAAGTTGGACTTGAACCACTTGCTGCACTTACAATTAAAAATCCTGCTCCACCATTACCTGTACTAGCAGAGTTATCTACTGCAGTTCCGGTAAAGCTAGCAGTTTTAGTTGCAGTTGGTTGCAATACTAAACCATTATCAATTATTTCATCTGATTGAAAATCTAAAGTAAATGCAACAACATCTCCAACTGGACTCGATAGTCCATAATTTGTTACATCGCCTTTAGCAAAACTAACTAAACTAGATAAAGCAATTGTTCCTGTAAATCCAAATACATTTGTATTTGTAGAACTACCAACTAATGCTTGTAAAGTAGTATCTGCAGTTGCGTCAAAAAAACCTTGTATTCCAACTGTTCCGTCTTTCATTCCGGGAACATATGTTTTACTTGCTTTTCCAAATGTAGTAGTTTCAGAAACATCAGCTGTTCTTGTTACATCTAAAGCATTAGCATAACTACTTAAATCTGTATTATTAAAAAATAAAGTTGTATCTTTACCGTGTAAAAATGGCATTACTTACCACCACCGCAACAACCGTTACCGCAACAATCCATTATCGTTTACCTCTTCCTCGTCTGCCGTTTCTTCGTCTCCTACGGCCACCTCCACCACCGTAGCTACTTTTTGGCATTCTTTTTGACCTTTACTATTAAACCTTGTTCTAATAACCACTTAACTGATTTTTCAGGAATATCAGATGTCTTTGTTCCTGCTTTGAATTCTTTATCTTTAATTGTTAGATTTACTTTTAATATATACATTATCCTAAAATCTCCACTATAAAATTACAAGCTAAGTAATCTGTGTTATTCATATTATACACACCGTAATCTCTCGCCTCGACCACTCTTGTTGTGCTAACAATACCTCCCAATGTTACATCACTTTCAATTGCTGTCTTTACACTATTTGAACCAGTGTTAGCTAAAAATCCGTCTAAAGTATCTTGACTATCTTGTGCGTCCACTCTCGATACAACAACTAAAACTGGTATTTCATATTTGTCTGTTCCTCTACTCATTGACATATCATATTGAACTAAATCCATAACACCTACAACTGCACAAGGTGGCTCTAAAAAATCAGGCATAAAGTTATAAACTGATAAGCTAGATATACTGCCCAGGTTTGCTCCGATACCTTGTCTAATTGAACTTAATGCTGGCATCTTTCACTTCCATATTTGCAGTTGCATATTTGAATAAAACTTCCGTCTGGATTTTCTTTAACTAAACACATTATTTTAACTTTCTACCGGCTTTCCAAAGCAACTCTATTTCGACTGCTGCTTTCTTTAATAATAGCTTTCTTTTTCCTCTACTATTTTTGACACCTATATTCAAATAAGGAATTAAAGGTGTTCCTTTTTCAGCTATTGCCTTTTGAACTAGAAAAACAGGTATCTGTCCAGACTTAACTGGTCCCCAAGCTTGAAGTGGTTTTGCAGGTGGCCAATGTGGTTTAGAACGAGCATACGGTTCAGTTAGCTTAAAGTTTGGTCCAGTTCCGTGAACATAACTAGAATGTTGAGCCATAGAACGTATTGTTATACCGTCTGGTAATCTACCTAAATCTAAAACTGGTTGCATTTTTATTGACCTGCGTAATCTACCACTATCTTTTGGTGCGACTGCTTTTGCTTCTTTGACTACCTCTTGACCATAATCTCTTAAAAAATTTCTTATTGGTAATCCTGCAACTTTGTGCATACGCATTCGTCTTTTTAATTTAGGTAATCCGTCTATCTTAAATCTAGCTGTAAACGCAGACATTAGAGTTTGTATTTTCTATACGCTTTGATTAGTTCTTTAGCATCAGGGTCCATTTTGTTAAACAACTGTATTGTTCCTGTACTTTCACTTCCAAAAACATTAAACGGACTATCCTTTCTTTTCCATAATCTAACTGCTTGAATTAGTGCAGCAGTTTCAATTGCTTCAGGTACTTTTGAAAATCCCCAATATGCAGTTATCTTTATATTCTTAACTATCATTGGGTCAAACCTTTCACTACTTCTTGTAGTCAAAATTCTTAACTCGGTATAAGGGTCGTAATAAGTAGTGCTACTTTCAATTAAATTTGGATTTGGATTAACTGGTAATAAATAAAAATCAGTGTCTAAAGTTAAAGTTGTATCGTGTGTTCCATTATCTGTTGTATCTAATTGCACAACTAAACTTGTTGTTCTGGATATATCATCTACACATATGTAGTCTGTGTGGCTAGGCGTAAAAAATTTAACTTCAGCAGAACTAGTTTCATAAAAGTTTCTACCACAATAATTATCTATCAGCCTACAAGCTGCGTCAATTGCTCTATCTATGTTAGTATCTTGACTTGTACCAGATAAACCTATGTTTGCTTTAACTGCTGCCTTATCAACATACTGCGTCATTTAAGACCTACTTAGATTTATTTTCTTTGGGTGCTTTTGCTTTTATGCTTAAAGACTTGTACCAGTTTTCATCTACTTCTTGACCTGCTCTTGCTACAATATGACAACCTTGACCAGCCCAATCTTTTGGGTGTCCGTCAGATTCGACATACTTGCCGTCTTTTTCATAAATATCTTTTTTTAATTTCATAATTTCTTTCTTGGTTTGTCCGTCCCCAACTATATAAGATGAGGACGAAACTAAAACCATTTAACTACCTTAGTAGTTTGTAATTGAACAGAAAGCTGCCGGTCTATAAACCGGGAAACCTACTCGCATACTTGCTTTCATCATCACTTTGTCTTTTGTGAAAAAGTCAGAGTGAGAGTCTGACATAGCAACGGATATACCTGCTCTTGTTACGATGTGAGCTGCTAAACCACCGCCAAATGTTCCCATAAGGACAGTTCCTGCGGATATTGCAGTTGTTGGAACAACCTTTAATCCCCAGATATTTGGTGTAACACCACTTTGATAATTTCCAGCTGTAACGAACAATGGATTCTTTGCTGCATAACCTTGACCAGATGTACCGGCAAAATCAGCAGTAACTTCAGTCACTGTATCGTTCCAATCTGAAGGGTGCATTATGATAGCGTCTGGCTCCATAAATGCATCTTTTCTTATTTCAGTAATTGCTTGGTGCAATTGACCAATTCTACCAAGGTTACCTGCGTATGAACTGAAATTAAAAGTATTAATTCCAGATACATTCAAAAGTCCTTTAAGAATTGGAGCTACACCTGAACCACCAATAAGAACATCGTCAAGTCTAAGATTAAGCATTGTTCTTAATCTACTATCAAGATATCCTTGAACTGAAGATACATCAGCAAGTAGTTCTTCTGTCACAGGGATAGAAACACCTACTTTTCTAATTTCTTCAGTCTTTTCAGTCATTGCAAGTGCAGATTCGCCAAAGGCTGCTGCCTCAGCTACTTCTGCTGCATTGTTTGTGAAAGTTGTCTCTTCTAAATATTTGTATTGAAATTGGTCAGTCGGAATTGTGCTGAACAAATCAATAACAGAATTAGGATTTCTCAGAGCTGTTGGAATGATCAAATCACTTCTAACCACTTTCGGTGGATATTGGTTTGCTTCATCCATAAGAGTTTTATACTCAGTTAATGGGTTCCACTTTAATTCAGAATTTACATTCTTTTGACCATTTTTAACATATGCTTGATAAGCATCAGATTCAACAATTTGTTCAGACAAAGATTTAACTGGTTCAGTTTTCTCTTCGTGAATTGGTGATGGCTCAACTGATTTTAATTCAGCTTCTTCATCATTCATTGTTTGTCTTGCTTTTTCAACCACTTGCAATTCAGAGATTTCACTTCTAAGTGCTTCCATTCTTTCGTTTCTATCAAACCAAGCTTGTTTTTGCTCGTGGTCCAATAAACCAAAGTCTTCGTTAGCATCTTTAATTGCTTCTTCTCTAAGTGCACCTAACTCTTCTTTTAATTCAATAATTTTTTTCATTTTTTTCCTTAAATTAAATCAGGGTCAGCTGTATCAGCTAACACTTGTTGAGTTTGTAACCATAAGTCAGCGTCTTCATCATTGATTGGATTTGAACTAGCAATACTTAACATATCGTCTATCTCAGTCCAAGCATCAGATATAGAATTTTGTAATTCAATTAAGTTTTTTACAACATTCTCAGATAGCTGCTTATCCTTTTCTAATCTAATAGAGGTAAGCTCTTTAGACCTATTGATTAATTTGTCTAATCTGTTACGCACATCAGACACTTCATCATCATACTTTACACCTGTTGGCTTATCTTCTTTGACTGCCATAGTGTAAGTATTTTGGTTAGCACCGACCAATACGGGTGATACTTCCCAAACTTTCAAACTTTTTAATTCTCTTACTTCTTTTTCTGTTCCGTCATCTTTTGTAATCATTTTTTTATCACTGTCTAAAACTTCAAAACCAAAGGACCATTGTTGTAAATCGCCCATAGCTTTAACTGTATTGAATGCGTCTCTACCTCTTTCGGTATCCATAATGAACTGTCCTTTGAAAACTGCTTTTTCACTATCTTGTTCTATAACACCTCGGCCAATTACATCTTTCCAGTCGTGTCCCCAAACCATTGCGACACCATTATCCCCAAATCCAGACTTAACTGCTCCTGGAACAACAATGTCATTATCACTATCAACCATATTAAATACTGAGAATACTGCTTCAACTTTACCCTCACTTTCATCAGTAGCTAGAAAGCTAACTGACTTGCTTTCAAATTCTTCTCTGTTCATCTTTTCCTTTTCTCGTGATATGCAACTGTACATCTACAATTTGCTATCAAGTTCATTGGAGCACCTTGACTGCTATCTCCGGGAAGATACATAGGATAACCACTTACACTAAAGTTAGCAGTTTCACCTACCTCTTTTCCGTCCATAACAATATGGGCGTCTCTAACTCTATCGTCTTTCATTGTAATCCATTCTTTAACTGTAATTAGACCACTTGCTTTTACGGCAAGGGCTTTACCACGGTTAGCTAATGCATTACCCTCTGTTCTAGCAATCATACTAGCTCTACTTAATTGTTTCTTACCTAATCTACTAGATACTTGGTTAGCTATATAGTCATCTCTTGCTTGACCAAGTAGTCCAAGTTTATTAGCTTCATCAAATGCTTTTCTTAAACCACGGCTAACTTCAGTTCTAGTTGTCTTAGACATCTCTGGAAAAATAGTAATTAATCTTTGTTCTACAAATTCTATTGCTTCACTATTTCTAAACATTGTTTCAATTGGATATAGTGTTTCACCTGCTCTGCCCGGAAGAAATCCCTCAGCTATAATAACTCTTTTAGTCTTTTTCTTTTTATCATCTATATTCAAATCTACTTTTACATCTTCAGGTAGTAATACTTCTATTTCTTGAAAACCAAAATCAGTCATCATAGATAAATACAAATCATAAACATCTGCTCGCCACATCTTAGTTGTGCTATCTAAGTATGGACCAATAAGTGCTTCAGCATTCATTCCATATTTTTTAATATATCTAAATATTTCTCGTCTTTGTATTCCAAACAAATCTGAATAGGTTGTAGTTAAAACTCTATCCCATTTAGTAAGTAGATTATTGTAATCATTCCAATAGTCTTTTGAAAACTCAGGATACTTAAATCTGTTTTCTCTGTAATCATCATCTTCATTTTCTAATTTTATTTTACGCAAAACTAATTCTTCAGCTGAGGCTGCTTTTTTATCTGCTGCCTCCATTTGTCTAACTAATTTTCTAGACCAAGACCAACCTGGATATCCACCCCAAAGTTTCCAAGCAATTATTCCTGCTCCCGGATAACCTTTACCACCTCGTCTATTTTGTGGTGCTTGTAAATCTACTTCGTGTCTAGCAAAATACTTAGCTATGTGTCTTACTTTTCTTGGACCAGCAGTAGTATTGTTAATTAAATATCTAGCTGATTTTCTACCTATGTTTGTTCCACCACGATTGTATTCAAGTGACCACTTCAAACCAGTTCTTGCTTGTGCTTTAACTGAACTAGGTATCTTAAAATTAATACCGTCATATCTACCTTTGTGATTAATATCTAAATCTGGTCTTTCTTTTTTACTTGATAGTGGATGATTTCTTGGTAGTAAATCTAAATCAAATTTACCACCTCTAAATCTACCTGTTCTAAGTGCATATAAAAACGCATTTACTCTAGCGTATGCCCACCTAGTTTCACCACCACTTCTACGAACACTTGGTCTTACACTTCCCGGATTAGTTCTGTATGCTCCAACACCTCGTCTAAAACAGGCTTTTAACATTCCAAGTGTTGCTCTATACTTTGGATTTTTAGAGTTGTGGTCATCAACTTTCTTTTGTAATGCTTTAGTTACTTCTTTTCCAACTGCTGGAGCTTTTTCACTCATCATCATCTCCAAACATTTCTATTTGTCTTAATCTTTCTTTAGCTAATTCTTCAGTTGGATAACAACCAAATAGTTTCTTACCGTCTTTAGAATATACACAATACTCATTATCTTCTTTTTTAATTGTCTTGTATTCATCTTCATCTGATGTTTCAATATTTTCAGGTTTCTCATCTTCAGTTTCAGGTTTGTCTGGTTTAGTTTCACCACCACCGTGTTCCATTGCGTGTGAAGACATTTCTTTTGATTGAACTACATTTACATTTATTGGAACATAATAAACTGATTGACTTTCATCTGTTGGTAATCCAACCATATCTCTAGCTTCAGATACTGTTGCCCAACCATTCTTAACTGCAATACTCATTCGTGTATATAAATCATTCGAATCTGTTTGTAATGCTCTTACTTCAGTCAAGTCATATTCACTATATGAATTTACTTCAAAATCAAAATCCGGTATTAATAGCTGATAAGTTAATTCTTGTGCAACTAATCTCCATAATGGTATTAATTTATTTTCAGTAAAGTATTCTCTTAGTTCTCTAGCATTTGAATAAGTTGCTCTATCTAGTCCAGCACCTAGACCAGCTAATATAGCAGGAACACCTAGAACAGCAGATACTCTTTCTTCAGGTACTCGTCTTAATGTTCCTATATCTAAATCTCTTGGGGATAAAGCAATAGGTTCAATTTTCATATTGCCTGACATAACTAATGGCTCACCACGATTTTGACCACCAAACTTTCTTTTGAAAGTATTAGCTATTTCTCTAGCTTCTTCTTCAGTTGGACCGTATTCATCATTTGGACTTATTACAATTCCCGGAACACCCATATTTGATAGTAAAGCAGTAGCCAATTGACCTGCACTTTCATCTCCGTATATTTCTCTTAATACTGTAAGTAATGGACTGAAACCTCGTCTATGATTTTCAGGATTAACAGACATTCTTAGGTGTATCATATCTTCAGGTTTAATCATTAAAGTTTTTTGTTGCATTTCATATTCATAAACAGTAATAAGTGTTTCTTCAGTTCCTTTAGGTGTAACTTTGTCAGGCATTAGTGGATAAAGTTGTGCTACTTGTCCTGCATTATTTCGTTGCTTGAGAATATATGCGTCTCCATTGACGTGCATAGAATTAATTATGTATTGTTTTAACATATCGCCAGACATAAATGGATTTGGTCTATCTAATAATGTTAAGAATTGATGAGTGTATATAGTTTCAGTTTCACCTTTACTATCTTTAGTTTTAATACACATCTTTGGTTCAGCAAAAGAAGTACCTAGTGTTTGAAGACAGGCAACTACTGCTGAGTTTGAACTTCCGTCTCCAATCTCACTTACATCAAATGCTCCTGCTTTACTATTCCAACCTTGTAAAAATGAACGATTATTATAAACCATATCGTCATCTGCAAAAAAGTTGTAATACTTCTCTTGACTACGGTTATTATTTGCTGCTCTAATCTGTGGCACCAAGCTACCTATCAATTCCGTAAATGTTCTATTCTGTTCTACCATAATTCCTTTCGCAGTTTGAGGTAAGCCGGAACGCACCAGAGGACAACCTACCTCTTACTGCGACAACTAAAATGCTTTCCATTGTTTCTTTACCTGCGTTTCAAGTATCGCATATGCTAAAGCATCAACTTGGTCATCGTGTTGTCCAGCTGGGAACTGCAATAGTTCTCGCTGAAAATCAGGCAACCAATCTGCGTCTGCTCTAAAATATACATTACCACCTTCAAGTCTAGCAGTTAGAGGCATTGCTCTAGCTACCTTATCTTTGTCAGGATAAAGTTATCTAACAGGCAAACCCTCTCGTCTAGCCATTTGGACTAGTGCTAACTGAAAATTTACTTTCTCTATTGATACCCATTGTAGATTATTTTTTATCATAGATTGTTTGATAGCCGGAATAATATCTGGACCCTCAAGTCTTCGTCTATCTACATCTAAAACAAACATATTATTTTTTTTATCTAAGGCAACTGAACAGATGACAGTATAATCTGCGGTTTCTTTGGTACTTGCTGCTAAATCAACCGTAGCAAATCTAATACATTCATCTAACTCAAACTTGTAGTCACCACAATCAATAGTGTTTCCGTCTTGCTTAAAGTACTTAAACCAATCAGGTTTGATAATTCCCTCACCTGCTTCTAAAAATTCAGCTTTGTATTCTTGTGCAAATAACAAACTACCTATTTCTTCTTTTGCTTGAGTTAATTCTTCTTCAGGAATAAACGGATTACTAGCAGTTGGATAATGAAATGCTTTCCAGTTATCTCTTTCTTGTGCTCTTAGATATAATTCGTGAAACCAGTTATGTCCGTTAGGTGTAGATATAAATAATGCTTTACCTTGTCGTTCTGTTAATGCAGGTCTAATTACTTGTGCCCATAGTTCTTCACGCAAAAATGCTGCCTCGTCCATTACAACATAATCTAATCCCTCACCTCTAAGTCTTTGAGGATTATCGCCAGACTTAATTGCTATTTGTCCACCTCCGGGAAGAGTAACAATACGGTCTCCTAATCTCATACGGTCTTGTTCTCTAATAAAGTCGCCTTGACTATACGCAACATCAGGTATCTGCATAACTGCTTGCATAACTGCACGCCAACCAACAGTAGCTATTCCGTAAGTAGGTGCTATCCACCAAGCACGGCCACCTTGTAATGCTACTTCTAAAGAAGTTACTATTCCTAATCTTGTCTTGCCCCAACGCCTACCTGCTGCTAAAACTTTGAATCTAGTGTTATCCTCATAGACTTCCTGTTGTGCAGAATGAAACTTTGGAAACTTGTAGGTGCTATTCATAAACACCATTTTAGCTGATAATTTAAGTAATTTTTTTGGATTTTTTTTATCATATTGCCTAGAGCTATCTTATACTGGGTTTTAGGTAAAAAAAAGTTGAAAAAAAGTTAAATAAAAGTTGATTATTGCTAATATTCTGTTAGAATTAACTTATGAATTACGGAATATCACGAAATGGAGGATACGAAATGGATATCAAGTCATTCTATACAGACGAAGAACTAGCTACACAAATTAGAGCAGACGGCACTGATTTGAACGGCTTACCAGTTGCAAGAATATTCACAATTGAAGAACTAGCGACTAAAATAGACGAAATGAACGGCACAGCAAAATGTGTGGACGTTCTTAACCAAATAAACAGTTCAGAGCAAGATAATGAAGAGGATTATACAAAACTTCATACTACTTACTGGACAAACTTTGCTAACGTTTACTTGAATGTAATCGTAGCGGAACAACAAAGTGGATTGAGGTTGAGATAATGCCTACAATCAAAAAATCAGAAGTAATAGCACATCGTGATGACATTCAGGTGTGCTATGACGAACACAAATTAACTGGTTGCGCAAGCACTAGTTATAAAGAAGTAACAGAATATGACTATGATGACGGTCTAGCAATGGACGGTTGGATAGAATGTATGAAATGCGGGGAGGCATTTTAATGAACGAAAAAATAAAAACCAATACAGTAGATTTAGCTAATCTACCACACGAAAAAAAATCGGAGCTATTTACCAGAACCATATACGGAACACTTGAGGGCCAAGACTACGACTATCTTGAAGTCCGATATGATGTTGATGGTTGGTGGAATGATGCTCCAATCT
>MDSZ01064754.1_pt1 | contig 10890 bp, 15 predicted proteins | sample 811201 | NCBI WGS metagenome assembly MDSZ01 (sample SAMN05326647, study PRJNA326480) | marine metagenome | isolation source: seawater | place: Indian Ocean: North | collected 2010 | reverse complement strand
GCTGAATTCGAGGAAGTCAAAGAAGATAATAAGCAATCGTAAGCAGGTAAGCTTATGTCAAAAAGAGACTATTATGAGGTTCTTGGTATCTCCAAGTCAGCAGATGACGCTGAAATAAAAAAATCATATAGAAAATTAGCAATGAAATATCATCCTGATCGCAATCAGGGCGATGCAGATGCAGAATTAAAATTCAAAGAAGCAAGTGAAGCGTATGCAGTCCTTCATGATAAAGAAAAACGTTCTGCGTATGACCAATTTGGACATGCCGCAGTTGACGGAAGTGCAGGTCAGGGAGGATTCGGTTTTGATTTTAATTCATCAGCATTTCAGGATATTTTTGAAGATTTTTTTGGAGACTCTTCTTTTTTTGGGGGTGGAGGAAATCGAAGAAGAAAAGCAAACAATCGTGGCTCAGATTTAAGATACGACATTACTGTTAATCTTGAAGAAGCTTTTAATGGAAAAAAATTTAAAGTAAAAATTCCAACTCAAGTTCAATGTGAGTCATGTTCAGGTTCTGGTGCATCTCAAGGAAGTCAGCCAGTAACTTGTCAATCATGTGGTGGTAGAGGGCAGATAAGATCACAACAAGGCTTTTTCTCAATTCAACAAACCTGCCCGACTTGTCAAGGAAGCGGATCAACAATTTCTAATCCTTGCCGACCATGTAATGGATCGGGCAGAACTCAGAAAACAAAAAATCTAATGGTAAAAATACCAAAAGGTGTTGATGATGGATCCAGAATAAGACTATCAGGTGAAGGAGAAGCGGGCTTAAATGGAGGACAACAAGGAGATTTATATATTTTTGTAAATGTGAATGAACATGAAATATTCGCACGCGAAAACGAAAATTTGTTTGCTGAAGTACCTATTTCCATGATTGATGCCGCGGTCGGAGGTGCCATCGATATACCAACAATAGATGGAGGTAAAGCAAGGCTTAAAATACCCCAAGGAACTCAGTCTGGTGACCAATTCAGACTAAAATCAAAAGGTATGCCGAATGTTCGAAACGGCTATTTAGGTGATTTATATATTCAGGCAAAGGTTGAAACACCTGTAAATTTAAACAAGAAACAAATTGAAATATTGAAATCCTTTCAAGAGACAAGCAATCAAAATGAAAGCCCTCTAGCATCAGAATTTTTTAAAAAAGCAAGGGATTTTTGGAAAACAAAAGCTTAAAAAACTTACTTTTTAAGTAATTTCTATTATCTTAAATTTATGAGAAAAATAAAAGTTGTTATAACTGGCGTTACCGGACGCATGGGAATGCAAATTGCTAAAAGAGTACTTCAAGATAAATCTCTTACTTTATACGGCGCAACAGAGAAAAGCGGCCACAAATCAGTAGGCAAGGATTTGGGGCAATTACTAAAAACAAAAAAATTAAATATTACAATCACAGACAATATGATACCGCTGTTTGCAAGAACTGATGCTGTAATCGACTTCACAAACCCTGAAGCTACTATAATACATTCAAAATATGCAGCTCAAGCAAGAATAGTACATGTAATTGGAACTACAGGTTTTGATAACTCTCAATTAAAAAAAATTAAACTAGCTGCTCAACATGCAACTATTATTAAATCAGGGAATATGAGTTTAGGAATAAATCTTATAAATAAATTAATTAAAATAGGTTCCTCGAGTTTAAATAATGATTTTGACATAATAATAAATGAAACACACCACAGACATAAAATAGATGCGCCCTCAGGCACAGCAGTTATGATGGGTGAAGCTGTTGCAGAGGGTAAAAATAAAAAATTTGATAGTATGAAAAAAATCACTCATCTAAATAAAAAAGGGAAAAGTACTAAAAATAAAATTGTATTATCATCTTTCCGTAAAGGTGAAACAATTGGTGATCACGAAATCATTTTTTCAAGTAAAGATGAGGATATTGTTATAAAACATACTGCTAAGGATAGAGGTATTTTTGCTAACGGAGCGATCCAGGCTGTAAAATGGGGCATCAATAAAAAACCTGGCTTGTTTCAAATGTCAGATGTTCTAAATATTAATTAGATAAAAAAGCAATGCAATGTTAAGAGCTGATAAGGCAAAAAAAATAATAAGTATATTAAATAAGATTTATCCTAAAACTCCAATTCCGCTTAACCATAGAAATAATTTTGAATTATTAATTTCTGTCCTTTTAAGTGCGCAATGTACTGACAAAAGAGTAAATGAAGTTACTCCCTATCTTTTTGAGAAAGCAAACAGTCCAGCAAAAATGGAGAAATTACCAGTTAGAACTATTTATAATATAATAAGACCATGTGGTCTTGCTCCGCAAAAATCAAAGGCCATCTCAAAGCTATCTAAAATATTAATAAAAAAATATAGCGGTAAGGTTCCAAATACCTTCGAAGATCTAGAAATGCTTCCTGGCGTAGGACACAAAACAGCTAGTGTTATAATGTCACAAGGCTTTGGTCAACCAGCTTTTCCTGTTGATACACATATTCACAGACTTGCTCAAAGATGGGGTTTAACCAACGGTAAAAGTGTAAAGCAAACTGAGTATGATTTGAAACGCATATTCCCTGAAAAATTATGGAATAAGTTACATTTACAAATAATATTTTATGGAAGAGAATTTTGTGAAGCTAGAAGTTGTTACGGAATAAAATGTAAAATCTGTAAAACCTGTTACCCAAAAAGAAAAAAACCTGTCATAACAAAAAAAGCATAAGTATTCATAAAATAAAACACCTTTATCTGTATATTATTTGCTGATAAATTTACTTACTATGACAAATAAAAAAGTAGCACTCATTATAGGCGCAGGTGACAGCCTTGGTTCTGCAGTAGCGAGAGTATTTGCAAAAAATAATTTCACAACTGTCGTAGCTAGAAGAAATGGAGATCAGCTAAATCCACTTAAAAAAGAAATTGAAAAGAATGGTGGTCAATGTTTTGCTTTTAGTTTAGACGCGAGAAAAGAAGAGGATGTAATTAATTTTATAGATAAAATAGAGTCAGAGATTGGTGAAATCAATGTAGCTGTTTACAATATTGGAGCAAACATTCGTTTCAATATTTTAGAAACCACTTCAAAAAAATACTATAAGGTATGGGAAATGGCAACGTTTGGAGCTTTTTTGATGGGAAGAGAGGTAACTAGAAAAATGATGCCAAGGAAAAAGGGTACAATCATTTTCACTGGTGCAACTGCAAGTATCAGAGGCAAAGAGGGTTTTGCCGCATTCTCCGGTGCAAAACAAGCTAAAAGGGCTTTAGCGCAAAGTATGGCAAAAGAGCTTGCACCAAAAGGCATACATGTAGCCCATATTATTGTAGATGGTGCAATAGATACACCATGGGTTAACAAGCTTTTTCCTGAATATGTTAAGGAAAAGAAGAAAATTGATGGCCTTATGAACCCAGACGATATTGCACAAAACTACTTAGTCATTCATAATCAACCTAAAAATGCTTGGACATTCGAGTTAGATCTTCGTCCCTGGGTAGAAACATGGTAGATCAAGAATTTGATATTGTTGGAATAGGTAATGCAATCGTAGATGTCATTACTGATGTTGATGAAGATTTTCTAAATCAGAAAGAACTGAGAAAAGGTCTAATGTCACTTGTGGATTTAGACAGTATCAAATCTTTATCCAAAGAGATTGAGATTAAAGCAAATGTCTCTGGAGGATCGGTTGCTAATTCAATTGTTGCGTTAGCCCAAAATAATGTAAACACTGCATTCATTGGCAAAGTAGGTGAAGATGAAGTTGGGAATGCATTTATAAAAGGTCTAGAAAAAGAGAAGGTTATTTTCGCAAATACAGCTCAATCAGATGAAAGTGAAACTGGAAGATGTCTTGTGATGGTAACGCCTGATGCACAAAGAACAATGAGTACTTACTTAGGCATTTCTCAAAAGTTAAATGCAAATGATATAAATAAAGAAGTTATTTCTCGCTCAAAAATAACGTATCTTGAGGGATACCTATGGGATCTTGATGATGCCCAAGAAGCTATAAAAAAAGCAATCCAAATTGCCAAAGATGCTGAAAAAATTGTTGCATTTAGTGTGTCTGATGTTTTTTGTATAGAACGATTTAGAAAAAGCTTTTTAGATCTAGTAAATGATGAAGCAAACATAATTTTCGCTAACGAAGAAGAAATCAAATCACTTTATCAAAAAGATAATCTTGAAGATTGCCTAGAGAGTATCAAGCAACAAGATAAGATATTTGCTATCACCCTCGGTGACAAAGGAGCGATGATTATTAATAAAGAAGAGGTAATACATATAAAAGCGCAAAAAATTGAAAAACTAGTGGATACTACTGGTGCTGGAGACTTGTTTGCAGCTGGTTTTTTACTTGGTTACATTAAAGGCAAGAACTTAGAATATTGTGGAAATGAAGGCGTAAAATTTGCCTCAAAAATAATTCAAATATATGGAGCGAGATTATGAACAAAAAATCTATAATGATAACGGGTGTTTCTTCAGGAATTGGATACGGAACTCTGAGCTATTTTGTTAAGAAGGGTTTTCATGTGTATGGAAGTGTCAGAGGTTCAAAAGATGCAAGTAAATTGAAAAAAATTTTTAAAGAAAATTTTACTCCTTTAATTTTTGATGTAACGAAGGAAGCTCAATTAAAAAAAGCTGCTTCTTTTGTAAAAAAAGATATAAAAGATTCAAATCTTCTTGCATTAGTGAATAATGCAGGAGTTGCAATATCTGGTCCTCTGTTACTACAAAAAGCTAAAGATTTTGAAAAACAAATTGATATTAATTTAAATGGAGCATTTAGAGTCATTAAATATTTTGCTCCTTTGTGCGGCGCCGAAAAGAATAATAACGCGAAGAAGGGTGTAATATTTAATATCAGTTCGATTTCAGGAAAAATAGGAATGCCAGGTGTTGGCGCTTATACGGCATCAAAATTTGGATTAGAAGGATTGAGCCACTCTCTTAGAAGAGAACTAATCAGATATGGCGTAGATGTTGTCATCATTGGACCTGGCCCAATAAAATCGGAAATTTTTGATAAAATTGACAAAAAGTTTTTAGAGAGTCTAAAAAAATCCGACTACGCCAAAGCGGCTAAAGGCATACCTAAAAGAATGAAAAACACTAAAAAAATAGCTTTTCCTGCTGAGGAAGTTGGAAAATTAATCTTTAATGCATTACATGATCCCAATAGAAAAACAAGATATACTATCACTCCTAATAGAATGATGTATTGGACTCTTCCAATGTTAATTACTGACAGAATGCTTGACAGAATGATTGGTAAAACAAGTGCAATTTAAAATAGACTTAAAATAATTGTATATGAAATTAGACCTTATTACTGGAGGAGACTCAAAATATTTTAATTTAATAAATGAACTTTGCGAGTCTTTAGATAGACTTAAAGATAAAAATATAAAGATTTCTATTTTAGATGGTGGGTTATCTTCAGAGCAGGTAAGTTTTTTTCAATCAAAAAACATTAATGTTATTGATCCTGGATGGCCCAATACTGAGGCAGAGGCAAAAGCAGGAAATAAAAAATTCTTGAGAGTGGAACTTGCTAAAGCTAATTTGGATAGAATTTTTCCAAACGCAGAATATTTATTCTGGGTAGATGCTGATGCTTGGTTTCAAAATACTACTGCTCTAGATATAGTTCGCGTTGTAATAAAAAAAAATAAACTTGCAATTGTATCTCAAGCTTCGAGACTTCAGAGTCGTCATATGAGTGTAAAAAAAATTTTTGGTCCTTTGTATCTTTTAAAAAATATTCTATACAAAAATGCGAGTAAAGCTAAACTGCCAAGAAAAATTATAAATCAATTAATTTGTAGACCTACTCTAAACGCAGGGATATTTGCGATTGCAAAAAATGCTCCTCATTGGGATCGATTGAGATATTGGCAACAAATACTTATAAAAGATAATCGAATTAGTTTATTTACTACCACACAGTTAGCATTAGGTATCATTTCTTATCATGAAGAACTTGGTTACGAAGCATTACCAGAAATATGTAATTATATGGGTCCATATAGGTGGTCTACTGATTTAAATTTATTTGTTGATTATTATGCACCCTATGAGGTTGTAAGCATAATTCACATGGTAGCTCAAGATGAAATGAGAGATAACAGAAAACATCGAATAAAAATTATAGATGAAAGGGATAAAATAATTGAAAGATCACTAAGGTATTCTGAAAATATTAATTAGGCACTTCACTAATTTGAACTATTAACTTGCCTTCATTTTCACCAGAAAATAATTTTTTTATCGCGTCACCTGCATTCTCAATTCCAGGAACGATGTGATTTTTATATTTGATTTTATCATCTTTAAGCCATTGAGTAATATCTTGATAAGCCTCCATATATCTCTTGAAGTAATCAAATACGATAAAGCCCTTAAGTTTAATTCTTTTTATTAATAAATTTCCCCATGCAGGTCCAGATACAACTGACTCGGCATTATATCCTGAGATTAGACCACAAAGACTTATTCTTCCATTAATGTTCATGCGAGTTAAGACTGCCTCGGTAATACTGCCACCGACATTTTCAAAATATATATCAATACCATGAGGACAATTTTCCTTCAATTTTTGTCTAATATTTTCGGTCTTGTAATTAATAGTAGAGTCAATGCCTAACTCATCAATAAGCCATTTACATTTTGAGTCCGAACCCGCTATGCCTATTACTTTACAACCCTTGATTTTTCCTATCTGGCACACTATTGATCCAACAGCTCCCGCTGCAGCTGAAACAACTAGAGTTTCACCAGGCTGTGGATCGGTTATATCAAGTAAGCCAAAGTAAGCTGTAAGACCAGTCATTCCTAAAATACTCATATAACTATCAAGAGGAAAGCCTGTACCTTGGGGTATTTGTCTTACACCTTTTCCGTCGCTTACGCAGTATTGTTGCCAACCGCCCATACAGTTTACAATTTCACCTTTTTTAAATTTTTCATTTTTGCTTTCTTCAATGATACCTATTGTACCACCTCTCATTACATCGCCAGTCTGCATTGCATCAACATAGGATTTTTGACCACTCATCCATCCACGATTTGCAGGATCTAGTGATAGGTATATGTTTCTTATTAATATTTGATTGTCGGATAGATTAGGAACTTCCTTTTCTTCTAAAACTAAATCACCTTCTCTAATTTCTCCAACTGGAAAATTTTTTAAAATCCACTGTTTATTTTTCATTATTATCTCCGATCATTTTATTAAAATTTACTTGGGGCATGTCTACACTTACACATGTTGATGTTGATGTAACTACAGTTCTATTATTTTGCTCCAATCTACCTTCTAAGAATACAATATTTTTTCCTGACTTCACCACACGTCCATAACCAATTACTTTACCTGGCTTAGTAGGATATAAGAAATTTGTTTTAAGTTCTATTGTTGGAGGCCTTTTTCTAAAGTGGTTTTGAAATATAAAAGCTAAAGCAGTCGCGTCGTCTACCATGCCACTAATGATCCCACCTTGAACATCACCTGCAGGATTGCAGTACTTTTTTTCAATATCAAACTCAACTTTAATATTTCCAACTTCAGTATCAACTTCAAGAACTGTCATATTGAATAGGTCAAATAACTTATTCTTGTTGAAGAGCTTAATGAGTTCAGCATCAGAAATTTTTTCAGTCATTTTGGCTATTTATATTCAGGTTTTTCAGGAAATACCATTGGTCCCAGAGGCCTTCCTGCAAGTAAATGAAAATGTAGATGCGGCACTTCTTGATGCGCATCTTTTCCAGCATTAGCAATGAGCCTATACCCTCTTCCTCCAGAATTTTCACTGATACCTAACATATCTGCAACATTTGAAATAGCTCTATTGAAACCGACTATTTCCTCATTTGAAGCATTGGCGCTAAAATCATTTATGTCTACATATTCTCCTTTTGGAATTATTAAAGCATGTGAAGGTGCTTGAGGACGAATGTCTTTAAATGAAAGAACATATTCGTCTTCGTAAATCTTATCACAAGGTATTTCGCCTCTTAAGATCTTAGCAAAAATATTTTCGTTATCGTATGCCATTAATTTCTAAGACCTGATTTGCCCTCTCTATTTTCTAACTCTTCATAAACCTGATCAGGAGTGATATCAAATTTTTTTAACATCACTAATAAATGGTAAATAAGATCAGCTGACTCATAAATTATTTGCTCTATATTGTCTTCCTGAGCAGCCTCAACAGTTTCAAGCGACTCTTCTTTTAACTTTTCTATACATTTACTTTTACCTTCCGATATAAGTTTTGCTGTATAAGATTTTGAGGGATCTTCATTGGCATTTGATATAATTGTATCAAAGAGCCGAGCTAATACCTCAACTTTTTTACTGCTCATTCTACTCCCTCAACTATTGCAAAAACTCTATCCTTTTCATCACCTAAGATTTTTTTTGCATTCTGATATTCGTCTGAATTGTAAGCCTGCTTGGCTATTTCAATAGACTCAAACTCAACTACAACATTTCTTTCAAACTCTTTACCTTCCATCGTAATTTGAATTCCACCTCTAATTAAAAATTTACCATTATATTTTTTGACTGCCTGAGTTGCATGCTCAGCATATAGCTTTTGCATATCTGGATTCAGCACATTTACTTTTACAACCCAATAGCCTTTCATTTTTAAATCCTAACTGCTATATTTTGTTCAGCAAGATATGTTTTGACATCATTAATACTATATTCCCCAAAATGAAAAATAGAGGCAGCTAATAAAGCACTGGCTCCTCCCTTCACAACTCCTTCAACAAAATGCTCAAGTCTTCCAACGCCTCCTGAAGCAATAACCGGGATATTAATAGAAGATGATACAGCACTCAATAAATCGTTATCAAATCCCATTTTTGTTCCATCTCTGTCCATTGAAGTTAATAATATCTCACCGGCCCCTAGATTGGCTACTTCTTTACAATACTCTAATGCATTAATATCTGTGAACTTTCGACCCCCATGGGTAAATAAATTCCATTTTTTTTCTCCAGTTTTTTTTGCATCCACTGCGATAACGATTGTAGAAGAACCATATTTGATTGATGCCTGTTCAACTAGTTCTATGTTTTCAACGGCTGCTGTATTTATGGATACCTTATCTGCTCCATGATGCAGCAATCGGGAAATATCGTCAATTGACCTGACGCCTCCACCTACAGTAAGTGGTATGAAACAGTTCTCAGCAGTTTTTTTTACAACTTCATACAGGGTCTCTCTATCGTCACTTGAAGCAGTTATATCTAGAAAGCAAAGCTCATCAGCACCTTCAGAATTGTAGATTTTAGCTTGTTCAACAGGATCGCCGGCGTCAATTAAATCAACAAAATTGACTCCCTTTACAACTCTTCCTCTATCAACATCCAAACACGGTATTATTCTCTTTTTTAGCATTCTATTTAAGTATCGTTAAAGCGTCAGCAACATCAATATCTTTGTCATAAATTGCTTTACCAACAATTACACCTTTTATTTGTGAGTATTTTTTTTCTTTTAGCTCTACAATATCAGAAATATTTGAAACTCCACCTGACGCAACGCATTCAAATTTTGTTTGGGCCATTAAATTTTCCAACATTTCAAAATTTAATCCCTGCTTCATTCCATCCCTCATTACGTCAGTGCAAATTATTGAGTTAATATTAAGATCTTGAATACTTTTGAGGAAATCTGAAATTTGTATATCTTTTACCTCCTTCCAACCTTTTGTAGCAATTTGATTCTGCTTTATGTCAAGCGCAATTGAAATTTGGTTAGGATAAGTTCTGACTGATTCCTTGAAGAAAGTTTTATTCTCAAATGCTGATGTCCCAATAATAACATTGTTAACACCAATATTTATCAGTCTATCAACTCTCTCGATATCCCTTACTCCTCCACCAAATTGAATTTTGAGATTCGTATTTTTTTTTATTTGTTCAACTGATTTGATATTTTCTAATTTACCTTTGAGGGCACCATCTAAATCAACACAATGCAAATATTCTATTCCTACATCCTCAAAAATTTTAGCCTGCTCGAGAGGGGACTCGTTGTATGTTGTAGACTGATCAAAATCACCTTGCTTTAATCGAACACATTTTCCATCTTTTAAATCAATTGCTGGGAATAAGATCATGAGGGGTTCCATTTGAGAAAATTAAAAATAACTTGTTTTCCGTTACTATGACTTTTTTCTGGGTGAAATTGAGTTCCAAAAATATTCTTCTTGAGTACCGCTGCAGTAATTGCATTAGGATAGTTGGTGGTTGCAATACAATTTTCTGTGTTTTGAGTTCTAAAATAATAGCTGTGCACAAAATAAAAATCAGTATTTTGTTTAATGTTATTGAGCAGTTCGTGACTGCTTAATGTTATTTCATTCCATCCCATGTGAGGAATTTTATAATCAACTGGAGCTTTAATCTTAATAACTTCACCAGGAATCCACCCAAAACCCTCACATTCACCAAATTCCAATGATTTTTCTGCAAGCAATTGCATACCAACACAAATTCCCATAAAAGCTCTTTTTTCGCCAATAACCATTTGTTCTAAACTTTCATACAAACCATCTATTTTGTGAATTGCATTCTTACAATCTTGAAAAGCTCCCACTCCAGGAAGAACTATCTTTTCAGCTTTTAATATGTCAGAAGGCTTGTTTGAAACAACAATATCGTACGGATTATTTAAGCCATTATTTACTACTTCAAACGCTTTCTGTACTGAGTGTAAATTACCTGAACCATAGTTGATTATTACTAAATTCATTTACTTAATTGCTTAATAGTATCAACAACTTCCGCTACGTGATTATTTACTTTTACTTTTCTCCAAACTTTCTCAACCTTGCCTTTGATAATAAGAAATGTAGATCTTTCTATGC
>MDSZ01009176.1_pt1 | contig 10890 bp, 15 predicted proteins | sample 811201 | NCBI WGS metagenome assembly MDSZ01 (sample SAMN05326647, study PRJNA326480) | marine metagenome | isolation source: seawater | place: Indian Ocean: North | collected 2010 | reverse complement strand
CCAGCTCTTTCAATAGTAATTGTGTCTCCGAGACCTAGATTATGCTCTTCAATAAAGTCCATGTTGTGTAATGTTACTCTTGAGATTGTTGCATCATCTAATACTACTGGTTCAACAATTCCTGTGGGGTTGACGGCGCCAGTTCTACCTACTGTCCACACAACATCTTGCAAGGTGGTTACTGCAGTTAGTGTGCCTGCTTCTTTTAAGGCAACCGCAAACTTAGGATATTTTGAAGTGTAACCCAAGTTTTGTGATTTTTTGTAACTGTTACATCTATATACTATTCCATCTGTAGGATATTTTTTAGCTTTTTCATCAAGAGCTGTAAGAAAACCCATATTTTTAAGAATGGCCATGCGTGGCATGTAATCCATATCCACGCCTAGCCAGTCATGGGCAACAAAATTAATATTTCTTTTTTCAAATTCAAGCGGATCATCTAATCCAATTGCACCGCTTACGTAATTTCTAAAATTTTCTACTTCATTATCTGTAACACACTCTCCATTTACCACAACTTCTGCAAAATCTGTATCAATTCTTTCAGGAGCGTTTTTAAGAAACTCAACAAGATGTGTAACTTCTGTACCATGTTCTCCATTACCTCTGGTCAAAGCCATCTTCAGCTTTCCACCTTTGTAAATTAGAGAAAGATTTGTGCCATCAATTTTAGGTGTTTCAATATCCATCCAGCTGTCTACTTCAGCTTTGTCATAAACTTTTTGTAATGAGTACAGTTTGTATGGGTGAGCAACTTTGCCTGCTGTGCCACCGACCTTACCTGTTGGCGAGTCATGATCTTTCCAGCCTTGAGCTTTTTCCATTGCTTGTAATTTTTCATACAGTTTATCCCACTCCGCATCACTAATTTTTGGAGCGGATAAGTCATAGTAAAATTCACTATGTTTCAAAACTATGTTTTTGAGTTCTTTGTAATTCATATAAATATAATATAAGAATTTTAAGCATTAAGAAAGTTTAAAATTAATCTGTAATCTTCTTTTCCAGCTGAACAATTAAATCATTGAGATACCATTTAGCTTTTGCTAAGTCTTCTCTTTGTTTTCGCAGGTCATTATGTTTAAGATTAAATCTGGTAACATATTTTATTACATTACCTTGTGAGAAACCCATGTCATACGAGTTGATATACTCTGTGGTTTCAATGCCTTTGTTGTAATGGGGTGGGTGGTTTACCATGTCTGATACTATTGTTTTCTTATCTGTCACTAATTCCCTCTTGTCGTTACCTAGTTGTCTTTTGTAAATTGTTTTACCCTTGTCGGGAGATTCGTAAATGTATACATTCTTTTTACGTTCTTGTCTTAGTTTCCATAACATCCAATCGTAATATCTTTCGGGTTCTGGATCAACTTGTTCGTTGTCTATTAGGTCTTGTGCTGGTGTTTTAAACGGTTTTGACATTTACAAACTCCTTAATCATAGGAAAGATAGGTTCTATTTCTTTTGCGCAGGCTCTGGCTACTTCCATATGTTCTTTTTGAGTTCCGTGTCCGCTTCTTAGCTCTACATAATGAACCCATGATCTAATTGTCCCTTGCATATACAGTTTAGTTTTAGTATTTCCTTCAGGTAGAACTACTCTAGCTTGTTCTTTTGCAATACCATTATCGATAGCCCAGTTGTAAGCTCTAACTGCTTTAGTGTGTACCCGTTGTTGGACTCTGTTCCATTCATCATGTAAGTCACTATCAATATCTAAATCGATACTATTTTGTCTATTTTTATTATCTTGAAGTCTAGCTTCTCTGGACACGTAAATACTACCCATAGCTGTGGGTTTAGCATATCGTTGACTAAATTCTTGAAAAGCAAAACTACGATGTCGCACTATTTGATGTGCAATATCTCGTGTAGTTTCTATCTCTAAACAAGCAGAGACCATCTCTAATGGGGACCAGTGCCCGTGTTTTATTAAGTATCTAATTAGTTTTTCACTGGTGCTGTTATTAAGTTGATTAGTTGGATTACTTACTCTTGCACAATATGCAATCAAGTCTTGTGCATTATCAACACTAATTGTGTCTGCTGGTTGGGAATAGCTAATTAATCTGACATTCATAATGCCTCCTAAAGTTTTATTTACTTTATTTTACTCTTAATTGCATCCAATAGAGAAGAAAGATTTTCCTTTTTGTTTAGGTTTGTACCTTCTATTTGTATCTCTAAAAGTTCCTCTATAGTTCTCAGCATCACTTTGACAGTTTGTCCTTTTTGTGCTTCATCTACTTCAGGTTTTTCATAAATTTTTAACTGTACAAGTTTGCTTATCACAGACCTGTACCCTTTTTGAAAATATTCAGCTAATTGATACACATCTTTGATGTTTTCTTCGGTGTACATCTTTATCAACTTAGCTTCTTCTTCATCATTCCATGCTTTAACGCTCATTATTTTCTCCAAATATAAATTCATATTGCAAACTAGAGGTAAATCTTTTTGCCACCATCTCACTAGCTTGCTCTAACAGAGGGAGTAAAGAAGCGGTTTCGTCTGCTGGCATAGCAAAACCACTCTTTGTGGGGTACCAATGACCTGTATCGCCATCCATTGAATATTCCCTTATGTGTAAATATAAGTTTTCTCGAAACTCATTTACCGTAACTTTTACTGCGTTTCCATTTGGTTTGTGGAAAGCAGTTCCAAAATCTTTATCATATGACATTTTCTTTTAACCACTCATTAGGTTTAACAATTAAATTAAGCGAGTATCTTTCGATAGCTATACTTTTGTTATGCGCACCGTGAGGGGTATCTGGGTCAAACACAACACCTTCTCCTTGTGAAAGGATTATTTTATCCTCTCCTAATGTAATTTCAAAATTTACATTATGATTTACAGCGATCCATACGCGTAAATGCTTTTCAGGAGGATTATTCCAATTTTCTTCATCTATGTGTGTTGGTGTTACGACTCCTGGTTTTTGTTTTAAAATTCTAACTCTACCAATGTCACAATTAAATCTATTTACAGCTCTAACTATTTTAGGAATGGAGCCACAAATTTCAGTAAATTTATAATTTTCACATAAATCTGGTACACTTTTGAAAAGGTTATTCGCTTTACCATCAATACTTTTGATAGCACAACCAGTTATAGCATCAACTAAGTCTCTATCCTCGTATCTATAGTAAGGTAATCTTATACACTCTTCAAGTAAATCTTCCTCTATTTTAAACTTTAATTTTTTATAAGTTTTCACTTTTTCTCTACTAAAGAATCTTCTTCTGGTGTCATCATGGTGGTTTTAGTGCCTTTTTTAATAGGTTTCTTACCCATGTTCTTCCATTGTTCTACTAGATTATTAGTGTCGTTTAAATCATAGCCATTTACTCTAGCATATTCCTTGACTTCTTCTTCACTCTTTAGTAGTTTTAATTTGTCTGTATTCATTTAAATACTCCTTTAAAGTACCTCCTTCGATAGGTCTATCTAAATAGTCTTTACCGAGGACGTATAAATTTTCATTTGCTTTTTCAAGTAACTCTAACCATCTATTATAGCACCTTGTAACGCCTTGTAAACCTCTGATGTAATGTGCATTAACAGTATGAAATGCGTTACTCCACCATATTACACTATTATCTTCTCGAGTGACATTACCAGTTAATTTTTTTGGCTCATCGCAAATGTCTAAATGTACATATGAATGTTTTAATTTTCTATATAAGTTCCAATGTTCTTTTAACTTAGAGGCGCCGCCCCACCACTCAAGTTCTCTATCCCAAAGCTGTGCATCTGTTTTAAATTGTGTTTCATTTCCCCCAGTAACATTTACCCTATATTTATCTATCGCATATTTAAGAAACTTAGGATAATCTGTGCCATCCCACTGCTGAATCATAAGTTTTTTAAACGCTAGAGCTTGCTTACTATAATCAAAATAAACAACCTCAGTAGACTCATCAAAGCCAAAAGTATTTAAAATCATGTTTGGTTTGAACGCTGCAGCAACTGAGTATAACTTTTTTATTTTTTTATCTTTTGGAAACTTAACGTAAGGCAAGTCCAAATAATTTTCAGTGTTCCAAGTAAAAACACAATCTTTAGCATAAGTTATAATATTATTAATCCAAGCTAGTTGATGTTGTAAAACACCTACACCTTTTGATGGATATAAATATTGTTTTGCCCCACGTATCTTTGGGTGAAAATTGTAAACAGCCAAGCCGTTTTCTAAACTTTTATTAATGAAATTCCAACCATCTACAAAAGGAGTGCATATCTCAGTTTCTTCTGTAGGCATAAGTGCATAAGGGGTATAATCATCGTGTATGTTTTTTGCATGTCTTTCTACCTTTGCTACTGTTTGTTCTTCTGAAACATTTTTATCACCATAAATAGGTTTATCAAACTTTTCGTAATATCTTAAATTAACCAGTAAACACTGTTTGTGTAGTCCGTAGTATTCTTTGCCTTTTGGATTTTGAGAATTTTGTGTGTGCCTATCCATGATGTGTCCAGTAACAAAAAAGTTTTTTTTCTCAATCCATTTTTCTATGAATTGAAAAAACTCATGTGTTTTAATTAAGTGACCAACGCACTGTACGACACAATAATCAGCTTTAGTTTCACATGCTTTATCTAAAACTTCATTTACTGATTTACCTCTAATGATAGGGCCAAAATATTTAAAACGAGAGAAAAATTCAGTTAAGTCTTTAGCTTTTTCGGCAAAATCAAGGTTAGGAATGGTGACAGAATCGTCGTAAATTCCTAACACATAATTTTTATTGAGTCCCATTTTTCTCATAACTTTTTTCTACTAAATCTACATACTCAGGTGCAGCTATCCCGTGTACTATTATGTGATATCTATCTTCATCACTTCTATTTATATACGCGTGCTCATTTCCTACGTCTAATAACATAGAATCTCCAGGCTGAAATGGAACATATCCTTTATGTCCTTTCATTTTCATTAAACAATTTTTAGGGTGATTGAGGGCAATATTTATAGGAGAGAGTTTATTTATGTCTCCATCTTTATGAGGTGTGATGAACCCTTGTGGCTCTAATAACATAAATCTTAATCTGTAATATGTTTTATACGGAAATTTGTTTTTGAAAAAATCTGCTGTTACTGGACAACGATCACATATTTCTGTCCATTTATAAGGAGTTGTTTTATGTGATTTGAAACCATATTGTACAAAATGGTTTGTATGTGTAGGAGATATGCCATGAATACATAAACTTCTCCAACCTTTATGTCTATAACCTGAACGAGGGTCTGAGTCGTGATCTCTGTGAGAAACAAACTCGTCTTTAAGACTTATAGCTTCTTTAAGCATTTCTTCGTGTGGTATTTTTATATCTAACTTGAGCCAAGGGAGTTTACTCTCATTAATTATCCATTTAAAATCAGGCATTTTTCTCTTCTAAAGCAAACTGATCCAATAACTGGTCTAAATAATTTGGATCATAATTAAAACTACTACCGCAACCACAACTCATTTGAGCGCCAGGATTTTTTACTTTAAGTAATTTATTCATGTTAGCATCCTCTAAGTCAACTTCTGACCCATACAAAAACTGTATGCTTTCCTTATCTGTTATAGCAGGTGGACTATCACTAAACATAAGATCTCCCTCTTCAACTGTGCTTACAGATTCAAAAGAATACTCAAAACCTCCGCAACCTCCGCCTTGAACTCCTAACTTAAAATATTCTCCAGGTTTTAAGTTTTCACTTATGAAAATTGCTGCTTTCTTAGTAAGTTTTGGTAACTGTCCGTGATATCTTTCATCAATATTAGGAGCATTACCGTGGAAATCCCATAGTATTTTTTCTTTTAAATCTTTATACAATTAACTTCTCCAGTCTAATTCTTCTTCTGTTGTAGCTGATACATACTGAGCATGTAAGTTTATACTAGGTAAAGCGTTTGCCAAAAAGTTAGTTTTTGTTAAATCTTTGTGAATTACTGGGGTAGTTTGTTCTGCTGCAGCTGCGTTTGCTGTAGAACCTATCAACAGAATTGATTGATCTCTACCACTTGGTGTGTAATGAACTGCCCAATTGTAAGTTTTGATTATGCTTCCTCCATCTCCAATACTAGTGCTAGTTTGTAGATATACATTATCAATAGTTAATGCAGGAGCTTCTGTTTGTGTGTATACTGCCATTTATTTATCCTCTCTGAGTGCCTTCTTTTTTGACTATTTTTTGTAAGGCATTTTCATATTTAACTATAACATTTTCCCAAGTGTTTTCAAGTTTAAAGTTTTTCACTTTTTCTAAAAACTGCTCTTTAGTATGACTATAATAATATCGTTTTAAAGAAGCACTCAAGGAGTCTGAATCAGGCTCATCCACTGTGCCGTATGAATTCATCATAGTTGTTGAATCTCCAGGTCTTAAAGCAAATATTTGCTTATCTTGTAGGTCTATATTAATACGTTTAACAGCAACTTTTAGTCCCACATCTCCTATAAACTCCTCCGTTGGAGCATACTCTGGGGTTATTGGAATACATCCGCAAGCAACCGCTTCTTGTATGGGCATACCGAAAGCTTCTGCTCTAAAAGGTTGTACAACTACATCAGAATTTTTATAAATAGCAGCTAAATCAGTATTTGAAAAGTTATTATCTAAGTAAATTATTTTACCACACTTATTATGATATTGTAATTTAGTTATTTCGTTAAGCACATTATTAGCACCGTATATTTGCGGAGTATCTTTAATAATTAAACAAACGTTGTCTGATTTTTTAAAAGTTGTTTTCCAAGCGTTTAGTAATATATCTAAACCTTTTCTCCATTGAGCGCACCCAACATACACAAAATTTTTAGTATTAGTTGACATAAAAGAAGGTGCTTTTACTTTTTCATGATTAAACACTTTACTGTCAAATCCATTGGGAACTACAAATATTTTTTCTGGGTTTATACCTGCATTTAACACGTGAGTTGCTTGCCAACTACTAGGCACAATTAGAGCGTCTGCAAATTGCTCCCATTTGTATTGCCATTCCAATAATTGTTTAGAGTACTCCCATGGCTGTATAAAAACAACTTTTGTTTTTGCACTAACAGGCCAACGCCATACTGGAGGATAAGAGTGTCTAATCTGTAAGTCTGCCTCTTTATTGTCCCATTTTTTAGCCATGATAGACTTAAGTTTTTTAACTATTTTCTTATCTAGCTTAGCATCTGGATCAAATCCGTCTAAGGGAGTTATATGTACATCATGTTTAGCAGCTAGTCCGATAGCTAAGTTTCTATTAATTATGCTAAGTGAGTGATTATCAAAAAACTTACCTATAATCTCTATAATCATTTTTGTGCCTTTCTATAAGTGCCGTCTCTATTAAATATTCGCGCATTAAACCAACAATCAAATATACTACGAAAATAACCGTATTTGGGAGCTTGTTTTTTATACCACCATATGTAGTCGTCAATATACTGTTTTAGCAAATTCATTATAATAACTTTTAAGTTGATCTGTTGGTATAGGTCTAAGAGCAGGCCATTGAGGCCCCATACCTGAAGTTTTGAAATTTTTATAATCTTGATAATTATCAAGAGTCAATTCAGACCAAATTTGGTAAAAGGGATCTTGCTCAACGATATCGCTGTGACCTATGTTATGAATTTTTTGATGTAATGCATTTTTGTCTCGACATAGACTCCAGTGTAAGGCGATTAGTGGACTTAACAATCTTTTGTTTTGAAATTGTGTTTTATCTGTCCATCTTGCAAAAACATATGTGCTATTTTTTGAGGTGACTACTCCCTGAGTTTCTGTAAGATAAGCTGAGCCATCTGTGTTACATATAACTAAAGTTTTATCTTCAATAGTTTTGAATGGGGTAGCCCAAGTCATCAGTATATCAGCAGTATCATAATAAGTTTCGACTAAAGGTAAATAGTCCGTGAAAAATTCTTTTGCATTCAATAACTCTTCATCAGCATCAAAAGAAAATATCCAATCATTAGAACACTGCTCTTTAAGAAAATTTCTTTCATAATTATCATTTTCAATGGCTTTTTCGGATTTAACAAAATTTTCTTCAATGATTGTTATTTTTTTATCGCCATCTAATTCTGATAATTGAGACCAAAGTTTTTGTTCATCAAAAGAAAATTTGTTTTTACTCCACGTAACCCTATTCTTATCCAATCCTAAAACTATCTCATCCACATAATCATAATAAGTTTTTATACTACTTGGTAAATATTCTGCATCGTAACTAATTAAACTTATGACACTCTTTTTAAGCATTAGGAGCCAACCCTTTCTTTATAAACTTAGCTGGTGTAGCTGTTGTTTTTTCTTTTACTGGAGTTGCTGGTTTTTGTATACTTAATTTTTTTAAACCAAATATACCTATTCCACTGTAATAATTATACGTGTCTGAAGTGCTAGAGGAAATTCTTCTAAATTTAAAATCAACCTCAAATAACTGAGCATATTGCTTTAATACTGTGTCAGTCCATGCTTCCACCATTTCATCTGAGTATCTGTTAATTATAACCACAAATTCTGTAGCAGTTGCATAACGTAATACTTTATCAAAGAGTGCATCAATCGCTTCATATGTTACTGGTAAAATATCAAAATTAATTATGTCAAATTTTGGCTGAAGCGCCCAATTCATAGTTGTGTAATCTTCTTCAATAATTTTTATATTCTCAGGCACTATTACGGGTGTTCCACTTTGTTGATATCTTTTATAATTATCTTCAAATCTGCTTTTAACATTATCCCAAATAAATCCTTTTGGAGGTATCTTTCTAGGCTCTCTTCTGTCAAATGTCCAGTTGTCTACTCCTACAGCTTTAGTTTTTAAGTTACCAAATAAGGCAGGTATGAATGATGAACCTCCGTATAATCCTAACTCTAAATAATATGAATTATCTTTAGAGCATATGTTGTTTAAAAAACTTCTAAGTTTTGATGAGTTATCTCCAATCATCGTTCTTTCTTCTTCTGTAAGTTTTGAACGATCATTATCTGATAGACTAAGACAACCCTCAACAAACGCTTTACTTATCTTTCCCATTATATCTCTCCCTTCATTTTTGTTTCTACATAATAAAATGGAAAAAATATTATGAGAAGTATAAAAGTGTAAATTATTAGCGGAATCAAAAATATAAAAACACCGAACAACCAAAGTAAAGCTCCCATGGCAGCGAAAAAAGATGTGGGTTTTTTATAAATAACTTTAGTTAACTCTTCTCTTGTTATAAAGTTTTGTACCACTTTGTTTTCTCCCATTTGTCTTTAAGTGTTTGTAAGTTTCTCATTTCCATTTTTAGTTTTGCATCATCTTTAATTCTTTTATTATCTCTGGATTCGTGATGAAATAATCTTACAGGAACATTAATAATATCAAATCCCGCTTGTCTAGTTCTCAAACAATAATCAACATCTCTATTATAAGTCCATTCGTATTCAGGCGAAAAATTTCCAACTTTATTTAAAACTTCACGTCTTATAAACAAACCTCCAAATGTAGTCCAAGCTACTTTTCGAACTTTATCGTATTGTCCTTCGTCTGTTTCTATAACATCTTTAAAAATTTTACCAGATTCCATGTGAAAACCACTACCATAATGATCAGGATTATTATCTTTATTAAACTTACCGCCTGCGTGTTGAATAAAAAAGTTTTCTTCTTTATCTTTCGCTGGATATAGTAATAAACACCCAATCATTCCTGCTTTAGGATAATCTTTAATGTATTTATTAAGTTTTTCAAACCAATCATCTTCAAATACAGCCATGTCTGCATGTAGTATAAAAATGTCATCATTAGGGAAACTATTCCACATTTTTTGATACATCAAATCAGATCCTATACCAGCAATATCTTGCTCATATTCAACATCTAATTCCCAAAAATTTTCTTTATGAGACTTTATTTCTTGTTCAAATACATAGGGACAAATTATTTTCATTATATTCTCTGCTCAGTCCAGGTTTTAGGAGTGTTTTCATTAACAATCTCTATAGGTAAATGATACTCAAAAGGTTTTACCTGTGGTTTTATCCATTTAATCATTTCTTGTAAAGTTTTATCCAGAGGGACACTTGCATTGTAATTAAAGTCTTTCTTAATTTTATAACTTGAACAAAAAGCATTTTTGACTTCTGTGGGTCTATCGGGATAATGTTCAAGGTTTGGGTATACATTTGTAAGGTGACCTATTTTCATAGCCAGTCCTTTTATACTAATTTCATTGTCATCAGGTCCTATGTTGTATACCTCACCACAAAGATCTCTATCACTCGTCATAATTTTCCATATGGCGTCAACGCAATCAGAAACATTACTGAAAGAGCGTTTTTGTAGGCCATCACCATAAACAATTATTGATTTATTCTGCAAAACTCTACTTATCATTATCGCAACCACGTTTCTAAAGGGATCATTAAATCGTTGCCCAACACCAATTACATTGTGAGGAACAATAGTTGTATAATTTAGACCATGAATCTTGCTTAACATCTCTAAATGTTGTTCTGCTTGTATTTTAGCTAATCCATAAGGGTCAACTGGTTTAGTTAAGTGAGTTTCCATAAAAGGGGGTACTCCATGACCATACCTTGCCATAGAAGAACAGTTGATAAATCTTTTAACGTTGTTTGAGATAGCCGCAGATGCTATAGACACTGTGCCCGAAACTATGCTCTCTACACACAATTTTGGAGAAAAAACACTTAATCCCTCGTAAGGTAAAGCTGCAGCATGAAAAACGATGTCGCAGCCTTTCATAAGACCTTTCATGGCTCTTACATCTAATATATCATGCTTATGATATTCAACGTTTGGGTGAATATTAGTTTCAATTCCTCCGATAAGGTTATCTACACCTACAACTTCATATTGTTTTTGGCATAAAAATTT
>MDSZ01211371.1_pt1 | contig 10891 bp, 7 predicted proteins | sample 811201 | NCBI WGS metagenome assembly MDSZ01 (sample SAMN05326647, study PRJNA326480) | marine metagenome | isolation source: seawater | place: Indian Ocean: North | collected 2010 | reverse complement strand
CGTTAGGTAAAAAATTTATATTTTATGATGAAAAAAATAAGATTTTAGGAAATTATATTTTCGGAAATGAAGGTCAAGATTGGCAACATAATTACATTCGGGAATTTGAAGAGGACGGGGTTTATAGAACTAATAATAATATTTTTTATCTTTTGAACACAAACGTTACATATTGGGGTAAAAATCCACCTAAGCCAGAGATTGAAATTGATACTACCAAAACTAACTGAATTTCCAGGTCGTATCTAAAAGTCTTATAAGATATAATTGAAAAATAAAAATAAAACCATATTAGTTGTTGGTGATAGAGTGTTAATCCAACCAGATACAGGAGAAAAGCAGTCTCCGGCTGGTTTGTATCTTCCCGCTAGTGTTATTGAAAAGCAGGAGGTTCAAGCTGGTATGGTGGTCAAGGTTGGACCTGGAATTCCACTTGGTTCGCCAAGTGAAGAATTTAATGAGCCATGGAAAGAGTCGCAATCTGAAGTAAAATATATTCCTCCTCAAGCAGAGGTTGGTGATTATGCATTGTTTTTAGCTAAATCAAGTATAGAAGTCAAAATAGATGATAAAGAATATAGAATTGTTCCTCAATCTGCTATTCTTATTCTTATGAGAGATAATATTGGTGAGATGTTGTCTTAGTCAAACTTTACGCCCATTTCGTAGAACATAAACCCCCACTTCTCTGCATACTCATTTATAATTTTATTTGTTGATTTCCCTCTACCATGCCCTGTTTTTTTACCAATTCTTATTAAAATAGGGTCACCTCCTTTTTGGGTATTCTGCAGAGTTGCTGCATATTTAAAAGAATGAGCAGGAACCACCCTATCATCATGATCCGCCGTATAAATTAGAATTGAAGGATATCTCACATCATCAAGAACATTATGAATGGGCGAATACGATAGTAAATTATAAAAATGTTGAGGGTCAGTTACAGACCCATATTCTGTAGCCCATGCATAACCAATTGTAAATTTTTCATACCTAAGCATATCCATAACCCCAACTTCAGGGAAGGCAACTTTACATATTCCAGGGTATTGATTCAAAACCGCTCCAATTAACAAACCTCCATTTGACCCACCCCTTATCGCTAAATAATTGTTATCTGTGTATCCTTTTTTAAATAGGTATTGGGCCGCATTGATAAAGTCATCAAATACATTTTGCTTATTCAATAACATTCCTTCTCTATGCCATTTTTCACCATATTCACCTCCTCCTCGTATATTAGCTACAGCAAATACCCCATTATTATCTAAAATTATTGTATTCTGCTTTTGGAAGTTTGGCTTTATCGATATATTAAATCCACCATAGCCATACAATAGTGTTGGTCTTCTATTATCAAGATCAATATTTTTTTTATGAGCAATGAAAATTGGTATTTTCCTCCCATCCTTGGAATCGTAAAACTCATGCTTTAAGGTATATTCATCAGATAAAAATTTGGATTTGGATGGAGAAAAAACTTTTGATTTGTTGGATAATATATCATATTCATAAATGGTTGATGGTGTAACTATGTTATTAAAAGAATACCATGTTCGCGATTGCTCTATTTCTCCTTCAAAACCACTTACAATCCCTTTTCCAGGCAATTCTATAGTTCTGATGTAATTGCCATTTAAATCATATATTTTCCATATCGAAATAACATCTTTTAAAAAATGAACAAATAAATAACCTCCAACAATATTTGCTGATTCTAGAACTTCCCCTTCATTACCTTCGACTAATGATTTCCAATTTTCTTCTAAAGGTGACCTCGGATCAATTAAAACTATTTTTTTAAATGGAGCATTACGATCTGTTAAAGCATAAATTGATCCATTAATATGCTTAATTATACTTATTTCAGAATCCATATCTTTTACTATATAAATCCAATTAATGTTTGAGTTATCAGCTATTGAGAAAGATAATGAATTCCCGTAAGTGCCTTTGTACCGATAAAGAAATATATATTTTTCGTCATCGCTGGCATAAACCGATGCCAAAATCGAAGGGTTATCTGGATCAAAGTATATTAAATCATCATCTTCCTGAGATGTGCCTACTTCATGATAATAGATTTTTGAATAGTTATTTAATTCTGTAAGCATTTTTTCATTCTGAGGTTTGGGCATTCTAGAATAATAGAACCCATTACCATTCCATGCCATTCCACTGAACTTTATCCACTCTAACTTGTCAGAGATTGTTTCTCCAGTATTTATGTTCAAAATATAAAATTCTTGCCAATCAGATCCGGACCTACTTAATCCATATCCCATGTATTTATTGTTGTTTGAGAAATATAATCCCGATAATGATACAGTCCCATCTAATCCAAGCTTATTAGGGTCAATAATGGTTTTAAGATTGCTACCATCAATGTTCTCACTTTTTAGAACTGATTGGTTTTGTAAACCTGAGTTATAGAAATAATAAATTCTACTGCCCTTTTGAAAGGGAATACTTCTGTAAGGATAATCCCAGATCTCTTTTAATCTATTTTTTATTTTTCGAATATCTCTTATTCTCCTCATATATGAGTCGGTCACAGAATTTTGTTTAACTATCCAGGCTTTTGTTTCTTTTGATGACTCCTTCTCAAGCCATCTATATGGATCCACAATTGTGGTATCATGATATGAATCTACTACTAAATCTTTTTTTGAAGTCGGATATATAATATCTTCAGGTTTTATATTGTGAAGAATTATTATCATGACAGATAATAATAGTAATAGAAAGTAACTATTTTTCATTTTTTGATAATTCCTCCACAAAATCTTTAAGGCCTTCGGTAGCAGATTTTCGAATATTAATATCGTAGTAAGAGGACATTGAGGTATTTTCAGGATTAATTTCAATACATAGCGCCCCGTTACTTTTTGCTAGTTTAGGTATGCCAGCAGCTGGAAATACTACACCACTGGTTCCAATACTTATAAAAAAATCACAATTTGAAACAATTTCATAAGTATTATTTAATATATTTTGATCTAGGCTATCTTCAAACCAAACAATATTTGGTCTTAAAATTGTACCACATTCACATAAGCGAATAGCATATTCTGGTTTTTTTGCGTCCGTAAATATTTTCATTTCTTTCTCACAGCGTAATTCCCAAAGGCTTCCATGTAGCTCAATAATATTTTTTGATTTTGCTCGTTGATGCATGCCATCTATGTTTTGAGTAACTATCCAGCTGTTATTTGTATAATTTTGAATTTGTGTAATGATATCATGTCCAACATGAGGTTTGCATTTTAGTGCTTCTATTCTTCTTAATTGATGAAAGTCTAATACGTGTTCAGGATTAGAGTCAAACGCCCTCTGGCAGGCATATTCTTGCCATTTATAGCTGTTCCAAATTCCTCCGCTGCCTCTATATGTTGGTACCCCAGACTCTGCTGACATTCCTGCACCTGTAAAAAACACAATTCTTTTATTTTTAATTTTATTTAGATTCATAGGATAATATTTATAAACAAATTTAATTAAATATTCGGATTATTATTTTTTTCGTACATTGAAATAGATAAATATCTCCACCCACCGTATATTATTTCCTCCGCTCCCGTTCCGACATTTGTAATATTATGCCAGCGATTCCATCTTGTCTGATCTGAGGCTCTATTTCCAGTGCACCAGAGTTCTTTATCTCTCTCAACATATACTACATCCAAATCAACAGCTTCAAGGGTTTCAAGATCATGCTCATTCCGCACTGCATTTACAGCATCTATTGGAGATATATCAACATTTGCTCCTCTTAATGATACTTCAGCTAGCATAAGATAATTCTCCTGCCAGGAGATAATATTTATAGGGGAACTTGCGTCTGGATATTTTGTCTGAACATGGCGCTGATCGCCCGATGTCTCTACCATGACAAATGAAAGGCGATTCGCTTCTAATGGATTCTCAGACAGATAGTCAATGAATCTGTATGGTACAACGCCTTGTGCGCGACCAACACCCATATGCTTATAATAATTATTAGGATAGCCCTGATTATAAAGAACTTTAAAAGGAGCATCTCCAACTTCCATGCCTTGGTTAAGTTGAGTTGCTGCATCTGTATAATTTTGCTCAAGAAGATAAGTTTTTCCAATTAGCGAATGCAAGACTCTCTTCTCTTCATCACTTGCATATGGCATAGCTGCAAAATATTTTGACCTCGAATCAGAAAACATTTCTGAATTATAAATCATAACGCTATCATCGATAGGGCTTCCGGATTCACCATTACTTGTCAGAGCAAAGTATGTAGCATAAAGGGAACGTGATAATCCACCCGCCAAATAACCAACGTAAAAAGCAGATGTATCAAAAGCTGTAGAGTTTGTATCATCGAATGATGAAACGGTTTCTATTAAGAAATCAGCATGCTTGCGTAATCGACCAACAGCAGCATAATTATTGACACAGCTAAAATTCTCATGGAATCGTGAGCCATCATCTGCCAGATCCACACGACCTCTTCCATCTAATTGATCATAGACTGAAAAAGTTGAAAAATTAACCGTCTGACTAAATTCAATCTGGTCTGATATTAAATCACTTGAACTCGCCAGATCTGAATATACGTACATAAGATTGACTAGTACACCTTCAGTTAATAAAGGTAGGCTTTTCCTATATCGAAAAGAACTATCGGATACAAAATATTGAGGTGAATCAATCTTTTGGTACCATGTTTCTTCGCATGAAGTGATCAATAAAATAATATTAATTAGGCTTATATTTAAAACAAGTTTCATATTAAGACCATCAGAAAGTTATTGTTAATCCTAATGTGTATACCCTAGGATGTTGTGCTGTTAGAAAATCTTGACCTCGATCAATGGCATTAGCTCCACTCCAATTAACTTCAGGATCCGAGCCGCTGTAGTTTGTCTTTGTCCAATAATTTTGGATAGAATAATAGATCTGAATATCATTTATTGTCTTTAATTTAAATCTTGATAATAAGTCGACCATATTATAACTGATGCTTAACTCTTTGATTCTATAAAAACTGGCATCACTTAAGTAGTTAGCTGGATACATAGGATCTGTTAGGGCATAATCATTAGATGCTATTTCATATTCCTCTTCTTTTCCAAACTTAATCCCAACAATATTACCATTTTCATCAAAATCTACCAAAGGCTCTATACCAGATAAGGGCACCTCACCACCATAGCCTAACCTATCAGCTAGTTCGTTTCGAGTTCTGTTGCTTCCAAAATAAACTCCATATCTTTTAGTTTCATTGGCCATCAAATGTCCAGACTTCCAATTCAACAGAGCATAAATTTTTATATTTTTAATTATTCGCAGGTTTAAAGAAAGGTGTCTCAGGCTTGAAGGTGAGGATAAACCCAGATATACTTTGTATGGACTACCAACTCCTGTAGCTCCTGCATACTTAGATAAATAAGTAGAATCAAAATCCCACATAGGCTGAGTAACAGTATCTACCTGAACACCGCTGTATAAACCTGTAGCGTCATCAAATTTTGCTCCAAGGACAAATAAATTATACCATCCATACTTAGGTAAACCTGACTGAACAACCTGGGTGTTGAAGCTACTATAAATTGGCTGAGCATCAAATTCACCGTTGCTCAAGGCTATAACTTTATTTTTGTTATGGCTGGAAGAATATGACAAATCAACCTGAAACAGGTTTGGGCGACCTATTAATGCTCCAATATCAGTAGAGTAATTAAGAAGCATTTCAGTTCCTGACATTTCCATTTCACCTACATTAACAGGTATACTGCTAGCTGTAAGACCAGTAGATGGTGAATTTTCTTTATAAACTATAGACTCCTCTGCCCTCTGATTATATAAAGTGTACTCCAGGCTCAAAAATCCAAGTTTTGATGGAAGATCAAACTGTGCATCAAATCCAAATTCAATCTCTTTGATTCTCTCTGGCTGAATATCTTCATTTCCTATATTACTAATTAAAAAACTTTCACCTTCTGATGATGTCTCCCAGAGAATTGGAATGTTGTCTGTAAGACCGGGAAGAATACCGCTTTCACCATAAGCAATTCTAGGTTTTAATAGATTAATAAATGATGGCAAAAATGAATTAAAGGCTCTATCCGCTCTGCATCCAAATCTAAATCCGGTATATGATATTTGATTGGCTCTAGTTCCAAGTGTACTTCCAAAATCTCTTCTATGGGAAAAAGTAAGAAAGTATTTACCATTCATAGAAAGCTCTTCAGTAAAAGCAGTCCCACCATCTCTGAAATGGAAAAACTCTTCATCCTTATATGGCATTTCTTCATTAAAACCTGTAATTGAGATATCAGGAGCTATATAATTCGGTCTCTTAAAACCATATCCTTGTTTTTTTTGATCATAAGCTTGGGTTGTAATTGATGTTTTAGATTCAACCGAGCCAATGGACTTTATGTACGATGAGCCTATCTCATAAGTAAGTTCTTGATTCTGTCTTATAAAACCTTGCTTATTTTCGATTGACCATATATCTGGAAAAGAACTATTATGCCTTTTTTCCTCATTCGTGCGAGAATCATCAATACCTACTCTACCTTTAAGAACAAGACCGTCAGCGAGCTGGAAGTTTACTGAAATAGATCCTATAAATCTTTTTGACTCAACCCAATAATATACTTTGTTTATATATGAGCTATCTAAAAAATAAAACGGCTCATACTGTTGCGTGCCATTAGCTCGCCCACTGCCATCATTATCATCAGCGGAATTTAGAACAGGATCGCCATTTTCGTCATATTGAGCGACAGCCCAATATGTATTTGCCAACCAACCTAAAATACTATTATCGTTATCTGGTATAGTTCTAATGTTTCTAACGTAGTTTGTCAAAACCGAAAAACTTAAATTTTTTGAAGCTGTTATATCAACATTGAGCCTTGCGCTACTTCTGTCCATATAATTTTGTTTTTTATTTACTGTAAGTCCCTCTTCATACCTATCATCTAGTCCTATGTAGTAATTGAGAGCAGGTGTTCCACCACTAATATTTAAATTTCTATGATCGATCCTACCAGGTGTGTGAACAGCATTTAAATCGTCAGCGGAATATAATCCATCTTTTTCATTATCATAAATATAGGATTGCTCATTTGTACCAGTTACCTGTTTATACTTTATTGTATAGTTTTTTTCATCAGTTCGATTTTGATCACCACCTCTTTTTGTGGTAATTAAAACAACGCCATTAGAGCTATTTGTGCCATATGAAGTGGCACCTGCAGGTCCCTTTAAAATTTCGACACTCTCAATATCCTCTGGGTTTAAATCTGCTAATGTGGAAACTCCCTGACCCCCAGCATATAAAGAATAATATTCATCATTATCCATTCTAATGCCATCTATATAGATTATTGGTTGTTCATCTCCATTAAGACCCCCACCAGCTCGAACATCGAACCTCCACCCACCTCCTATGTTACCGCTTGCCTTGCGAATATCAACACCAGACATTTTTCCATAGAGCATTTGAGACACATCACTAAATGAAATTGTTTTAGCTAAATCTGATCCATTGAACCTTGATACCGAGACCTCAGTGTGCCCGATGCTTCTCTCTGAGCCAACTCCGGTGACTATAACAGACTCAGATGAAAACACATCTTTGTCAAGAATAATGACCAAATCAGTGGTTTCAGAAGTAGTGATCCTCTTGGTTTTAAAACCAATATGTGTAACTTCAAGAGAGTACTCACTTTCTGGTTTATATTCTAGAACAAAGGTACCATCTTCATTTGCTGCTGTTCCTAAATCTGTACCCTCTAAGAGAATATTTGCTCCTATAAGGGGGTGCCCTGACCTGTCACTAATGGTACCATTAATAGCAGCCAAAGTAAGATTCTGAAATAAAAAGATAGCCAAAAGTAGGTACCAATTTTTATAGGTCATAAAACTTTGAAAATTTAATTAATTGATTTTAAAAATTTTCTAATTCCAGTGTAATACTTATTGTAACTATCGTAAGATCCAAGACTGTGACTACCATTAATGGTTAATACTTCTTTATTAGATCTATTTATCGATGTATATAATTTATTTGCTAGTTTGTATGATATTATTTCGTCATCAATACTGTGTATTATAAGTATGGGAGAGCTATTACTATTAATAGTTTTATAAGAATTAAAATCATATTTTAGAAAATAGGAAACCGGAAAAAAGGGATAAAGTAAATTGCTAATCTCCTTAATACTTGTTAAAGATGATTCTAAGATAATAGCTTTTATTCTCTTTTCCTGTAGTGTTTTCAGAGAAACCGGAGCCCCCAATGAATATCCCCAAAAAATTATTTGATCTTCTGGGATTTTTAAATTATTCAACAAATACTTAAAAGCTGCATCGCCCGAATCATAAAATGATTTCTCTGAATTAATGGAGCCTGAGCTTGATCCATAGCCACTATAATCAAATAGCACAGCGTTTAGACCTAATTTTTTAAATAAGTCTAAGTGGAAAATATTGTGAGAAATATTATAAGAATTACCAGAGAAAAATAATACAGTAGGATAGAAACTATTATTTTTAAAATGCCACAGATGAAGAGTATCACTATCTCCATATTGAACAAAATGGCGTTTAATATTATATGATTTAGGTGGCGGATGGTAAGTTGATTCTGGGTGGAAAATAATTTTTTCTTGCCAAAAATAAAATAAACTAGTGACAGAAATAGCGACTGATATACTAATAACAATAAAAAGGTAAATAAATTTTTTCAATATTAGATACGTCCCCTTGTTAGGTTTGTTTTTTTATCGATCCATTCTTCTGCGGGAAAGATTCCAGATTATTTCGTTTGTTTACAGTTATTGTTACCATTATCCTTTATTTTCTGTAAGTATAAATTATATATTTATTTCCATAATGTAGACCAAGTTATTTTTTTATTTTGGAAGAGAGCTATCTAAATCTGCCAGTACATATGCCATCACAGTCATTGCTGCGACACATTTGTTAAATGAGTCAAAATCTATTTTATCAAAGGTATCAGCATTCGTGTGATGATACCAAAAATATTTAGAATTATCAACTTTGAGGGACATTACCGGAACTCCTTTGTCATTTAAAGGTTCTACATCAGCAGCTCTTCCCCCTTCTGTTATCATTCCTGCACTGATTGGTTTTAGTAATTTTAAAATTTCCTTAACTACAGATCGTGCTTCTTTGCTGCCAGTAAACCCAAACCCCTCTGGATCAAAAACACCATTATCTGACTCTATAGCCACAATGTGGTTATCGAGTTCATTGATATAGTTTTGAACATATGCCTCACTCCCTCTTCCTCCATTTTCCTGGTTTGTCCATAAAACGCACCTTATAGTTCTTTTTGTCTTTAGTCCTAAAGTTTTAATTATGTTAAGTGCTTGCCAAGCAGCAATACAACCTCCGCCATCATCATGGGCACCTTGGCCAACATCCCAACTATCAATATGCCCACCAAGAACTACTATCTCATCAGGATACGTTGATCCTTCTAACTCAGCTATAATGTTTCGAGATAAACGATCAGGTGCGTTTTTTGATGTTACATGTAACTTTAAGATTACAGGCAAGCCTCGATCAAAAATCCTTCCTATCATTAATGCGTCTTCAATTGTCAGTGCGACATGAGGAATTTTTGGTAAATTAGCATCATATACCATATCACCCGTGTGAGGTGTATCCATCGACCAATCTCCAATTGAACGAATTAAACTAGCTCTAGCACCATATTTGGCGGCTAAGCTAGCACCTTTTTTCCTGTAAACAACTGCATCTTCGTAATTTGTGAAAGTTGTATTATATAATACAATGTTACCATTTACCTCTCTCTTTTTCTTTTTTAAATCTAAAGAATCATTAACGACCACAACCCTGGATGTGATTCCACCCTTAGGAGTACTCACAGTGCCACCAACTCCTAAAATGTTTAAATCTTTTTTAAATGGCTGTAATAAATTAGCAGTCTCTTTTCCACGAACCCACGTGGGCACTTTAACATACTGGCCCTCAACATTTGAAAGGCCATCAGACTTCATGGTTTTAATAATCCAACTAATTGCTTTTTCAAGGTTTTTTGAACCACTAAACCTTGGTCCAAATGAATCACACATGTACCCCAAGCGTTTGTATGCTGTGCTATCTGTCAGAGCAAAGTCAATTATGTCACCAGAAACAAATTGATAGTCCTCTATTTCAGTGGAATAGACCTTATCTAAAAAAAACAAAATTACAGTGCATATAAAAATTTGTTTCAATATTTCTCCAGTGCCAGATTTAAAAAATAATCACCTACAAAACATTATACTCTAAAACAGTTGTATATCGATTTGATTTTTTATTTTTCAACGCTATCTGAACAGATCCAGGATTTAATCTTATATTAGTGATTGTGAACCTATTTCCTTCTTTATTGAAATCTGTCCACTTGTTATTTTGTATGAGACTGAGTTTTGAGGTATTTTCAATTTCTAAGATAAAATTGTAACTTTTACTACTTGAAAGGTTTCCTTGAATCGGCTCAAAAAGTTGGGCACCGACTTCTGCATAGGCAGAGAATTGTAACGGGAATGGTTCTGAAATCCTCGAGCCAATAATTTTATACTCTGCAACACTTTTATATTTGGTTTTATGACTTTTTTCTTTCGCAAATACTATTAGGTTGAATTCTTTGTTATATGGGCTTGATATATGCAATGATGTACCAACCTTTGATTTTTCAAAAAAAACGTTCCTAGGGTACTTTTTTCCGCCTAAATCTGATAGTGTAGCTGTAAAAACTAAATCACCAGGATAAAAATATTCGAGCCTAATATTTTGATCGACCAAATAATTATAATCATGGATGTCTTTAAATGATATTTTGTATTTATTTATGTTATCATCCCACAAT
>MDSZ01168614.1_pt1 | contig 10891 bp, 12 predicted proteins | sample 811201 | NCBI WGS metagenome assembly MDSZ01 (sample SAMN05326647, study PRJNA326480) | marine metagenome | isolation source: seawater | place: Indian Ocean: North | collected 2010 | reverse complement strand
TTCTATTATTAAAGAAAAAAAATTTATAGATACAGTAGAGAAACTTACAATTTTTGTAGATAAAAAAGATGATAATATACTAAAAAATATAATTATAAAAGAGAAGATAAATATAAATCATTCACAAATTATTGTTGCAAAAGATGGCGAAATTATTACATCGCAAAATGGAAATCAAAAAATTGTTCTAAATTCTGGAAAAATTATAAATACAGAAAATGAAAATCAAAATATAATTGATTTTTCAAAATTTACTCTAGATCTAAATAAATTTGATACAAACACAATAACAAATCAGAAAACGCAAGAAATGAAAACTTTAAATTTGATTAGATGTGTAAAGGCAATTGAAAATTACAGAAAAACAAATTCAGATTTTAAAAATAAAAATTTTTTTAAAGGTTGCGCTTCACAAATTTCTCCTGCAATTTCTGAGGAATTTTTAAAAAGATTTTTTGCACCAATGTTTATAATTCTTATAGGTCTGTCCTCTTCTTTAATAATCACTTCTAGTAAAGATAATCAAAATTATAAATTAAAAAATTTTTTAAAGTTTTTTTTAGGAGTATTTTTATTAATTATTTCTGAGATTTCACTGTCAAGTAACGTTGATAATTTAGATAAATTAGTCTTATATTTTTTTATACCAGTTTTATTTTTTTTAGTAATTTATTGTTTTTTATTATTTAGTTTTAAATTTGAAAGGAGAATTTAATCTGATTATCAATATTCATAAACGATATCTATTAAAAAAATTTTTGAAAAAAATTTTTTTAATTTCTGGAATATTTCTTATTTTGATTTTAATTATTAATTTAATAGAAGAGGCAAATTTTTTAAAAAATACTGATGCTTATTTTATTACACCTTTGGTTTTATCTTCACTGAATGCTCCTTCATTACTGTATGAGATGTTTCCTTTCATATTTCTCATATCAACACAATTTTTTTTCATTGATATTTTTGAAAATCGAGAAATTTTTACATTAAGACAATTTGGGATGGATAACCTAAATTTATTAAGATTTTTAATTTTAGTTTCATTCACCTTAGGATTTATTGTCATAATTTTATACTATAATTTTTCATCTCTTTTAAAAAACAAGTATCTTCAAATAAAGAATGATTATGCTCAGGATAAAAAATATTTAGCAGTAATTACAAAAAATGGTCTTTGGATCAAAGATAAACAAGAAAATATCACCATAATAATAAATGCAGAAAAAATTGAAGATGAATATTTAATAAATTCCTCAATTACCCAATTTGATAAAAATTTCCAAATAACGAAAAATATAATTGCAAATAAGGTGGATATTTCAAAAAAAGAATGGGTTCTATATAATGCAATATTGACTGATTTAGATAATAGCTCTTTAAAATACGAAAAAATTCTATTTAAAACCAATTTTGATTTAGAGAGGATAAGTAATTTATTTTCAGATTTGACGTCCCTAACTTATTTTGATCTCTTAAATCTTGAGGAAGACTATAAAGCTATTGGGTATTCTACTAGCGAAATTAATATTCAAAAACATAGATTTTATTCTCTCCCATTTTTACTATCTGCAATGACAATTATTGCAACCATTATTATGATTTATAATAAATTTAAAAAAAAAATATTATTTAATTTATTTATTGGAATTTTATTTTCAGTTTTAGTTTATTATTTAGGCAATTTTTCAAATATTCTTGGAGAAAACGGAAAATTACCTTTAATTTTATCTGTTTGGTTTCCAGTCTTAATGTTATTAAGTTTTTCAATTATTGGAGTTATTAGATTAAATGAAAAATAATTTCTTTCAATTTAAAATATTAATTATATTTTTTTATTGTTTAATACAATCTAATTATACTTTTGCAAAAGATTTAGATTTTAAAGCTTCAGAAATATTAACTTATGAGAATGGGAATCTAGTAATAGGAAATAAAGATGCTGAAGCAAAAATCAAAAATGAATTAGAGATTTATGCTGATAAATTTACTTATAATAGAATCAAAGAGACATTAATTGCTGAAGGGAATGTTAAAGCTTTTGATCTGATTAATAAAATAGATATTCAAACAAATAAAATATTTTACGATAAAGTTCAAAATAAGATTATTACTTTTGATAAAACTTATTTTGAAATAAGTGAAAAATATAAAATTAATTCTTCAGATGTAAATTTTGATTTGAATAAAAATCTCATTTTTTCAAATAAATCAACAGAACTTATAGATAATGCTGATAATGATATCCAACTTAAATCATTTAGATATTTTAATCAAACTGAAATTATCAAAGGTAATGAAATTAAACTTTTAGATAAAGAGGGAAATAATTATTTTGTAGATGAAGGTATGTTAAAACTCAAAGAATATGAAATGTTAGGTAAAGATATACAAGTTTATCTTAGAAAGAATAGTTTTGGAAATCCTAAAAATGAACCAAAACTAAAGGGAAATTCAGTTCATTATAAAAATGATAAAACTATAATTTCAAAAGGTATTTTTACATCATGTGATGAAAACGATAATTGTCCACCGTGGGTAATTACTTCAAAAAAAATTATCCATGATAAAAAGAATAGACAAATAGATTATAAAAATGCTTGGTTAAAAATATATAATGTGCCTGTAATGTATTTTCCAAAATTTTTTCATCCTGATCCAACAGTAGATAGAAAATCTGGATTTTTAATACCACAGTTAAATAATTCAAATAAGCTAGGGACATCAATGACAATACCTTATTATAACGTAATTTCTGATAGTGCTGACATTACATTTAAACCAAGAATTTTTTCCTCAAATGAAATTTTACTCCAATCAGAATATAGAAAAAAAACAAAAAACTCGTCACATATTGTTGATTTTAGTTTAAATAATGATCAAAGTATTTCAAATGATACGAGAACTCATTTTTTCTCAAACTCAAATATAAATTTAGAGAATAAATTTTTAGATCAAGGTTCATTATTTCTAAAATTAGAGAAAATTTCTAACGATAATTATGCTGCAATTTATAGTTTAGAAGGCACTAGTCCAATAATAAGTGACACGTCAACATTAGAGTCTAGTCTTGAATTTTCCGGGATAAAAAATGATTTTTATATTGACGTATCTGCAGAAGTTTATGAAAAAATGAATATGCATAATAGTGATAAGTATGAGTTTGTTTATCCCAATTATTCCTTAACTAAGATATTTGATCTAGAAAATAAATACTTAGATAATTATGAGATTATTTCTTCAGGAAATCAAAAAAAATACTCAACGAATATTTACGAAATGTCACAAGTGAATGATATTTTGATTTCATCTAATCAATTTGTCTTAAGCGATATTTTTGAAACTAACTTCAGAACTTTATTAAAAAATGTAAACACAAAAGGAAAAAATTCTGACACATATAAAGACAAGACACAATCAGAAATTTTATCAAACTTTTTGTATGATATTTCACTGCCATTAAAAAAAACTGAGGAAAAATATACTAAATTTTTTACGCCTAAATTGTCACTTAGACATAGTCCAAACAAAACAAAAAATATCCAAAATTTAGATAGACAACTTAATATTAGCAACATTTTTAGTTTAAATAGAATTGGAACTGATGATGAGATTGAAAGTGGAACATCTTTGACTATAGGTAGCGAATTTTCAATAAAAAATGAAAGCCTGTCTGATGTTTTTTCCTTTGATATTGGGACAGTATTTAGAGAAGAAGAAAATAAGAATTTGCCCTCAAATAATACATTGAGAAATTCTCAATCAGATATTGTAGGTGGCTTATCTTTTAGTGGTATAGAAAGTTGGAAAATAGACTATAATTTTTCAGCCGATAATGACTTAAATACATTAAATCTTCATCGTTTAGGAAATACTTTTAAAGTAAACAATTTTATTCATACATTCGAATTTTATGAAGAAAATAATTCATTGGGTGATAATAGTTATTATTCCAACAAAATTACTTATGAGGCAAACAAAAATAATTTTGTATCGTTTAGAACAAGAAGAAATAATAAAACAAACCTTACAGAATTTTATAATCTAATTTATGAATACAAAAATGATTGTCTTATAGCTTCTATAAACTACAATAAGGAATATTATTCAAATAATGCTTTAAAACCAACTGAAAATCTATTTTTTAATATTACACTAATACCATTAGGTTCAACAAATACCGATAACGTTTTGAACAAGTAGATGCGAAAAACATTAATCTCTTTTTTTTTTATCATTTTTTTTTATAATTTCACTTATATTGAGTCAAAAGAAGTAAAGATTTTAACAAAAATAGGTAATCAAATAATTACAAATGTAGATATTGAAAATGAATACAAATACCTAGTTTCACTTAATAAAGATTATCAAAAATTAGAAAAAGATAAAATTTTTAATTTAGCTAAATCTTCTCTTCTAAGAGAAAAAATAAAGGAGATAGAAATAAGAAAATATTTTGAATTAGGCGTACAAGACTCTTTTTTAAATAGTAAAATTGGTGAACTTTACACAAATTTAGGTTTTTCTAATTCATTAGATTTTCAAAGATATCTTGATCAATTTGATTTAAGAATAGAAGATGTTGCAAAGAAAATTGAAATTGAATTAAAGTGGAATAAATTGGTTTATGATAAATACAAAGACCAATTAGTAATTAATGAAAGAGTCTTGAAAAAAAAAATAATTGATGAGTCAAAGAATAAAAATTCATACAATTTATCTGAATTAATTTTTTCATATAAAACTGAACAAGAAAATAAAAAAAAACTTTCTGAAATATTTAAAAGCATAGATGAAATTGGATTTGAAAATACTGTTTTAATTTTTAGTGAAGCCGAAACGAGAAAAAATTCAGGTAACCTAGGTTGGGTTAGCGAAGTAAGTTTATCAAAAATAATTTTAGAAAAACTTGAAAAGATAGATATATTAGAAATTACTGATCCAATTCAATTACAAAATGCTATATTGATTTTGAAATTAAATGATAAAAAAAAAATACAAATGTCTACATTAAACTTAGATGATGAATTGAGAGAATTGGTTAAATTTGAGACTAATAAACAATTAAATATATTTTCAAAAATTTATTTTGAAAAAATAAGAAGTAAATTAAATATAAATGAATAAAAAACCAATATTAATAGTTGCTGGAGAACCTTATAGTATTTTCTCCGAAATTTTTTTTAAGTCTTTAAAAAAATTAAATCAAAAAAGACCTTTGGTTTTAATAGCTTCTAAAAGTATCTTTTTAGAGCAAATGAAAAAGTTAGGTTATAAGTATCAATTTAAAACGATTGATAAAAGATTATCCCAAAAAATCTCAAATAAAAAAAAAGTGATAAATATAATTGATGTTGAATTTAAATTTATAAAAATCTTTGATAAAATTAGTGACAAATCTAATAAATATATAAGTGACTGTTTTTTAATTGCTAACAATTTATTAAGAAATAAAAAAGCATATGCTCTTATAAACGGACCTATATCAAAAAAAAATTTTTTGAAAGATAGATATTTAGGAATAACAGAGTACCTTTCAAAAATGAATAATGTTAAAAATTTTGCAATGTTAATATATAATAAAAGTTTTTCTGTAAGTCCAATTACAACTCACATTGCATTAAAAAAAGTATCTAGCCAAATTTCAAAGAAAAAAATAATAAGTCAAGTTTATTTAATTAAAAAATTTTATAATTCTTTATTTAAAAAAAATGTAAAAATTGCGATAACAGGATTAAATCCACACTGTGAAAGTAATTTCAAAGATAGTGAAGAAAAAAAGGTTATAATTCCTGCTATTAATTTTTTAAAGAAAAAAAGATGTAAAATTGAAGGTCCGTTTCCAGCGGATAGTTTGTTTATGAAAAACAATATAAATAGATTTGATGTTTTTGTTGGTATGTATCATGATCAAGTTTTAACACCAATTAAGACTATTCATAATTTTAATGCAGTAAATATAACTTTAGGTCTTCCATATATAAGAATTTCTCCAGATCATGGAACTAATAGTCAAATGGCGGGTAAAAATAAATCAAACCCTACAAGTTTAATTTCTGCTATTAAATTTTTAACAAATTAAGTGATACCAGTATCAAAAAAAAGTCTTGGTCAAAATTTCCTTATTGATAGAAATATTTTGGAAAAAATTGTAAATCTTACAAATATAAAAGATCAAACAATTATTGAAATTGGACCAGGGACAGGCAACTTAACAGAATACATTTTAAAAAATAAACCAAAAAAATGTATAGCTATCGAAAAAGATAAACATTTAGCTTCAATTATAAAAAAAAATTTTAAAGATAAAGTAAAAGTCATTAATGAGGATATATTAAAATTAAATGAAAAATCATTATCAAAAGATAAAGTGATTGTTTTTGGAAATTTACCTTATAATATTTCTACAGAAATTCTATGTAAATGGATTTTAAATTTAGATAATGAAAAATTTTGGTTTCATTCTTTAATTTTAATGTTTCAAAAAGAGGTAGCGGATAGAATTATTTCAAAATTTAACTCCTCAAAATATGGAAGATTAACAATATTGGCTAATTGGAAATTTGATGTAAAAAAAATTATAGATATTAAACCTAATAGTTTTAAACCAAGACCAAAAATCGATAGTTCTTTGTTATTTTTTTCACCAAAAAAAAATTTTTTTAAGATAAAAAATTCAACAAACTTAGAAAAAATTACAAGAATATTTTTTAATCATCGACGAAAAATGATAAAAAAACCTTTCAATCAGTTATTCCATGGAAATACAGAAATTATTCAAAAATTAAATTTAAATATGAATTTAAGACCACAAAACTTAAACTTTGAAACTTATTATAAGCTCACTCATGAATTGGAAAATTTAGGAAGTTAATTTTTCAATATGAGATCTTATATAATTAGGATCATAATCTTTAGACCCATTATTAATTTCTGCTTTAATAAGATTTACAATCTTTAAATAACACTCATTAAGATTTTCATTAATTACAACATAATCATAGTTTATCCAATGCAATACATCCCTGCTAAATTGTTTCATTCGCTCATCTGCTATCAATTTATCTTTCATATCTCTATTAGATAGTCTTTCAAATAAAACTTTTCTACTTGGTGGCAAAATAAAAAAAGTAATTAATTTATAATCTAGGTTTTTATTTTTTATCTGATCAGCTCCCTGCCAATCAATATCAAATAAAACATTTTTTCCTTTATTAAGTTTGTCAATAACAGGAGTTCGCGTAGAACCATAAAAATTATTAAAAACTTTTGCATATTCTAAAAATTCCTCATTTTTAATAAGTCTTTTAAAATCATCCTCTGTTACAAAATAATAGTCTTTATCAGGAATTTCATCTGGTCTTGGCTTACGAGTAGTATGAGAGATTGAAATCTCGAAATTATCTAACTTTGAAAGTAAATTTACTAAAGTAGTTTTACCTGCTCCTGAGGGAGAGGATAAAATAATCATAATCCCATCATTATCTGAGGGCATTAAAAATTAGTTAGCTTTTCCTTCAATAAACTTAACAGCATCTCCAACAGTTAAAATTTTTTCTGCTTCACTATCAGAAATTTCTGATCCAAATTCTTCTTCAAAGGCCATTACTAATTCAACTGTATCTAAACTATCTGCACCTAAATCATCTATGAAGCTTGACTCCTCTGTCACTTTAGCTTCATCAATACCAAGGTGGTCTGCAACTATTTTTTTAACTTTACTTGAAACATCTTCTGACATTTTGATCCTTTATTGTTATAAATTCTTAATAGTTTAAAAACTTATTTTGTCAAGCCATATACATCCCTCCATTGACATGCAATGTTTCTCCATTAATATAACTAGATTGATTAGAAGCTAAAAATAGAACAGCATTTGCAATATCTTCTGGCTCACCCAATCTTGCTGATGGTATTTTGGATATTATTATTTCTTTAAATTTTTCGTCAATTTTATCTGTCATTGAAGTTTTTATAAATCCAGGTGAAATACAATTAACATTTATATTTTTTTTTGCATACTCAATCGCCAAACTTTTTGACATTGCAATTATCCCAGCTTTTGAAGCAGTATAATTAGACTGTCCTAAATTACCAGTATGACCCACCACAGAAGTGATATTTACTATTTTTCCAGATTTATTTTTTAACATTTTTTTAATCGCAAATTTACTTAACAGAAATGTTGATGTTAAATTTAAGTCAATAACTTTTTTCCACTCATCTAGACTCATCCTAATTGCTAAATTATCTTGTGTAACCCCAGCGTTATTTACTAAACAATCTAGATTACCCCCAAGTTCTTTTGTTGCGTTTTCAATAAACTCTTCAATTTTTTCACTATTGGATATATCAAATTTCAAAATCTTAAGGTTCTTGAATTTTGATTTTAATTCCTCAAGTTTTTCAATTTTGGTCCCTGTCGCTAATAAATTTGCTTCATGTTCATATAATATTTTAATTATTGAATTTCCAATCCCTCCTGATGCTCCTGTAACAATTATATTTTTATTTTTTAAATCTTTCATATTTTTAATTCTTGTATATCAGTCACACTATTAATTGTATTTATTTTTACAGATTTATCTATTCTTTTAACCAGTCCAGATAAAACTTTACCAGGTCCAACTTCGATAAAATGATTAACATTATTATCTATCATTTTAATTGCACTTTCTCGCCATCTTACTCTATTTTCAATTTGATCTATTAATAATTCTTTTAGGTCATCTTTTTTGCTAACTTCATCAGCAGTCACATTTGATATTAATTTATTTTTACCCTCTTGAAATTCAATTTTTTTAATCTCTTCTTTCATAATTTTTGTTGCTTTACTCATCAATTTACAATGAAATGGAGCACTGACTGGAAGTTTTATATTCTTAATATTATTAGACTTTAATAATTCAATTATCTTTGATAAGTCTTCCATTTTTCCACTTAAAACAATTTGACCCTCTGAATTATCATTTGCTATTTCAACAATAAAATTTTTTTGATTTTCATTAATAATTTTTTCTATTTTTTCAATTGTTGAACCAAGAACAGCTAACATTCCACCTTCTCCCATAGGTACAGCATTTTGCATAGCATCACCCCTTGTTCTCAGAAGCTTAATTGTTTTTGAAAAACTTAAATATCCTGCAGAGGTTAAGGCTGTGTACTCACCTAATGAATGTCCTGCAAAATATTTTGCTTTATTCAAATTAATATTAAATTCTTTTTGCATTACATTAAAAATTGAGTAACTTATCAAAAAAATAGCAGGCTGAGTATTTATTGTAAGATCTAAATCTTTTTTAGGGCCTTCTAAAATAATTTTTGATAATGGAAAATTTAAAACTTCGTCTGCTTCCCTAAAAAGTTCTTTAACTAATTTGTAATTTTCAAAAAATTCTTTTCCCATTCCTACAAATTGTGAGCCTTGACCTGGAAAAATTACCGAAAACATTTAAAAAACCTTTTTTTTTATACCATTTTGCTATTGTAATTGAAGAATTATAATAGTATATCCTCATTTTTTATTAAATATCTTAAATGAATTTATACGAGCATACTATTATAGCAAGACAGGATACATCTCCTGCAGAAATTAAACAACTTACAGAAAAATATTCCAAAATAGTTGAAAAAAATGAGGGGGAAGTTGTTAAAACTGAGAACTGGGGTCTTTTAAATCTTTCTCATTTAATTAAAAAAAATAAAAAAGGAAGTTATATTCACTTCAAAATCAAAGCTAAAGGCAACGTCATTGGAGTACTTGAAAAAAATGAAGCTTTAGATAAAAAATTGTTAAGATATTTAACAGTAAGAGTTAAAAAATTTGATTTTGAAACAAATTATTTTTCAAACAAAGAGGATAAAGAAAGAAAAGAAAGCTCTAAAGATTAATCATGCCTAAAAGACAAAGTGGAAATAAAAAAGGGAAACAAAGTAATTTTGCAAAATTAAGCATTTTTCAACCAAATAAAAATCGATTCAAAAAAAGTTGCCCTTTATCAGTGAAAGGTGCTCCTAAGATAGATTATAAGAATGTAAAACTTTTAAAGAAGTATATTTCTGAAAATGGTAAAATTTTACCATCAAGAATAACAAATGTTAGTCAAAAAAAACAAAGAGAATTATCGATATCAATAAAAAGAGCTAGAAATTTGGCTCTATTATAATAGTAAAAAATGAAAGTAATATTGTTAGAAAATTTAAAAAGAATTGGAACAATAGGTGAGGTGATTGATGTCAAGCGAGGTTTTGCAAGAAATTTTTTAATTGCTAATAAAAAAGCTTTATATGCTTCTAAAGAAAATATAGCTCAAGTTGAAAAAATGAAATTAGCATTATCAAAAAAAGATAATGAAAAAAAAATTAATGCCAAAACAATAGCTGAAAAAATTAATACAAAAATTTATAAAGTGAAAAAACTTTGCACTGAGAATAAAGAACTCTATGGTTCAGTAAAACCTACTGAAATATCAAAGTTAATAAATGAAGCTGATAAAATCGATATTCAGCCTTCGATGATACAACCAATTAAAGAAATTAAATCAATCGGTAAATTTAAAGTAAAAATATCATTACACTCTGAAGTTGACGCTGAAATTAATATTGATGTTGTATCTGCAGAAACTATCCAATAATTATACAATTTTTTCCCCAATATCTTTTTTTATTTTTTATTACTTAAGGATTGGTGTATTTTCTTATAGTGGAAAATAATCTTAGTGTAGTTAGAGAAAATTTTAAAGAACTTCCAAATAATATTGAAGCGGAACAAGCAGTAATTGGATCGATTCTTGTTACAAATGAAATTTTTGATGAAATAAATATTATAATAAGAAGTGAAAACTTTTATGATCCAATGCATCAAAAAATTTTTGGTGCTATTGAAAATTTAATT
>MDSZ01118437.1_pt1 | contig 10891 bp, 11 predicted proteins | sample 811201 | NCBI WGS metagenome assembly MDSZ01 (sample SAMN05326647, study PRJNA326480) | marine metagenome | isolation source: seawater | place: Indian Ocean: North | collected 2010 | reverse complement strand
TTTTCTAAAATAATTTATACCGCCTGTCCACTCATTAGACATTGCTCCTATAAATCCAATGTTAATCACACACACCTCTCACCCACTGTATATAATTCCCTATCTCAAAGTCTAAGTTTTTTTTTGAATAAAAGCCTAGCTCTTTTAGATTGTTCAAATCCGCGCAGTAAAATGATGGGTTTCCAGTGCTTGTATGGTTATTAAAGTTAATTTTGATAGAAGGATTAATTTTATCTCTAATCATTTCAGTAATATTTCTAATTGTATTTTTATTTCCTGTTCCTCCATTTATTAATAAGTGTGCATTATTCTTTATCAACAGAACATCAAATAAACGCATAACGTCTGATACGTGTATAAAATCTCTAATCTCATTGCCAGTTCCATAGAAAACAACCTTCTCTTCTGCGCTTAATAGTTTATTGCAGGCATCCCAAAGTAATTGTTTCTTAAGTCCATTTCCATATACAGAAAATAGTCTAACTGTAGAGATGTTAAGTCCATATTTCTGAGAGTAATTATAACAATAATCTTCAGCGATTTTCTTATGTCGTCCATAAGGTGAAATTGGTTTACCAATATAGTTTTCCTTTATAGGACTGTCAGGATGTTCACCTTGAACTGCTGGACTTGAAGGATAGATTAGATGCGCTTTATAATTATATACTCTCATGAATTCTAGAATTTCTCTTGTGCTGTCCACTGTTTTCTTAAAGTCTATGTCAGGATTTTCAATGGAAAATCCTACAGAACCTCCACCAGCACAATGAACAATGACATCAAAGGTTTGATTAAATTCTAAGATTGCATGCAAAGATACATCCCCTGTTATCCAATAATCTAAACTTGAAATGCATGATTCATCTGAGGATGTCACTTCATGACCAATTCCATATGTCTGATATCCTCTAGCTTTAAAGTGTTTTACTACGTATGAGCCTAAAAATCCTCTTGCGCCAGTAATAAGAATTTTTTTCACAATAATTGCTTTATTTTAATAAGTTCTTCAGTTTCAACATCTTGTAACTCCAAATCAGAGATCATCTCTAAATTTTTTTCCATATCAGTGAAAACCAATTCTCCATTCTCCTTCCTTGCTTCCCTAAAATTAGAGATTTTGTATGCTTGCTTGGGAGTCAGAACTTCAAATGATGAACTTAAATCATTTCTAATAAAAAAGGCATTGTTGCCTGCTAAGTTTGATCCAACAAGACTATATCCTTTTTTATTTGCTAAAAAATCTAGTGCGGAAATTGATGTCCCATAATATATATTAGAAAAATGCTTAACAGATCTCGAAAAACTAGGTTCATATGGAATGCTAACCTTCAGTGTGTCACCAAAGTGACTGTTGTATTCACACACAACTATACGAGGAGAGATTGAATCTATAGCGTTCCAAATCCAAAAGTCATTCCCATCTATATCAATAGACAAAAGTCCTATGTCACCGTTGATTCCATTTTTGGATATTACGTCATTTATATTATCAACAGTAACAAAAGCATGCTCTGCTTTTAGGTTATGCTTCCAATATATTGGATCATTTTTGATAAAAGAGATGTTCTCTTCTGATCCATCTAAAACTAATCCTCTCCAGTTGTTGTTTTGGAGTAAGAATCTAGTATTTGATTCGGTGTAGTTTTCTACTCCAAATTCAACAAAGATATCATTTTCGATATCAACCTTTTCTACAAGATGTTGAATAATACCGTCGTCTCCCCATTGTGAAAACACTTTAAATTCATAATCATTTATTTTTTTAGAGTTTATGTTTTCATTCTGTCTCTTTTCAATCCTCCCCAAAGCCTCTTGTATATGTGTTAGTTTCGTTGTTATTGTCCTTGGTAGCGAAAAAAACTTTCTCAATTTATTTTTCATCTAATCTCCTGATAACTCTGGATGGACTTCCTGCGTTAACGGTAAACGGTTCAATGTTTTTAGTAATTACACTACCAGCTCCTACTATCGCAGCTTTTCCGATTCTAACTCCTTTAAGCACAGTTACGTTCGCACCGATCCATACATCATCTTCTATAATAACTTCAGAATCATTTAACTTAATATTTTTTGGGTGGCCTATTGTAAATATTTCTTTGAACTGACTATGTCTTTCTTTTTTATCAAAAGGATGAGCATCGTTGTCAAAAATATTACAATTATGTCCTATTAATACTCTATCACCGATATTTATAAACTTCCCAGACCAAATATAAGAGTTCTCGCCAATAAAACAATGGTCGCCAATGATCACTTTCCCACCATGACCAAGGATCTGTATTTGACAATGTACAGCCGAGTTTTTACCTATTGATATTCTTGATTTATCTTTGGAAGGATTCATGATCTTGCTCGGATGGGCAATAAAGCTACCAGACCCTAGTGTATAATATTTGACCCCTAATATTAATTTTATTATATATTTCATTTTATTTATCATTTAAACACCTTTCGTGCTGCAATGTAGATAATGGTATATTCTTAAGAATTGCTTGAAGCGGAAGATAATCTTTTTCTAATTCCTCTAATGTTAATTTACTCCATTTCAGAAAACTGTTTCTGGTTGGAGTAAACTTTGTATTATACCTATTACATGATTGTGTTATATAATTACTTATGCAAGCTCTTTCTCTCATTTCTTCTGTAATATCTAACTGATTATTGGATGCTTTCTCCAAATACTCATAATATTCCTTTTTGTTTTTTGCACTATATACAATATCTAAATTCGCATAATATGTATCCGAAACGATAATCGCAGGTTTTCCAAGCACTACAGACTCTACTATTACTGTGCTAGAAAATCCAAGAATACATGAGGCGTTTTCTATTAAATCATATGTGTTGACATTCTGGTCTGCATGTATGAATAATATTCTCTCATTACATCCAAATTGATCTCTAATCCTTTTCTCATACGAATCTGTATTATCTAAGTATTTATCTCTTTCTGCTGGATGTTGTCTTATTAGTATCGTTTTATGTGTATTCTTCAGCACCCACTCTATTGAGTCAAATATCCAATCGATCATACTATCATATACAGTATGTAGACCAAGGGCAGCAGTATCCCAAACTGAATTCAAAAGCATTAAAAAGTAATCATTTTTAAATTCAGAAAGACTTGATGGGTTTGGAAAATATGCAAAAATCTCTTTCCCTTGTCTTCTTTTTTGGAGCTGCTCATGCCCTTTCATAACTGCAAATTTTTTTTCCTTAGAATCATTAAGCAATTTATCAAATGAATATGGAATATCTTTCAGTTGAGCAGCGACCCCGAAAATGCTCATGAAAATTGTACTGTCATCACCGTCATATGTAGTTAGTTGGATATTATACTTCTGTGCAAGTAATGTGAAAACACCACTTGGCCCCCACATACCACCAGGCAGGATAATCTGAGTAAAATCTTCTATCTCGTACAAATTAGCTAATTTTGAATATGTTGATGATAGTTGTTCTTCTATGATTCTTTCGTAAGACTGTCTCAAAGCATGGTTTGTTTCTCCGTGAGAGAAATGTAGTGAATTCAATTTAGATAAATGTTTAACATCATCAATAGGATATGACGTATTTTCATAGTCGGATAATTTGACTAATTTTATTGGAAGCTTAGTAAGAACCTTGAAAATAAGATTTGATTGTACTTTATAAAAAAGATGGTCTTTACCAAATGGCATATCATCAAATAGTATAAAAACATTTTTCCCACTTTTATAGAGAAGTAAGGCAACTGATATTGCATACCAAGGAACTGCAGATCCCATCCATGGGATTGCAGTAATACATATTTTACTATTCTCTACATCACCAACGTATCTTTCAATCTTTTGCTTACGCAGAAATTTCTTAAACTTTAAATAGTCTAGGAAAAACTTGGTTATGTTTATCTTAAATAGAACATTAAATCTATGACTCAAACTATTGAACATATTTTTAAATGTACTTAGTATCCATTTTAAATGATCATTCTTGATTATCATATAGTACTTTCAATCCCAAAATTAAATAACAACTTATAATATCTAAAGTGATGCACTCAAACTAATCGAGCTGCAAGCAATGCTCTAGCAATCTTCAAATCTATTTCTTCATCAATGTCTACCGAACTTTCTTTATCCATTTTGAATGCAAAAATATTTTCTTTAAGGAAAAAATTTTTCGCCTCCAGGAGTTTTTTTCTTTTGCAAATATAAATGGCGCCATTCAGTCTGTAAGATTTTACAAAATCTTGACTACGCTTGCTTATGTGTTCATCTCTAACAAAACTCTTCATAGATAGGGTATCATCTAATGTGTTAGACCAAAATGGACTGTGGTCCGTTTCGCATACACTAATTACAGCATCGGCTTTCTTTTTTGTTAATAATTCGATAGCTTTATCTATGTGTTGTTCATTTCTCAGTGGACTCGTTGGTTGCAGGAGCACTATGTAGTCATAGTTTTCTAGTTTATCCAATGTATGTTTCGTAGCTTCAAATGATGTAGCAGTGTCATCAGATAATTTATCTGGTCTTTTAATAGTATGTGATTGTAATTTACTTGAGATATTCAAAATTTCATCGTCATCACTAGATACCACGACTTTATCAATATAACTACTCTTTAAGCCGGCCTCAATGCTCCACGCGATCATGGGTTTACCCCCTAAGTCTATCATGTTTTTTTTTGGCAACCGTTTACTGCCACCTCTAGCTAATATGATGGCTAGAAAAGTCTTGTTATTGTACATTAGAATATTTCCTCATACTCCTCATTAGCTTTTTTATATTCCTCAATCCTGCCAATATCCAGCCAATATTCTCTCAATGGGAATGATATGACTTTTTTGTTTTCACTTATAAGCTTTTCGAAAAGAGAAGGCATATCATAGAACTTATTATCTGGTATAAATTGCAGTACTTCTGGACTGAACATATAAATACCTGCATTTACAAAATACCTTTTTTTTGGCTTTTCTTTCACTGATAATATTTTAGTATTCTCAATGTCAACAACACCATATGGAACTTGAAAATCATAATATTGAACGCACATCGTTCCAACAGAATTGTTTGAAATGTGAAAGCTATGAAGGTGATCGAAATTAACATTTGTAAGTATGTCTGCGTTCATTACAAAAAATGATTCTTCGGGCTCTTCACTTAATAAACCGAGAGCTCCGGCTGTTCCCATTCTTTTTTTCTCTGATATATACTCTATATTCACAGAAAACTTACTACCATCACCAAAGTAATTTTGAATAACATCAAGCTTATAATTGACACACATAATTATGTTCTTAAATCCATAGGCTGAGAATCTCTCAACTATTGTCTCAAGTATTGGCTTATCACCGACTTTCAGCATAGGCTTAGGAATGTCATCAGTTAGCGGTCTTAACCTCATACCTAAACCACCAACCATCAACACAGCTTTATTAGGCCTATCCTTTTGTGAAATAAGTTCATCTAATACCTCTAGCCCAAGTAAGTTACCATTATCATCAACTATTGGTATTTGATGAATTTTCTTCGACTTACAAATATTCAAGATATCTTCTTTAGAGTCATTTGCACTCGCTACTGTAGGTTTTTTTGAGTATATGTTTATAATTGACTCATTGAGAGATATGTCTTTCAACAACGCTCTTCTGATATCGCCATCGCTTATTGTACCTAATAACTTCCTGTTTTTATCAGTTACGATCGCTATCTGTTTGGAGCTCTTGTCAATAATCTTTAGAGCATCTAATATAGTAGCGTTTTCATTTATAATTACATCATCAAGGTTGATCATTTTATTATCTCATTCATAATATTTTCATTGTTAGGGGCTTATATCAAAAAATTCTTTTTTCAAGATGTTGTCAAGTTTTATGTTTTTTAAAACTTTAATTATATATCCACTTGCACAACCATCGCCATATGGATTATGACAAGTCTCTATTTGCTGTTGAAATTTATCTGAGTAAAGAAGTTGAATTGCGCTTTTTATACTTTCTCTCTCTGGGAAACAATCTATGACACTAGTAGCTTTGATGCGTCCTTTTTGTCTGTCCCCAATATTGATAGTTCCAATTCTGAAGCTGGGAGCCTCTGTAAGCCCACTTGAACTATTTCCAATAATTGCGTCTACCTGTCCCAGAGCACTTAAATATCTTAATTGCCCCAGTGAGGCAAAACTTACAGATTTTTTAGGATTTTTTACCACGTATTCATCTATCATCTGATTTATAATTCTACCATCTACGTCGCTATTGGATTTAGTAAATATTATGTTAGTTTCTGACAATTCATCTATCGCATATAATAATTCGCTAAACTGTGAGTGAGAAGTACTGTTTTCAAGAGTAACAGGATGAAAAGTAACAAGTATGTTTTTTTTATTCAGTTTAAAATCTATTGACTGTTCAAATTCATTTTTATTAAGCAAATCTAGCCTTTTGATGCTTTCAATACCCATCCCACCAACATTGAAAACATTTTTTGGATTCTCTCCTAATTGGATTACTCTATTTTTATACTCATCTGTAGATGTAAAGTGTAGATGACTCATTTTGGTAATACTATGTCGGATTGATTCATCAATTACACCTTGTGTTAGCTCCCCACCATGAATATGTGCAATTGGTATTCTAGCTATCATTGCTGCACAAACTGCACTAAATATCTCATATCTATCTCCAAGAACAACAATAATATCTGGCTTCAACTCTTCAAATGCCTCAGCAAATGAGATTTGTGCTAAACCCATCGATTTTGAGACACCTAGCGCGGTGTCAGAAGATAAAAGCATCTCGATTTTTTTATTTATTACGAAGTCTTTTTCAATTTCTTTATATGTAAGTCCAAATTCTGAACTCAAATGCATGCCTGTTGCAATTATTTGAAGCTCGAGATTCTTGTCGATTTCAATTTCTTTCATAAGCCAGTACAACAGGCCGTATTCCGCACGAGTACCCGTGACTATGCAAATTCTTCTTTTAATCATATTAGCTCGTCTTTACTATAGTCTTTAGTCGCATTAGTTCCGATTATATCATCCCACTCCATTGGACTAATACCGTCACCAGGCCTTTTGACTGTGAGATTGTTTGCGTTGAATTCTTCACCTTTTGATATGTCTCTACTCGCTACGATTGATTTTCTTGTCATGTGCATGTTTAATGCCTCGCTCTTTGATGGTTTTTTTTCACTTGATCCTAGAGCTTTCTCAATATTTCTTATTGATTCAATCATTTTTTTTAGTTCATGCGGTTCTATACTCGCTGAATGATCGGGGCCATCCATATCCCTACTCAGAGTAAAATGTTTTTCTATACAAGTAGCTCCAAGTGCAACTGCGGCTACCCCCACCTCAATACCAAGGGTATGATCGCTGTAACCATACGCGACCTTGAATGAAGCGCCAATCGTAAGCATAGCCCTGAGATTAACATCCTGCATAGGTGTTGGGTATTCCGTATTTGCATGTAGGATGATGATATTATCTTTTTTTGTACCAGCATGTATAAGGACGTCAAGCGCATCTTTTATTTCGCTGAGTTGAGACATTCCCGTAGAGAGAATAATTTTTTTATTGAGTTTTCCTATTTGTCTAAGATATGGAAGATTTGTAATCTCACCACTTGGTATTTTAAATATTTCTAAGCCTATATTATTGAGGAGTGTTACGCTGCAAAGATCAAAGGGGCTTGATAAAAATATAATTTTCTTTTTTGAGCAGTGCAAAAATAATTCTTTATGAGATTCGTCATTAAGTTCTAAATTCTTGATCATATCAAACTGAGACTCATCTGGATTTGTATTTCTTGTTTGATATTGTGCTTTTTTTGCATCTTTGGTTAATAAATTTTCTGCTTTAAATGTCTGAAATTTAATAGCATCAGCGCCAGCATCGGACGCTACATCAATCATTTTTTTTGCTAAATCAATGGAGCCGTTATGATTCACGCCGGCTTCAGCAATAATAAACACACTCATTTCACTAGGCTCCCTGCTTTGATAAAACTATCTTTTCGGATCGTGATATATTCTTTTGTTGTAACGTTACTGCCAATAAAGCATCCTGATTCAACTTTTACTCCTCCATTTATAGTAGCATTCGTAGAAATATGACAGTGATTCGATATCGATGCATCATGTTCTATAAGAGAGTTAGAGTTTATAATGCAATTATCTCCAATTGATGCATTTGCATTAACAACAGCGTTATGCATAATCACTGTTCCCATACCGATTGATGAATGTTTAGAAACATAGGCATTCGGTGAGATTATACTTGGTAAAATTAGTCCGGAATTAGCAGCATATTCGTATAACTTCATGCGCAATGAACATGCTTGAACTTGTCCTACAGTTACTAATGCATATTTATATTTTTTCGATAATCTTGGTAATTCATTGTCATTACCTATTACTGGATAACCCAAAATATTTGATCCCTGAATTTCTTCTTTATCGATAATACCAGCAATTTTATAGGTACCATGTTGCTCGACAACATCAATCACAGACTTACAGTGACCTCCCCCACCAATCAAAATTATCTCTTTCATAATGTCACACTACTTGGTATGTTCACGACACGGTCATTTAGCCACTTCGAATTGGTCAAGTCGCTACATTGATGAGAAGTAAACATAGGTAAATTGTTCATCAATGTCCATATTGGTCTGGTCATGATTCCATTTGTATTTGTCTTATCTAGAAAATTATTACGTTCCTGAATATTCTCAAGAAGTATTGTATTTAGCCAATAATTTGATCTACTGTTTTCTGGTTCTTTAAAGAAAACACAGCTAGTGTTATTGAAAAACTGCTCATATTTATCGGCCAACATCCGCTTGTTAGAAATAAATACATCTAAGTTTTCAAGCTGAGCAACTAGAAGCGCTGCATTCAAATTTGGCATTCGATAGTTATAGCCAACCATATCATGAATGAAATCCCATTTGTGCGAAACTTTGGCAGTAGTAGTAAGATGCTTAGCTTTCTTTGCAAGATTTTTATCATCAGTTAGGATACAGCCTCCTCCGCCTGATGTGATAATTTTATTTCCATTGAAACTCAAAGCTCCAAGTTGTCCAAAAGTTCCCGTATGTTTGCCTTTATATTTACTACCAACACTCTCCGCTGCGTCCTCTATCAAAAAAATATAATTGCTATCACAAATATCTTTGATCTCATCTATTTTACAAGGATGGCCATAGGTATGCATAGGCAGACATGCTTTAATAATTTTACCTGTTTTGTTGTTTATACATTTGGTTTTCCTAATTGTTGTATTTTCCTTAAGGAAAAGTTTTAACACAGATGGAGATAGTCCCATTGTATCCTTATCAACATCAATAAAAATTGATTTTGCTCCACAATAACTTATAGCATTGCATGTGGCGACAAACGTTAATGGCTGTGTTATGACTTCATCATTTACATTTACATCTGCTAAAAGTAGTGATGTATGAAGCGCAGAGGTCCCACTACTGGTTGCAATAGCATATTTTGAACCTGTATAACTTGCAATTTTTTCCTCAAATTCTTCTACATACTTACCCACAGACGAGACGAAACTTGAATCTATACATTCATTGAGAAATTTTTTTTCGTTCCCAATAAATCTTGGTTCATGCAAAGGAATGAATGAATCTGTTTTGTATACAGATTTTATAAATTCAACTGCAGAGGTGTATTGTTCGTTAATCTTGACGTCTATGTGGTATGTTATAGTATTTTTGAAATTCTGGATCCTGAAAAATGCCTTCTTGAATCATGCGATTTACTTCTTTTATGCCGTCAGGTACCCTCATTGTGATTTCAAACCCCAGTTCATTTTTTATTTTATCGCTATTTACCCTATAGTCTCTTGGGTCTTCGTTTTTGTCAACATACTTAATTCTAGCATTTGGTATGATTTTTTTTATTTCTTCAACTAGCATTTGCTTGGTATAGTTTTCTGTGGTGTCTCCCACATTGAATACATTGTATGCTACTTTTTCTTTGGGTGCTTTAAGTACAGTTATAAATGCATTTGAAAAATCTTTCACATGACAATATGGTCTCCAGAACTTCTCTCCGAAAATTATGAGCTCTCTTCCCATAGCTAAATCTTTAGTAAATTCATTGACCGTCAAATCAAACCTCATTCTTGGAGAAACGCCGTATACGGTTGAGAATCTTAAGGATGTGGGAAAAAAACTATCAGTTTTTTCTATCTTATTAAGCATATACTCTTCAAATTCCACCTTTAGTTCAGCATACAAAGAAACAGGAGCAAGTATAGATCTCTCATCAACATAAGATTCGGGGTTATCCATTTTCCCGTAATTGCTGCAGGTAGACGCAAATATAAATTTAGAGATTCCAATTTCTCTGCTTTTATCCAATAACCATTTCGTTGAGTCTAGATTAGTTTTTTTTGCGAGGTCTGAGTGAAGCTTACAAGCAGGATCCCCGACAATAGCAGCTAAATGAATAATAGCATCAAACTTTTCATCGGTAAGTATTTTAGTAAAAGATGTATAATCGTTTACATCACATTTATAAAAATCAAAGTTTTTATGGTGCCAGATATCAAGTATAGATTCACCACCAAACATAAGATTATCGATACATGTCACTTTGTAATCTTCAGCTAAAAGATCTCTCAGTAATCCAGAGCCAACATAACCTGCACCACCAGTAACTAATATATGTTCCAAAATCAACTCCTACTTATTTAAAATGTATTTAGCAAATGAGAAAGCACTTGTGAAAGCAGGTGAGACTGCATTTAATACATGCGTTGTATTGTACGATTTCTCTACTAAGAAATCCATAACCAGTTCGCTGCTCTTTTTATCAAGTAATTGTGCACGAATACCTACTTTCTTACTTGATATAAGATCATCACTAGATAGATTTGGTATGAG
>MDSZ01074097.1_pt1 | contig 10891 bp, 12 predicted proteins | sample 811201 | NCBI WGS metagenome assembly MDSZ01 (sample SAMN05326647, study PRJNA326480) | marine metagenome | isolation source: seawater | place: Indian Ocean: North | collected 2010 | reverse complement strand
GTTCTCTAGAAGGACGGAAGTGACCTTCTTCTTATAAGAATCTTCGATTCTTGGTAATGCTTCGTGCTCTAGCAGGGGATCCCACTTTTCGCAGAGAGCATCATATGGGGTTGTGTTATCAAAATCCATTTGAATTTCTCCTTAAGGTTTATTTATTTCTCATCTGGAATGCAACGGTATCAACGTAATTATCCATTGCACTGTTGCCAGTTGAAATCTTTGGGTTGGTAGTCTCTTCGACTAGTTCTACGGGTTGGTAGGGAGGAATGTTATTGTTAAAATATCCTTCCTTAATGTTCTGTAGCTTTTGGCTGTAAACGTCAGCATTTTCGTATGCTACGCTTTCAGCTAAATTTGCAAACTTTTCAATCTCGGTATCAGCTAGATCTTGAGTGTAGTGAGAAAAAATCTGTTGTCTCTCTGCTTGATCTAGGAAAGAATTGAGCTGAATGTTGTTGTTGATTTGAGTGTTAAGACTTTCTTGAAGTTGTTCATTGACTTCAAACAAGTCATCAAGAATGTCATATCGTTCGCTTGGAACATCGACGTAATGTGCTTCAAAGAGCCCTTTGAGACCCTTAATGAAAGATTCTGCAACATCGGTCTTGATGCCACGCTCAACAGCGAGTTCATTTTCAGTCATCCACTCGTTAACAACGTAGTTAAGATATTCATCAACCTTTTCGGCAAGGTTAACAACAACGTTGTCAAGTTGTTCGGTTAGAGTTTTGGTGTATGACTCATCAACCATACCTGCGTACTCATTAATTTTGGTGTTGACGGCAGCTTCAAAGATATTTGCTGCTTTAACGATAAAATCTTCTGATAGATTCTCACCATCAAACATCGCACTAACGTGCTCTGCAACTTCTTCTGCTCCCATCTGGGGAACATATACAGTTGCGGGGTTGTATGCAAGTGCTTTTGCAGCAATACTTGCCTGATTCATCATTGCGATGTTATCAGGAATAGTCTCGGTTCCTGCATCTTGATCACCTCTACCACTGGTATCGTAAGAGCCTCTACCACTAGTATCGTAATCTGCACTTCCCATGGGAGCTGCGCCTCCCATCTCCATAGCGGCTTCTTCGCCACCAGTTTGTTCTTCTTCTTCGTAATTAGTATGTTCTGGCATTAGAAAGCTCCTTTTAGCCTATTCTTGTTATGTATATATTTACAACTTTGAGATAAAGTTTTTGAACGCATTGAGTGTTTTTTCTTCTAGGTTTCTTCTCGATGCTTGTTTGATTTCTTTTTCATAGGCAGCAATTTCATGCTCCCTAAGTACACCGTTGTCCCAAACCCATTCCTTACCTTCCATGATGCCGTTAACAAATGCATCTGGAGCAGATGGATCAGCAACAATGTCTACCGCAGAAAGAATAAAGTCGTTCTGCACTTCATTTATTCCACCCGATTTCTTCAAAGAACCCATTCCACGAGAGGAGACTCCTAATTTTGCTCCTTCATTGATGAGGTTTTTAACAATTTTACCCATTGGTGTGTCTAGAACTTTGGCTTTACCAATAAAATTGTTACCATTACAATGAAGTTCTTTGATAATGTGTGATACTTTGTCTAGGTTGACGGTTGGTCCGGAGGGGTGATTGAGTTCACCTAATGCCCTATTTTGATTCACATATTCGGTGATGTACTTATCAACTGCTCCCCCAATGTGTCGTTTGGGATAGACTCTACCATTACGGTTTTTTTGTTCAGCTTGCATGAAGATGCCTTCAATGTAGTAGTTTTTATCGTCACCAGAACCTTCTACTAGACATTCAACATCTTCAATCATTTCTGTGATAAGTTTCATCTGTATTCTCCTTAGTGGTCGTGATGTTCTTCTGAAACAAGAACATGCATTTCATTTACGGGAACTTTTCTTTCGATTCCATGATCAAATTTGACATCATACCACTCAACAAATCCATTTTCATCGGGGGTTGCGTGTTGTCCGTGAATACAGACTCCCTTTCCCCAACCCTCTTTCATTACATGCTTTGCACAATCATGCTTACCTTTAGATTTGCCTTTACCTTTTTTCTTATATTCCTCTTCAAACATAGAGGGAGCTACATTTTCGTACTCGGATCTTAAGGAATCTGAAAGAATATCATTTAAATAACTTTCAGTTTCTTGTTTTGCATCGATGAGGTTTTCATCAATGAGGTGCTTTATAATGCTTATGCTTCTAGACATCTTTAGCCTTTCTGTATTTTCGAACAAAAATTAATTGAGGATTTAAAATTGGTCTTTGTCGAAAATAAATTGTTTATTAGAGTGCGTTGGTTTGATTCGTTTAATCTGTCAAATGCATGTAAAATATTTTGGCTATCAGATGGATCGAGTATAGATTGCTCACCGTTCTTTAAAGTAACCGAAATATTACTTTTTTGACTGACGCTTTCCTTTAATACCTCTAGTATGTGATAATTTAAATCCTCATGTATATTTAGACCATTTTCCTTCTCAAAAATGCCTTCTATACATGCATTCATTACTGGGAGTTTTCTATCGGCAATTTTCAATTCCATTAATTTTTTAAAATTAGAATGGAAATCTTCTTTTTCACCATATACGAAATTTTTTACTAGAGTTAAAGCATTCATCCTTGGATATCCTGTTGTGGTAACTGATTTTGTGGCATTTGTTGCATTTCCATCGCGATCTCAGTATCCATCTTGATTATTTCTTCATCACTCATTCGCAAGATATTTTTCTTGACATAGTTATTAGAGAAATAAGACCCAATAAGAGGTTGGACTGCACCAAGCATTTGTAATCTGTTTGAAAGAATTTCATTTTCTTTGAGTTCCGTGAAATATGAATCTCTATTGAAATCCAATTCTATGTCTGGAGTGATTTCATTCCAATCATCTTCAGTAAGAACACCCTTAAGAATACACTGAACTCGTAGTAGTTGTAGGAAAAGTGTACCGAATCTAGTTCGTAGTCTTTCGATATACTTGTAGAATTTAACTTCATCTCTCGTAATTTCTGCCGCTCTACCCATATTGAATCCATTGTCTGGGTACATTCGGGTAATTGGAATATTTAGAGAGTTATACACCTTTCGGAGAAGGTATTCGACATCATCCATCTGACCTAAGTTCTGTCCCCCAGATAGAGTGCTAATTTCTGTACCTCTACCACCTTCGCGACGAGGAAGCCAATAGTCCTCTAACATGGACATGTGGTTTCTGCTGTCCTGAATAACACCAGTGTTCTGATCATAGATCATCTTCGTTCTATATCTCTGCATGATTTCACGGAGATATTGTTCTGCTTTTTGCTTAGGTAGGTTACCAACGTCGATGTAGAAAATTCGTCTTTCTGGAGCACGAGAAATTCTGTATACAACAACGGCATCTTCAATTTGTCGAAGCATGTTTACTGGACGAATGGCTTTCTGAAGATAACCAACTACTCTCTTGGAGTTAGCATCAACCAGTCCAGAATTTGCATACGCAATGGAATCCTTCGTTATCTTCAATCCTGTTTTTGTCGTGGGATAAACTGAATCTTTATCTGTGTTTGTGTATATAAAGTATTCTTCGATGCCCTCAATTAGTGGAGCAGATCCACGAGTTTCTGGTTTTGATTTTTCTTTAATAACTTTACGTACACGCTTGATTTTAACCGGATCAATCGGTCGCAATTCCTGAATACCTTTGATTGGATCATCATCATCAATGATAATTTGATAATACAGCTTAGAATCAACATACCATTTCCTAAAGATTTCATATGCTTTCGTATGAAAATTTAGGAGACGAAGAACATAATCAAATTCAGCGTAAATTTTATTCTTGATAGCATCCGATAACTGTACTTTGTCTAGACCAATTTTTACAGGTTTTCTATCACTACCCATTACAATTGCATCATTACAAATATCTTCAATTGCATTATCGACCTCTGGAAAAAGAGCAATGCCCCTATACTGTTGTATTAGGGCATTCTCATCGCGAATTGCGCCAGTAAAATCGACATATGTTCCGAGGATTCCCCCGGTTTCGAACATATAAGAACCATCATATTCATCAGGTGCAACAACCGACTTGGAACCAGACGAAGTAGAAATGGGTTCTACTGACTGTCCTTTCGGTGTTCTTCCTATAGTAAACCCAAATAAGTCTAATGCCACGTTATTTCTCCATTATATAATCTTAGTTAACACCATCAACCGTAAAGTAAGAGTATTCAACTGTAACAGTGAATTCTACTAAAGTATCTATGGCGTTAGAATCCATGGTGATTGGACCAATAGATGTTGGCCAACAATCAACTAACTGCACTCTCTTTACTGGGTTATCACCAGTGTCATTTCCTTCAGAACCATACCCCACTTGATCTATTGTCCAAGTTGTGGTAAATCCCTCCCAGTCATCGCTACTTCTATTAGTTTCATGATCATTAATATAATTACTCCACTTTTGTAGATTTTTCCAAACAGATGAAGTTCCATTACGTGCATTGTCGTCTAACACGCGGAAAGTCCATGGGAAGTAAACTCTATCACCGGGCCACTTTAAAATCCTACCACGATATGGAACTCTGATTGGATTTACTTGTGATGGTGGTAAGTTTACTGCACGAACAGTAAATCTGCTCATCTGATCCGCAACATCTTGGCTGCTGCCGGAACCGAGCCCAGAAATCCCAGTGGGATAATTCATCTGAACATTATACAGGTGTGAACGGTTACCACCGTTAAATACGTTTTGAAATCCTTCTAGATTATCGCCTGCCATTAGTAGCTACCTCCCGTTGATAGATCGGTCCCACCACCAGAACCAGCCGAACCAGACTGTTCACTGGTATATGAAATTGTCTGTGTTGGTAGGGCGGTGACGATTTGCAATTGAATTGTTTGAATACTGTTTGTTGGCTTAAGGTAAATATCTGCAACAAACTTATTCGCATTAATTATGTCTGACGTATTATTTGTTGCATCACACACAATACTATACTCGACAATTCCATTTTCTGCCTGAACCTGTCTCAGAATTGGGTCTGAGCTATTAATAAATGATTGGCGTGTAGCTGCATCATTGATCTCAAAAAGAACGTTTCTTGAAACGTCAGACAATTTCTTTCTTAACCAATTGACTAGGTTAACAACACCAACATATTTTAGGTTATCATTATCCGTTGCTTCACTTCTAGTCTTATCTCCGTACAGATATGTTCCCTCTCCAGAGAATGTTTGCACAGGGTTTACTCTATTGCTGTATAGAGTTCCCGAACTAGTAGAAGTCAGTTCCTGTTGCAATCGAACTATACTTAGAATTCTACCACGATTCAATCCAGCAGGAGATGCCCATGGTGATTTAACTGCATATGTCCTTGCAAAACAACCCGCAGCGTCTGGGGCTAATGTGCTGAGAATTAAACTGTCCAAATCATCTTTGGTTGAATCTCTATTTGCTGTGTCTAGATGATACTTAGAACCTGCAACGTAGAACGTATATCTGTCCCCAGAGGAACCACCGGGTAGATCCGCTAGTGCAGCGTTACTGCCGATATCTCTAGTAATTGCGATTGGACAAATTGCAACACAATCTTTCCTCTCACCAGCAATATCAATGAGTCGGTTGTTCTGTCCTGATGTTGTTCCGAAGATAGCATCAAATCTGATGTGTGAGGTCTGCATGGTATTATCAGAACTAGTGGTGTTTGAGACTGACCCGGTTCCGGTAACGCATACCTTACCACCATATTCTAGGTAGTTGTGTACTGCCCACCATTCGTGCTTCCATGCTCCGGTTGCACCGTAGGGCCAGTTTCCTTCTGATCCACTGCCATCGGCAGTCGTTCCAATTGGGTGGTTAGATGTGAGTTTTGCATACCAATCGCTAAGTGAGTTGACTTCCATATACCCCACTTGCCTGTCCACAGTTACTCCAAGTGCGGAAATTAAGTTCTTGTCAGACAAAAACCCAGCTTTAAAATCGCTAGAACCTTCGCTTACAGTCGGAACTATGTTTGCACCGCTATTAAGATTTACAGTGACTGTCATTGAATTCTCCCAATGAGTGGCTATTTAATTCTACAGTATTTATAGAAAATTCAAATTGACAGACCCCAATTATCATCATCCTCAGAATCCGCGACTCTCCAGTAATCTTCACCATCCCAGAAGGATGTTTCTTCTTCTTCCGCTTCTGGCATAAATCCGAACGGAACCATATCATCTTCGATTCTCTGCATCTCATCCTGATAGATGTCCTTGCGGATATCCAGATCGGTAATATTTTTGAAATACTCCTGTCGAGTTAACCACCCAAACAGAACCAGACACATCACAAGGTCATCATTGTGTCCATCGTCCGCTTCATATGACTGACCTTTTGCGACAAACGTATACATCTCCTGTATAGTTTCCATATCATCGATGAGCAATTTATCGTTCTCAATAAGGCTCTTAAGGACAGAGCATCCGAGCTTCTTTACCGGCACGGTTGTCCGAACACCATACTGTGAATTCCCACTACCAAATCCACTACCAATGACCTGTCCTGCTCTTCCCTTGTATACTGCCTGTAGCACATTCTCATATTCTAGATCTTGGAACAGAATGTCTGCCACCTGAGCACCAATGTCATTGATCTCAATCAAAACGAAAGCGTTATTGTATCGATCCCCAACACTCTTGATTGCGGTTGGATATACCAAAGGAGCGATGGTGTTGTTCCTGAAGCGTGCTACGAGCTTGTACGGACTCTCAGTGATGTCTATGACAGCGAACGCACTGTAGTCCAATCCCTGTCCACGAGCAGTATCTACGACTATGACATATACATGATCTTCCTTTGGTTCTTCGTAAACAGCAAGACCATCACTATTATTGTGCAGGGGAGTGATATAGTTCAGACAGTGGAGTTTGCTTGATGATATCAGTGTATTGGTAGATCCAATAAAGTCACATTCGAACTCAGACTGGAACTGTTGTTCGCTCGTATTTTTGACCTGCTGCTCTTTCCACTCCTGATCTCGAAGCGGACCACCGGGGAACTTTGGAACCTGTGACCAGTGTACCTCGATTGGTATGTACTCGTTTTTGCCGTGCTCACCCGGCTTCTTTGTTGCACCTCGCCAATAATGGTAGAATAGATTTAACCCGTTTGGAGTGGAAACCATGAGAACCTTGGTTGACTGTCCAGATGTGATCGTGGGGTACACAGAGCTAAAGAACTCCTCTGCAATGTTCTGGGGAACGTGTGCAAATTCGTCAAGGAAGATCATGTTGAACGAACCACCACGAACAGCGGATGCAGATGTGGATGATGCGATAATCCTCGAACCATTCTCCAGCTCAATTGATCCTTTGTTCCACTCGATAATTCCTTGCTGTAGCCAAAGAGGGAGATATTCATATGCGAGCTTAAGTCGGCTAAGAATCTCTCGTGCAGTGGCTTGCTTGTTTGCAAGAATTGCAACATTCATGCTCTGATTAAAAAGTATATAATGTAGGATGTATGATACCATCGTCGTGGATTTACCAGACTGACGAGGGAGCTTTGCAATACAAAACCTGTTATTATGCACGCTATTCACAATATTTTCTTGATATTCGTATAGCTCAAATGGAACAAGACCCTCATCTAGAGAGACAATCTTGACGTAATTCTTAATGAAATATATTGGATCTTGAGAACACTTAAGATATTCTTGTACCTGATCCTTGGTAAATTCAATACCAACTCCGGCAGGCTTAAGATTTGGGTTCCCTAGATAACCACCCTTTTTATTCGTCATCTTCCGGTTTTACCTCATGTTCAACATCGATCACTTTTTTCACTCTACTTCGATCAGGATTAATTAGATCCTGTAGATCGGAAGTAGAACCGACATAAATGGCATTCGTGGTAGTATTATTGTAGACATTTTCTTCCTTGTTTACTTCTTTGACTTGCTTGTGTAAGTCCATCAGATCTTTATTTATGTCTGATACTGTTTTTAGTAACTGAGCGACAACTTCATATGCACGAGGAGAATCTCCCTCCGTAGCAACTTTCAGTATACCATCTATCGCTTCTTTACCATCACCAAGAAGTCCGTAAAGATTCTTACGAATTTTGTTGTAATCTTGTTCTGCATCTGTTTTTGTAAGATCCTTTATTTCTTTTTTATTTTTAACAATTTCATTCTTAGTTTCGAATGATGTGTTTAATGCATCTGATAAATCTTGATATGGTTCTGTCATAATATTTAAACATCGGTGTAATAATTATATGTATTTCCGGTTCCGTAAATACTGTTATCACCAAATTCTCCTGTTACTCCAAATATAGATATCTTCTCAGAGGTAGAATCAGCACTACCAGTTGTTCCCATGAACGCATTTAGTGAGGTTTCCTGAATGAATCGTGCTTCGGATCCACCTTGACTTTGCCCACCTTCTTCGCCACCGTGATTGCCACCAATCCTATTTCTTTCTGGTCCGTACACATATGTTTTTGCTAAGAAACTGAAAGTTGTGGTAACTGTTCTCGTATCAAGAAATGATCCTTCATATAACTCAGACATTCCTGTGCTGGTTAATACTATGGGAACATTTACCTTTTTGTTTATATCATTAAAATTCAACGACACTATAAACTCGGGGGTAAAGTTAGCCACAATTTGCTCAACAATTTCTAGATTCTCTTCTATTGTACGTGTAAATGCATACAATCCAAAAGTTGCTAGATATGGAACTTCTGCGTAATTAAATGTGCCCGTCTGTCCGGTTCGACTTTTAAATCTTTTTGTTAGTTTATTGATTTTACGGGTGGGATCGTAGTTCATTCCTAATAACTCAAACCCCATTCGAGGTAGAGTTATTCTTGTTCTAGTATCCTCAGAGATTGTGCTTGGTTCTTGGATCCTACGAATAAACTTTTCCTTTGGTGAATATGTTAATGGGACTCTGTTCTTTTCGCTCAACGCACCAGTAGAGTCATATTTACCAACGTAAATGTTATTGAACAAATTACCAAACCCAAGAGTTAGTTTTTTTAGTGCATCATTTTTAAAATATGTAAACACTAGAATCTACCCTCCGAGAATGGATCAGTTTCACTGAAGTCAATTAGTCCTTCATCAGCGACCTCAAAGTCGATTTCTTCATTATCGCCCATTGTGGATTCGTCAACTGTATTGATCTGAACGTTAAAGTCGGCATCTCCAGTGGCAGACAAGAATCTTTCCGCTCCACTACTGTCACCAACAATAGATTCTGTTCCTGTTAGGAACGAACCAGAAATAGGTGCAATGGTAAGAGTATTTCCAGAAATACTCAATATATCTGCCTTACCAGTTGCATATTGTATATCTGTTCCAACACCATACGTACCGGAAACCTGATATATTTTTTCACCATCGATAAATGACGCACTTGCATCTCCAACAATATCACCAACAGTAAACAACTGTGCTGTTTTCTTTCTTTCTTTCTCAAAGCAAGTATCGATATCTTTGACCCCAGTACTAAACGTTTCATTATTATATGCAAATGTTTCAACAAAGATTACGAAAGAGTACAAAGCACCTGCTTGATACAGTGGGTTTTCGTGCTCAACAAATGTTATTTCAAATAAAGATCCAGACAAAGGATAATAAATCAAATCTCCCTCATTTGGTCGAGTTAGTATGCCATTCTTTTTAGTAACATATTGCTCAAACGTTCTTCTTGCAACTCTAAATGCAGCAGTATCGCGAACATCAATACCAAATTTACTAACAATATCTCCTTCACCACCAAAAGAATTAGAATCTTCGTGATACATTTCCAGTAAATATGCGTCCTCAAAGGTACTTAATGTATCTTCACCATATATTGCATCCTGAGCATTAAGTGTTCTTGGGATATAATACACATCTCTTCCCATTGCACGAATAACCTCTACAGTCAAGTCTTCAATGAGGTTCTGTTCATTTGCGTTGTCTCGGATGTATGGATTTCTAGGCATTTTATCCCGTTATGAAATTGACTGGTAGTTCGTACTCTGATTGCATTCTTTGTTCCAATGCAGCGATTTCTGCTAATGCTTCTTGGTATAACTGACCACCTCGCAAAGTGACTCCGCCAGTCATCTGCACCCCGTCAAACTTAGAAAGGTTTTGTCCCCACTGACGTTTTATTAGCGCAGTAACATATTCCTTTAAATAACGATCATTGAATATCTTGGGATACGATGATGGACTTAATGATGCATATCCCTCAACAATAACATATTGACTTGCGGTTAGTTCATCATTAAGTTTAGCATCAAGAATAATTCTATCAGTCACTTTACTGAAGTGTACGACGTGTTCTGGATTAAAGAATTGTTCTACCAATCCAATGTATCTCATGGTGCTATCATACTGCGCCAATCCCATGGAGCTATTGTAACCAAGACCACGATTTAATCCAAAATAATCCGTCAAGGCAAGCTGATATCGAATATCAAACATGTCCTGATTTGCTAGATGTCCAAAACGGAATACTCGGGTAACACTAAGCAAATCTTTACCTGTGGGACCACTTTCTCCAGTAAACCCCATAGCTAAGCCTATGTTATTCGTATCGATATAGTTGTTATTAATGTCATCTGCGGTGACTTGATAGGAAAAAATACACCGCTCAACTCCATCAAAGTGTCGTTCAGCGAAATATTCTAATGCATCATCAAGACGTTCTTCTGCCTGGGCATAATCCACATTAATGTCGATTACAGGGGATCCCAGTCGTTTGAAAGCATAATCTATTAATGTTTCTCTAGAATTTGGTATTGACATATTGCACCTCTTTTATATTTATCCAAAAAAGAAGTGCAATTTGTATTTTTATTGATCTTCTTTTTTTTCTGGAGGATCTGGACTAGAGACCGCAATTTTTGATAAATTTTCTACGTCATAT
>MDSZ01209679.1_pt1 | contig 10892 bp, 1 predicted proteins | sample 811201 | NCBI WGS metagenome assembly MDSZ01 (sample SAMN05326647, study PRJNA326480) | marine metagenome | isolation source: seawater | place: Indian Ocean: North | collected 2010 | reverse complement strand
TTTTATTAAGTGGAATCCAGGTCAGAATATGTTACCGGCATGTGAATCATTAACGAATAATATATCAAATGTACAACTATATCATGATTTTACTAATCCTTATAATCAAGAAAATATTTTTTCTTCATTAATTTATAATGAAGATATTTCTTTTAATTTATGTGGTGGTACATGGGATGAAGATGGTATAAATGCTTGTAGATCTCTCTGGAATGATCTTGTTGTAAAAATATTTGTAAAATGGAGAATCTTGATTGAATCTCCTATTGATAATTGTCAACTAAATGGGGGTGAATATTTTGAAGAATCATTTGGGGCAAATTTATTAAATGAGTATAATAAATTTAGAGGAATATTTACAAATGAATATCTTGATGATAAAGTTGATTATTATTCAGATTATTTAAAAAATGAAATTTCGTTAGATGAAAATAAATATAAATACTCAACACAGATTAAAAACAATTATAAAAATTTTATTGAAAATTTTAAACAATTAGTACAATCTAGAGTTAACTGGTTAGATAAAAATATAAAAACATTTGTATCAAGAAGTAAGATAGCAGAAGATAGTTCTGCTATACCTTATGTGTGTGATAATGATAATCCATATGAATGTGGTGGTTGTTATAGTTGTTCTCAACTTGATATGTGTAATGATAAAAGAGCTTTAAACTATAACGCAGAATCTAATTTTAATGATGGTACTTGTAGATATGTAAGTGATCGTAGAATAAATATTCAAGTTGACACTTCATATGTTAGTTTCCCACCAATTGAAAAAGTTAATTTTATTGTAAATGAGTTAAATGGTGAAAAATCTAATTTAATATATGAAATGAATAAATTGAGAAATAATTTATATCAATTTGATTTGCCAGTTGATTTTTTACCAGGAACAAAATTAAATTTTTCATTTCAAAAAATAACTCCTGATGTTTACAATGTAGATACTGGTAGAGAAGAAAATGATGAACCAAAAGAAATTTTAATTTCATTTGATTTGAATCAATCCCATTCATATTATTTTAATAATTATGTTGATACTTTAACTGAATCTAATTTACCAATAATAAAAATTAACACGGAAGATTATAATGATTTTGGAATTATTGATGATGATAATCCATTACTAAATAAACCATGGTATTGTCCAGGTTTTGCAGATCCAATTACAGGATTAATTAATGATAGTGAAGGTGAAGAAAGACAATTATTTGATGAGGGTTATTTTGAACCTGGATACACTATTTATGATTTTTGTTCAACTTTAGAAAATGAAATAGAAGAAGGTAGTGGATATTTTGAAACAAAAGAAGAATGTGAATTATTTTGTAATATAGATTGTTCGGATGGGTTTAATATTTGGGATGAACCTAAAGTAACAGGAAAAATGGACATTATTTATAAATCTGAAAATTCCATAGTTTCAATTGATGATAATCCACAAATTTCTACTAGAATAGGTATTGAGGTTAGGGGTTATTCATCTCGTGGTTTTGCAAAAAAACAATATGCAATAGAAACACAATTGGATGGAACTCCACAATGTAAAAATAGAAATAAAGATTACAATTTATTTTGTTCTGGATTTAATCCATTATATGGTATTGATTATGAATATGAATGTGCCTTTAGTAATGAAAATGATTTTGTTTTATTAGGTCCTTATAGAGATAGAACTTATATGAGGAATGCATTTACATATAGACTTTGGGAGGGTATGGGTCATTATGCTTCAGATACTAAATTTGTTGAATTTATTTTAAATGGTTCTTATATGGGTTTATATGTTATGATGGAAAGAATTAAATTAGATCAATACAGAATACCTGTTGATATAAATATTGAAGACAACCTTGATGGTGGATATATGATTAAAGTAGAATCTGCCGGTGAACAAAATTATTTTGTAAGTAATGATGGTTATACAAAATTTGAATATTATGACCCTCAACCAAATCCATTTGTACCATCAGATGTACCTATATCTGATAAAATTCAAAAAGATGTTCTTGATTTGGAAAGAGCTGTTGGTGTAAACTTTACACCTGATTTTGAAACTCTAAGTAGTCTTCTTGATTTAGATTCTTTTGCTGACTATTTTATAGTACAAGAATTAGCTAGAAACAATGAGGGATTTACAAGAAGTCAATATTGGTATAATTATGGTAATTTTTCACCTGATGGTTACGATGATAATAAGTTTTATATGGGACCAGTGTGGGATATGAATCATGCTTATGCAGCTACTGTAGAATATACGGAAGGATGGGCATTAGAAACATTTTTTGCTATACCAGAATTTTGGAAGAAGTTAAGAGAAAGTGAAATATTTCAAAAAGCTGTTTATAATAGATGGCAATTGTTTAAGAGTGATTTGTTAAATCCTAATAAAATGATTGATAGAGTTAATGATATAGCTTTATCTTTTATTAGAAATGACGCTGTTGAAAGAGATTTATCTAGGTGGTATCAATCTGGTAGATTAGATTATGAATTTGATATAAATAAAATTAAAAAATATATATTAGATAGATTTGCATGGATGGATAGTAGAATATGTGAAGAAATTGATACATCAGCTGGACCAATTAATAGAATAGGAAAAGTTTATGGTAAAGATGATTCTTATTCACCAAATTTATTTTGTGATTATCAACTAGCCGACTTCAACCCATCATCTGATATGCAAGAAATATCAAGTACATTTTGTAATGACGAAGCTGGTGATGTCGGTGTACCATGTCATATTGTCAATTTTGATCTCGAAACAATTAATCCGGGAGATTATCCTGAAGTGACTTGTCAACCAGCTGGTTCAGTTGAATCTCATTGTACTAAATACACATTGATTAATAATGGTAATGTTATAGTTCCTTCTAATGAAGAATCTAATTATTTAACATTTATAAATATTTACTATCCTTATAATGAAAAAGTTTTTAGTGTTGACGAAACGGATAAAATAAATTTTAATTTTAAAATAACTCCTGATATTATTTCTAAATTTGGAGTGAGTAATAATGATAGTTTTGTTAGATTTTTAATAAAAGATAAATATACAGGTAACATAGTACACACATTTGAAACATCAGAAAATTATTATGAATGGGATATATCAAGATTAAATAGAAATGAATTAATTGGTGATTATGAAGTAAGTGCATTTTTTAATGATACAACGGACTTTGGGATAATAAAAACTACCGAATCTAATGTAGTTAATTTTTCAATATTATCAATAACATTAGATTCTGGATGTACTGATACTTTGGCAGTTAATTATAATCCTTTAGCTTTTTATGATGATGGTAGCTGTAAATATGAACAGGATTGTGATTACAAATATTTATTAAGGGGAAGTGGTAAAGCTTATTCTATAGAAGAAATTCCTATTTATGAAGGATTTAATTCTATAAGTTTTCCATTTGAATTTAGTATTAATGATGTAAGTTTATGGGATGCTTTGAATGTATCCTTTACTGCTGATGGAGATCAGTTTTCAGGAGGATTTACAGAAGATGATATAATTATTTCATTTTTTGAAGGTAAAGTTTATACTGCAACTTATATGGATAATCAATGGGTTTCAGTTAGTAGTGAGGGTTTGAATATGGAATATGTTCAACCGGGAATGGGAATAATATTTAAGTCAGCAAAGAGTGGTAAAATAGTATGGAATATATAAAAATGGATAATAACAATGTCAGCTGGTAATGTAATAGCTATAAATGGAAGTTATACTATTAGAAAAATAGATTCTGATGGGGAAACTATTATTCCTATAGAATCACATAACTCTTCATTAGATATTTTAAGTGTAAATTATCAAGGTTATTCTTATATGGTTCATGTAGATGATAATCCTGCTATAAATGGTAGTTTTAATAGTTTTTCTATTGTAGACCAGGTATCAAGTGACTTATCATCTTTTAATATGATATTGAGATTAAGAACTGAAATTGATAATAATAAAGCTTTATTAATAGCTGATGCACCTATTCAACCTGAAAATATATTTGAAAATATAATAGATGTTGGGCAAGTAACATTTACATACGATGGGTCATTAATTTTAGAGGATTCAGATGGGGATGGTCAGTATGAAAATTTAGGTTGTACAAATCCTTTAGCTTCAAATTATGATTCTTGTGCTTTATTTGATATGGGAACTTGTGAATATCCAACTTATTTAGGTTCTGATGATTTTGCAGAAAAAGGTTGTAACGATTATTTAGCGTGTACTTGTGATAATCCAATATGTGATTGTGAATATTGTGATACACAACATGAATTTGTATGTAACATGTCAAAAGATCAGTCTACTACAATTATTGTAGATGATGAAGAAATTACAGTTTCCGGTAAAGGTTTTAGAAATGTTATGAGTGATGGTACAACTAATAAAACTACAAATTGTCAATATCCAATTTATCCAGTTGATGTAGGATTTATTAAAAAATATTTTAATTGGGCTGATTTAGAATCTAATTTAAACCCCAATATGGCTTGGATTTTCCAACAAGGTCAGACAGATAATGATGTAGGTTATTATGATAACGAAAATAATAAAACATCTAAAGTAGTTCCAACAATGGGAATTGAAATACGATGTAATTCTTCAAATATTAAAAAGTTTTCATTTAAAATAAATAAAATTCAACTTTATGAAAGTTTTGAAACATCTGGATTTGAAAATGATTTTTTATCTTTATTTGATTCATTTGAAATAAATAATAATAATGATACTACACCATCAATTGTTACAGTTGATGCAATATTATCAAATACATTAGTATCTGGTCAGAGTATAATACTAAACTTACCAATAGAAAATTTAATTACTTTAAATGTAAATTTATCTGATATTGTATTTTTTAATGAAAGTAATGAAATTATTGAATATAATTTAAATTCTGATAAAATTCAAAATTATATTGATTCTAATTGGGATTATATGATATATTCAAATACTTTTGTTCACTCTCGAAGAGTTTGTAATGAAGCTTCTAATACAGAAAACTTATTTTGGCCAAGTCCTACTTTAGATCCAAGTGGTGAGGGTGTTGAATTTAATCAAGAAAATGTATGGGAATATTATTGTAATCTATCACAACAAACTATTGAAGCTAATTTTATAAAAGATTCTTTCTTTGCTAAACTTGGTGGTAAAAGTCAACTACAAAAAATAGAATTACATAGAGGTTTGAATAGAATATCACCCATTATTACTCCAGGTGGTACTGCATATCACTATCAGACTGATTTAGGAGATACATCTAATCCTCCTAAAATTATAAATGTTGGTGATGAATATTATGGTTGGGAAATAAATTTAAATTCTGATTCTTTTGATAGGAGAAGGTATGATGCTATAGTATCATCTCGTAAATATCCATGGGTCAGAAAAATATATACTTACGGATTTTTACAATCAGGTGACCAAGTTGCTTTAGATAACTCATGTGGTGGAGGTCCTTGTTATGAAAATGGTGATGATAATTGGATGGGTGGAGAAGGAGAAAATGATTTAGCTTATTCAAGATGGATAGCTAGTGCTTCATACAATGTTGATATTTGTACAAATTATGTTGATGAGTCTGGAACACCTGACATAAATGCATATTATTGTTTCAAGGGAAATAAGTGTGTATTAGAAGATACTGGTGAATTAGCATATTATTGGGATGATGAACAATCTGCAGATTCAAATCATTTTAGTTATCCACATGCATGTCATTCTGATGCTGATTGTCAAAATAGTTCATATTATGCCAGTTATGAACAGGCAGGTGATCATGCAATATCTCAAGGTTATAAAAATGTTTTTTGGGATAGTCAAAATAATAGACCAAAAGTTAAATGTGAAACTTCAAATGCAGAACCTGTTGGAGATCCATCTTCACCAGTGTGTCAAGGTGGATTTTGGGATGGGAATCCAGCACTTTGGGTTAGTTTACTAATTCCTGGAACAAGCCCACCTTCTATGCCGTCTTTTTATTGGTGTCCAGGTAGCTCAGAAAATTTATTTGAGTTAGATATATTTGGAACTGTTGTTGGTAGTTTTAATAACGCATTTCCATATAAGGATGACACTATAAATCTTCCAATATATGGACCTGATGATAGTATTCCTGTGTGGTATGAAGATGTTTCAGTTGGTAATGTAGCCGGTTTAAATGCCGTAGATGTTGGTTTTTCTTGTCAATGTAAAGATCATTTATATGAAACATTTAGTACAATAAAAGGTTTTAGTGAAGATTCTATACAAAATAGTTACTATCAAGTAGTTGATGGAATAATAGGTGATATGATAGATATCATAGAATACGAAACAGAATTAATAACACATGTAGATACAAATGATGATAATAGTTATGACACTTGGTTAGGAACATTGACACAATTAAAACCTGGTAGAGGTTACAGACTGAAGACAGGTCGAAATCAATCTGGAGGATTAGATCCATGGGAGGCATATGATTATCATGTATCTATCAATTATGATGGTTATTATGATATTAGTGGTATTTGTACAGGTGGCTCTTCAACTCATGAAAGAAATTCAAGAATAGATGAAAACTCTACTTTTATTTCAAAATGTAGTACTGATGGAACTTTAGAAGAGTGTTGGAATAGTAGTGATGTTTGTTATGGTGGAATATACAATAATATAGCAAAATCACCAGATACAGGAACAACTTGGTGTCTTAATGGTGTTTGTGATGGTGGTAAACGAGATGGTGAACCATGTTGTTGTATAGGTGATGATTGTGATGTTTCAAATTGTGGAAGTGATGATCCAGATGATGCTGATTATAATCCAACTTTCAATGTAGAAACAGAATGTCCGAGAGAATTATTGAGAGATGGTTGTGCTGGTAATTTTTGTAATGAACCATATGATGTTTTAACTTGGTATTCTGATATGGATAAAGACTTTAATGTAATACAACAAGGATCTGGTAGAACGTTTAATTTAACAAAAAAATTATGTAGTAATTTGGATGAACCATATACATTCTTAGTTTGTCCTGATGATATGAGAGAATATTATAAATATGACCCTGTGTTGGGTTATGAATTAGAAACAGAAATGCAAGATTTAATAAATGATTTTAATTCTGAAGGATTATTTTTTAATCAATTTATTCCTGGACATCCAGAATCTGTAGATAGAAATGAATTAATATGTTCTCAAAATTGTAGTGTACCTTGTATAGAAGTCAATTATTTTAAACAAAATTATAATGATTGTGTTGGAGTTGTTGATTGTAATGGAAATTGTTTTTATGATTTACAATTATCTGATGATGGAATGGAAAATTATGCATATAATTATAATTATTTTTCTCGTTATGATAAATATGGAGTTTGTTGTTTACAGGGTAACATAGATCAATGTGGTGTCTGTAATGGAGACAATTCAAGCTGTTCTACAGATTGTCCATTTGAAACTATATTTGCTCAAGTTGTATTTGATGTAGTGGGCTTCAGTCAAATTTCACCATCTGATCCTCCAGAATTACCTTATGCAGATTACACATTAAATAATGCAACTATATATTTACAAATTCAAAGTCCTGAAAATTATATACAAGAAATAGAATTTGATATATTTTCAAATGTTACAAATGCAACAATTAACTCTGAAGATTTTAACATCACAACTGATACAACGGAACCAGGTTCTAATTCCGATGTAACTAAAATAATAATACAATCTTTTGATGAGGGAGCTGCATTTTTACCTAACGAAGTAATTAATATAAGTTTAGTTTTAAATGAATTTTATCCAAATAATATATCAGAATTTATAGAAGATGGTTTTAATATATGTTTAGATTATTCTAGTATAAAAATATATACATTAGGGGATAGATTATTAGAAGTAACTACATCAGGTGAAACATCTGAAGGTAAAATATGTACAAGTCAAATTGAAAATTTTGATGGTGTTAATTATTATGGGTGTAGTGATGATTCTTCTTTTAATTATGATGTTAATTGTGAAACATTGATACCTTATGAAGAAAGTGAAAATACAGGATTAGTTTATTGTAGTGATATTTATTGTCAATTCACAGACCAAGATTGTAATGGAGTTCCTGGTGGAAGTTCATATTTAGATAATTGTGGAATTTGTGTTGAATCTACAGGAAGTTTATGTGATGGTGGTACATCTGCAATGGATAATTTAGTATGTACGAGTGGTGAAGGAAATTGTAATTGGCAAGATGAGAATAGTGCATTCGGTTGTGATTGTGTTTGTTTTAGTGGAGCTGAATTGGATTGTGCGGGAGTATGTCAAGGACCTAATTTAGAATCATATATACCAGAAGGATCTTCAAGTGCAGGACAGACACAATGTTGTACAGGACTTCTTCCTGGAGTTGATATGGATGAAGATGATACGGGAAATCCACTTTGTCCAGATGGTCAGTATTTTTGGAATGGACAATGTTATAATGCGGGGGATGTAATGCCTGATGGTATGGTTAATGTTTCAGATGTTGTTAGTTTGGTTAATTATATTTTAGGAACTGAGGAATTTTGTATTCAATATCCGGATAGTCCTTTATGTGCTGGTGTGTAAGTAGAGAAAATTATGAAAAGAAGAAAATATTATAGACAAGTTAAAGATAGTCAAAAAGCAGAAAAAAGAAGAAAAGCTGTACAAAGACAAGAACTTTTTGAAACTATAACTAAATCTTTAAATCGACAAGGTATTCAAATAGATTATGATACTTCTAATAAAAATACTAATTTAAATCTAGTTACAGATGTTTATGCTCACATTCAACCTGATATAAATAGACATATACAAAATGTACAAACTCAAATGCCTACTTCAACTTCTAGCACTAGTCGAGAAGAATACTTAACTTTAGATCAATGTGGTGTATGTGATGGTGGAGTTTATGAGTGTAATGTATTGGATTGGAATCTTACAGATTGTGGATCTCCAGGTTCTATAAGTTGGATGGATTGTACAGGAACTTGTTTTGGTGATACTGTACTTGATGAGTGTGGAATTTGTGGTGGCTCTAATTTACCAAATACTGGTATATGTGATTGTGATGGTATCCCAAATGGTGGTGCATATTATGATAATTGTGGAAATTGTATTGGTGCAAATGATACTGCATGTTCTCAGGATTGCAATGGTGATTATGGTGGAGACGCTTATGAAGATATCTGTGGTAATTGTGTAGGTGGTTTAACTGGTCAAGTTGAAGGTTGGGCAGATAAAGGTTGTGGGTGTAATGTTAACTCTCCTGTTCCTACATATCCTGATACTGATGGTGATGGTTTGGGTGTATGTTTATCTTGTTATGATGCAGTTGATGGACCAGGATCTGATAATTATTGGAATAGTTGTACGGATGCAGATTATGGTGATTATGTTTTATTCACTGGTGAATTTAATGAGGATTGTATTCCAAGAGATGATAGTAATAATTGTTGTGTTAAATATTTTTGTATGGAACATAATACAAGTGAAGTTTTTGTAGATACTTTATTTCCATTATACAATGAGGCTAATAATTATGTATTTAATTATTTAGATGATATATCAAATTGTAACGCAGTAGAATCAAGTTTTCCAATGTGTACAGGTTTTCAAACAAATGCACCAGTTGGTGAGTTAACATCAGGACAACATAATTGTGGTGTATCACCTTATTTAGATGAATGTGGTATGTGTCCTCTACCGCAAATGTTAAATGTTGTACTTGATGATTCAGCAACAGTAGCACAATATTTTTATAACCATTCAAAAGATTGTTCAGGTCAATGTTTTGGAACTGCTTATGTAGATGATTGTGGTGTTTGTTGTGGTGGTAATACTGGAATACAATGTAGTACAGGTCCTAATCAAGGTGCAAAAGATTGTTATGGTGTATGTAATGGTGGAAATTTAGAATATGAATGTGATTCATCTCATCTTGATTTTGTGGGTGGTGCAGTTAATACTTTTTGTGGCTGTCCAGATGGTGCAGCAAATTGTGGTGATAATCGACATGGATATCAAGATTTTATAGATTGTAATGGTGTTTGTTTTTATAATAATTGGGCAAATGCCTGTGATATAACTTTACCATATGAAGAACAAGATTGGCAATGTTTAAATTATATACAACATAATTTAGATGAATATGGACATTGTTGTTTAACTGGTTTACTTGGAGGTGATGATAGTGAAATAGTTACTGCATATGCAGATACTGACAATGATGGTGTTGGTAATACTTCAGGTCCTACAATTCAAATATGTAGTACTGCAGTTGAACCTTTTTATTGGACATCTTACAATTATTATTGGACTCAAATTGGTGATGATTGTTATGGTTTAATAGACGATTGTGGTGTATGTCAACTACAAGAAGATAGGTTTAATCAAAACATGGATGAATGTGGTGTATGTCATGCTGGGTGTACTGAATGGAATGATAGTAATTGTAGTGAATGGAACTCTTCATGTGTTGGTTGTACAATTGTAGGTTCAGTTAATTTTAATCCAGATGCATTGGTATCGTGTGATGATAATATTGGTAGTGGTTGTATAGATGAACAGACAGGAAATAATTGTTGTTGTGAAACATTAGAAAATTATCTTGATGATAATTGTACATTATCAGATGTAATAGATGCTGGTAATGATGATTGTGACACTGGTGATGTGTGTTTACCAGATGGTTATATAGATCCATCAACTTGTTTAGTCGATGATATAACAGGATGTTGTGAAACTCAAGTTAGTTCACAAACAGGAGGAGGTCCTGCATTTTGTAATACAATAGGTTGTATGAATTTATGTTATGATAATACTGACACATATCCACAATGTTGTCCTGGACAAAGTGGTTTAACTGTAGATGTAGATG
>MDSZ01157127.1_pt1 | contig 10893 bp, 9 predicted proteins | sample 811201 | NCBI WGS metagenome assembly MDSZ01 (sample SAMN05326647, study PRJNA326480) | marine metagenome | isolation source: seawater | place: Indian Ocean: North | collected 2010 | reverse complement strand
GGAAAAAATATATTTTTGTAACCGATTATATTGATGATCTAAGTTCAACAATGTCAAATTCTGATGCTGTAATTCAATTAACCCCATTTTATCCAGTAGCTGCAACAAGAATTTATGGATGGACCTCCTTGTCACCATTATTGATTGCTAATAATAAAATTACAAAGGAATATCCTCAATTAATAAATAATGAGAATTGTTTTTTAGGATCTTCACCTCATGAATTTATAATTTATTTTAAAAAGATTTTGTATGAAGATGAAAAAATACCTGAAATTAGGAGAAACTTTAGAAAGTTATATGACTTAGGCTGGTCTCAAGAAAGTTTTCAAAATTTACTATTAAATGTATTTAAGGATTTCTACTTAAATAATAAAATTAAAAATGATTATTCACAAAATTAATAATTTAATATTATAATTAAAATGATATAACAGAATCGTGTTGAAAAGCATGGTGGGAAATCAGTGTGAAATTCATTGGCTGTTCCTGCAACCGTAAAGTCGGAGCGCCACCCAACATAGTCCGCTGACGAATGAAGGCCAGGAAAAGTCTAATTCTATAATGAAAAATTAGCAACGGCATAAAAATAAACAAATTTCATAATTTTTATGAAATTCAAGTAATAGACCGTTGTATGAAAATAAAAAAAATATTTATCATATTAATATCATTAACACTTACTAATGCTGCATATGCGTTGGAAAATTGTAAATGGAATAATAAAAATGGAATTCCATGTACAACAATTTCTAAAACACCTAATACATCATCTTACAATACCCAAGGAGTTGCTAAGCTAGTGTTCACTAAAAAACAAATCATTGATTCTGGAGCAACCTCAGCTTTAGATTTATTAAAAAAAGTTTCAGGTTTAGATTATTATCAAACTGGAGGAAATGGCCAGCAAGCTGCTGTTTTTATGAGAGGATCTGAGTCAAACCATACACTCATATTATTAAATGGGATTGCTATTAACGATCAATCAGTAACCAATGGTATGGCTGAATTTGGTCAAGACTTTGTTCAAACAATCCAGCAAATTGAAGTTTATAAAGGATCTAATGGTGCACATTTTGGACCTGATGCTATTGGAGGCGCAATTAATTTTGTTACAGATATTGATTACACAAATAGCTATGCTGTAAGTGGATTTAGTTTAAAAAACAATTCTGTTGATTACAATGTTACTCAAATAACAAATGGTGGATGGCATTTAAATTTTAAAGGTGCAGCAAACCAAAGTAAAACAAACAGTGCTATAGCTGAAGGACACGAATATGATGGAACAAAAAATTATCAATTTAATTTAAATTCAAATAAATGGCTGAGTGATAGTTTAAAGCTTAAATCAACTTTTTATTTTAGAGATACAAAGTCAGATTATGACTCATCTGCCACTCAAGAGGACTCAGTTACAGCTGATAACAAAATGTATACTATACAAACTTGTATAGAGAGAAAAACTAGCAACTCTTTTGATAACCTTATCTTGCATTATCACAATTACGATAGAAAATATTATGTTCTAGGTAAAAAAGACAAATATTATAGTGAGACTATAACATTGAAAGGAGAAAGAGATTACACTCTTAACAATAAACTCTCTTATGGATTTGGAGGTGAATACAAGTATGATTGGGCTAACTTTGAAACACAAACTTTCACTTCACAATCAAAAGGACATGTTAGCAACCTAGGAACCTTTGCAAACGTCGGATATAAGTTTAACAAAAATCAAGTATTATCGATCTATGGAAGAAATGATCTTCACAAAATAACAGATGAAAATCAATCATACAAAATCAATTTTACCCAATTTTTAAATAAATTTAAATTAGGAGCAACTCATTCAACTGGTTTAAAAAATCCTGGTCTTTACGAGTTTTATGGTTCTTCAAGCTGGCATACGGGTAGTGAAAGTGTAGATCCTTCAAAGAGCAGAACAAATGAATTATATGCTGAATACAGACATTCAAACAAGATTAGTTTCAACTCAACGGCTTATAGAACAACTATTTCTAATAGAATATCAGGTTCAACAAACTTAACTGGAGATACAAATCAAGAAGGACTTGAAAGTGAATTAAGTTTTTCTGGAAATGATCAGTCTTTAATTATTGTTTCTCATTTTGCTAAAAGCAGAACGGCTACTAAGGAGCCAAATTCAAGAAGACCAGACTTATCTTATGGATTTGATTATAATAAAATCTTTAACTTTAGCAAATATGGTGATGTTAAGTTTAATTTAAGTCATAGATATATAGGTGATCACATAGATTGGACAGGATCAAAAAATGAATTTGTAAAAAGTGTAGATTTAGTTGAAATGTCAATTCAAAAGAATTTATATAGAAATTTATTTTCTATAAATTTTACAAATCTACTCAATGAACGATACGAAAAACCAGCAACATATTCACAAGATGGAAGATCAGTAAATTTTACTTGGCGAAAATCATATTAGATAATTATGTTCAAACGTCGTTAAGTTTAAAACTGTATCTTTTGTATTTTTTGATTATATCAATATTTAATGAATGCCTATTGTTGTTTTTTAATTGAAAATTAATATCTTTTGAAAAATCGTTTGTTTTAGATTTAAATTTTGATTCGGACAACTTTTTAAAGAATAAATTTTTTTTGAATTTTCCATGCTGATTAATTTTAGGAAGGAAGTTGTGAGAATTTCCAATTATATTATTATATGCTAACCAAAATATTTGAGCATTTTTTATTGTTTGCTTATTAGGTTTTTTGAGTTTATCTAATTTTTTTAATAAATCTATATAATCCTTTTTATGCTTTGGAGCGTATGTAAATTTAAAATTAGAGTATTTGGCATCTGAAGTAGTTATTGTGGGTATACCCAATGAAGGATATTCAAAACCCGCACTGCCATTTCCAGTCAAAACTACATCAACATATTTATATATTTCATTTATGTGAAGGTTTTCATTTAAAAAAAAAATATTTTTTTTTCTCACTTTAACTTTTTCATTAAAAATATCTCTGGCAGTGACACCAGGAAATTTATATTCATAAGGATGAGGTTTTATAATCCAATTTACATAATCTAAATCAATTATTTCAGAAATTGTCTCATAAAACCAATTATATGAGGTTTTAAAAATATTCCATTCACTATTAAAAATATTATCTGACATTGCATGTGGTAGAAATAAAATATTTTTTTTATTATTTTCAAAATTAAAAAATTTATTAAACTGCTTTCTATCTTTAAAAGAATAAGTTTTTTTTGGTTTTTTCTCGCTCCAGATTGTTTCTTTTCCAATATTTTCTATATCTTTATTTTTCTTAATTATTTTTAATAAGTTTTGATTTTTAAAAATTTTCGATAATAATTTCGATAATTTTGATGAAAATTGTATTTTAATTAAATTTCTATCTTCATATTTTTTATACAATCTTCCAATAAAACCCATAGATGTAGAACCTTCCCAAGTATAAACTGGAGTATTTTTTTTAAGTGCACAATGAAATAGAATTTTATTTGGGATAAACTGATTTTCACCTAAAACAAAAATCTTAAAATTCTTTTTAAAAATTTTTTGTGCCTGTTGATTAGACTTAATTGCCCTTGAAAGATATAAATATAATAGAAATTTATTTTTATTTTTGGTTTTTGAATTATAAAATCTATAGTAACTTTCAAGTGCAGATTTTCCCAATTCATAACCATCTTTTTTATAACTGGAAATTTTATTTTCTATTTCATTATAATTTATTGATCTTAAGGCTATAATAAAAAACTTTAAATTAGAAAAAAAATGATCATTATCAATAAATTCAAAAATAGTTATGCCAAAGCTTTCTGCAATTTTTCTTGTAAGTAAATCTTTTTTTTTAATCAACCCAACACATTCTGCATTATAAATTTTTTCTAAATCTTTGCCGATTAAACAATTATTAATCATTGGCTCTGAATGATGGCTTAAAAGTAATTCAATAAGTATTTTTTTTTTACTTTTTTTTTTTATTTTATTTCTAAAATTATTTTTTCTTAAAAAAATATTAATATTTTCATCTCTAAAAGAGATATCACCTATTCCTATTTTGTATTTAATAAAACTTGTAATTTTTATTTCTCTAAAACTTTTATATTTGTTAATAATTAGCGATTTTATTTTTTTTATTTCTAAAAATATAAAGTTTAAAATAAAAAATACTTTAATTATATATTCCATTAAATTTTGCAAATTTATTTTTAGCCTTTAGCATAAAATTTTATAAGATATAAATTAATTGGTTTTTGGCGGATAGATTAAATTAACACAGTCGTTACAAGTCTTGTCTTTAAAATATTCACCTTTTTTATGTATAGCTCTAATTTCGTTCATCTTTTCTGAGTTCCATGCTTTGTAAATGGTTGTACTATGAATTGACCCTAACTTTAAATCTTTATTAAAGCTCACACAACAAGGATAGATATATTCATTTCTCAACACAATTCTTTGATATGGCTGGACACAATTAAATTTACTTAGCGGCTTTTCATTATATTGATCAGATGAATAGTAATTTTTATATTTTTCTTTATTTGTAGTTGGTGGTACAAACTTCTGTATCGAAACCAAGTCAACTTTATCTCTCCAATAGTCGACAAATTCGCTTTCTTCACTTTCGTTTTGTTTAACTTTACAAAAACTGACCCCCACTACAGGAAGTTTATAATTACCCTTTTCTTTTAAATTTATAAATGTCTCAATATTTTTAATTACTCTTTTTAAAGCTATACTCCCAACTCTTACATTTGAATAAGTTTCAGGATTAATAGCATCAAGACTAAATCTTATTCTTGTTAGACCCGAATCTAGTATTTGTTGGGCTCTTTTTGGAGTAAGTGCTGATCCGTTATTATTTAACATAATATCAATAAAACCTTTTTTATGAGCATAATAAATATACTCATGCAAATTTTTTATTAAAAAGGGTTCATTGTTACCTTGCGGAGATAATGAGGGACAATTATATTCAGCACCTTCATCAATAATTTTTTTATAATCATTAAAATTTAAATAATTTCCCTCGTAATATTCATTCACCTCTGCTTTGTGACCTATAATACAATGAGGACATTTATAGTTACACTCTTGATTCATATCCAAATGCAAGAAAAGAGGAAAATCGGTTACAATTTCCATTCTATTAGCTTTATCCCACAAATCTCTATAATTTTTAAATTTTTTCCCAATTATTTTGATTAATTTTTGATTTACATCTTCTTCCGAAGACAAATGTCTAACTTTACCATCAGTAGAGTAAACTTTTAGATTAGTATTTTTTGAAGTCATAGAAAATTAAATCTTTTTATACCAATTACCTCAAAATATCAAATATATGTGATTGTACAATTAAGCTACGTCTGACCTGATGCTTTTTACTTATCTGATTAATTTTTTATTTAATATGTTTTAATATGTTCTCTCAGTTTTTTTGCGACAGATAATTCTATATCTAAAATTTTCTTCTGATCTCCTCTACCACTTAATGCTAATTCTATTTGTCTAATGCCGCCTACCAATCTTTTTAAACCCTCAGGAGAAATTGATGCAGCTTGATCACTTCCATACATTGTTCGATCAAGTGTAAAATGTCTTTCTAACGATGTAGCGCCTAAACTGACTGCAGCATAAGATATAGCTAATCCACTTTTTTCATGTCCGCTATATCCAACTTTACAATTAAACTTGTTTGACAAATGGTTAATTAATTTTAAGTCAGCATACTTACTTTCAAAAGGATAAGCAGATACACAATGCATTAATTCAAATTCACATTTATTTTCTTTAAAAATTTCAACAGCTTTAGAAATATGCTCCATCTCAGACATTCCAGTACTTATGAAAGTATACTTTTTTCTTTTTGCTACCTCCGTGAGAAAGTTTGTATCTATAATCATTGCTGATGCAATTTTATTATATTCCAAATTAAACTTATCTAAAAATTTTAAGCTCTTTAAATCCCAAGCGGAAGCAAACCATTTGATATTTATTTTTTTACAGAAGCTGTCTATTTCAAGATATTCTTTTTCTCCAAATTCAAGCCCTTTTTTTTGATCTAATTGTGTTTTGCCCCAAGGACTATCTCTATTTTGTGCAAGATATTCTTTAGTGTAAACTTCAAATATATCTCTTTTTTGAAACTTAACGGCGTCCACTCCTGAAATTTTTGCTTCTTCAATCATTCTCTTTGCAATATCTAAATCACCATTATGATTGATGCCTATTTCTGCGATTATGAAAGTTTTCATTATTTCGTAAAATTTAGTTATATATATAACAAAAGTTAAATTAAAAAAGAAAATAATACTTTTATATTTAATTAAAATTTTTAATTATTTAGTTTAAATTATAGTTCTTCCACCATCAATTATAATATTTTGACCATTTATATATTTCGAATTTTTTTGAGCTAAAAATAAAATTGCTTCAGCTATGTCATCAGGATTTGCCAATCTTTTTGCCGGTATTAAGTCTAAAAGATTGTTAATTAATTTTTTTTTTTGTTTATTTTTTACAGGCCCAGGCGATACCATATTTACCCTTACCTTGCTGTTTCCATATAATGATGCAAAATATCTCGTCATTCCTAAAAGACCATGTTTTAATACAGAATAAGTTACAGGTTTAAAATAATTTTTGTAAACACCTTTATAAATTTTTTGATTTGGAGCAATAACAGATAGGTCAGAGCCAATATTAATTATTGATCCATTTTTTTTTTTAAACATTGCTTCTCCAAAATACTTTATCATAATATACGAACCCTTTAACCCCACATCAATTTCTTTATCCCATTGAGGAATATCGGGATATTTATTATTTTTTTTTATACTTGTTGGTATTGCATCTATAGCAGCATTATTTATTAGTATATTTATAAAAAATTTCTTATTAATAAAATTAAATAATTTTTTTACTTCCATCTCATTTGAAATATCACATTTTAAACCTATGAATTTTTTTTTATATTTTCTATTTAAATTATTGATTTTATACTGATTGGTGTCGATGCAAAAAACATAATGATTATTTTCAATAAATTTTTTACAATAAAAAGAACCTAAAAATCCAGCGCCACCAGTGATTAAAGTCGCCAATTTTTTCATAATGTTTCACCGCCATCAATTATCAAATTAGATCCTGTGATACTATTATTTTTTTCGTCAATTAAATATTTACAAATATTTAAAATTTCAGCTGGCTTAATAAATTTATTAAGAGGAACATTTGATTTTATATACTTTTTAACCTTTTTTTTATTTTTAAAAATTTTTTTATACCAATTATTACCCTCCATATAAATATTTCCTGGAGAAATAACGTTAATTCTTATTTTATATTTTGATAATTCTTTTGATTTATATTTACAATAATAAATTAGACTCGATTTTGCTGTAGAATAAGTAATGGGAGCATTTGATATTTTTACACCAGCTATAGAGGAAATTACTATAACATTAGTCTTTTTATATTTAAATATTTTAAGATAAGAATTAAGTAAGTTTATAAATGTAAATAAATTATTATTAAATGAGAACTTAAAATCTTTTATATCCTCTAAATTTTTATAAGTTTTTTTACTATTTCCAACACAAAAAATAATATTATCTATTTTTTTAAATCGAGATTTAATTTTTTTTAGAGTAGTAAAAGTATTTTTTTTACTAACTAAATCACACTTATATTGAAATCCATTTATTTTATTAAGTTTTAAATTTGATCTAGACAAGTTTATCACATTAAATTCATGAGACAACTTATCAAAAATAAATTTTCCTAAGTTTTTTGAACCACCTGCTAAAACAATATTTTTCATTTAATTAATTAATCTAGTTACAAATTTTTTATTTAAAAGTAATTCTTGAATAGGATTTTTTAAAGATGGTGCTGTTTGCAATATAAAATTTCCTTTATAATTATTTTTAATTTTCTTAAAAAATTTTTTATATTCCCAGTCTCCCTTGCCTAGTCGCACTGTATGTCCATTTAAAAATCTATCTTTTATGTGAATATTTTTAACATATTTAAAATATTCAAATTCATCATCTATTTTATAACCAAGAGCAGAACTATTTCCTGTATCGTAATTTATACCAATTTTCTTTGATTTAAATTTTTTTACAAAATGTAAAATTTTTTTTGGTTTATAATCAATTTCAAATAAAATATATTTACCTTTTTTAAGAGTTTTACAAATTTTTTTTATATCAGCAATTAATATATTTTCTTCAAAATCATTGGATATACTTGAATTATCTACAAGGGGTAAAACAAAGTATTTAATACCGACCTTTTCACCATTGGAAATAACTGTTTTTAACATTTTTAAGTATTTATTTTTATTTTTAAAATATTTTTTTTTAAAAAAAGGTCTTTCCATAAAAAAATCACACGTCACTGATTTTATATCTATCTTATTTTTTTTTACTTCATTTCGAATTTCATCAATTTTTCCGTTATAAAGTGGATTTAATTTTATATTTTCTATATTTATGGTCCACTCAATTAGTTTAATATTATTTTTTTTTGCTATGTGAAATTCTCTCTTCCAGTTTTTATTTGGAAAATACTGAATTGCTCCTTTTTTTTCTATTTTAACCAACCTTCCTTGCATGAATCCTATATTATTCATAATCCTTTTGAGATCCACCCACCATCAATTACAAAATCTTGACCTGTAGTATATGAAGATTTTTTTGAAATTAAATATTCAACTAAACCAAACAAATCGTTAGGTTTACCCCATCTATTTAACATCATTCTGCTTATTCGTTTATTAGATTTTTTTTTTGACTTAAAGCTTTTTAATGTCATATCAGTTTTTATATAGCCCGGTGAAATTGAATTAACTCTTATTTTAAATTTTGCAAAGTCTAGAGCCAAAGACCTTGTTAGAGACAACAACCCACCTTTAGAACTTACATATCCAGGGTTGTTCGGAAAAGCTTGATACGCATTGATACTACAAATATTAATTATAGAAGAATTTTTTTTTTTTTTTAATTTTTTAAATGCTTCAATTGAACAATAATATGCACCTTTAAGATTTATGTCTATTATTTTATTAAAAGTATCAATGTTATTATTATTGAATTTTGATATGCCTGAATTATTAATTAAAACGTCAAACTTTTGAATTTTTCTAAATGTTTCTTTAACATCTCTGTAATTAGATATGTCACACTCATAATTTTTTACATCTTTTAACGAACAAATTGATCTAGATATATTTATAACTTTGATCTTTTTTTTTAATAAATTTTTACAGATACTCTTTCCAATACCTTTTGAACCCCCGGTAATAACAACAATCATTTTTTTATATAATATTTTAAAAAGTTATATATTATTTATATACCCTACAATGAAAAAAATTCATTCAATTATTTTAGCAAGAGGAAAATCTAAAGGTATTAAAAATAAAAACTTGATTAGAATTAATGGTAAACCACTAATCTACTGGTCAATTATTAGATCATTGAACTCCAAAAATATAGATTATACCTGGGTAAGTAGTGATAGTAATAAAATTTTAGACTATTCAAAAAGAATAGGAGCAAAAATAATAAAAAGACCTACAAGACTATCTTCAGACACTGCATCTTCAGAATCAGCTTGGAGACATGCTATAAAAATAATTGAAAAAAATTATAAAATCGATTTTATCGTTGGGATACAACCTACATCTCCAGTAAGATCTGCTAATGATTTTGACAATGCTTTAAAAATTTATTTTTTAAAAAAGTTTGATACTTTATTTACGTGTTCGAAATTGAAAGACTTTTTAATTTGGAAAGAGAAAAATAATAAAATGATAGCAACATATAAAGCAAGAAAAGTAAGACAAAAAATGCAAACAACATATTTAGAGAATGGATCATTCTATATTTTTCCTAAAAAGAAGTTTTTAATTAAAAAAAATAGACTTTTTGGTAAAATTGGCAAATATGTCCAGAGCAAAATTAAAAGTATACAGATAGATGACCATGATGACTTGTTTATTGTAAATTCATACTTCAAAAAAAAAAATTATAAATATATTTACAAAAAAACATAAAATTGACTTATTTATATGAATTTAAGAGACTCATCAAATTAGTTTGTATTTTTTATTAGAAAATATTATGTATTTTAAAAATTATTTTTCTTTTTTAAAAAACAAAAGTTTGCAATTTAAATTTTTCTTTATTTTAATAATTTTATTTTCACTAACAATTTTTTTACTTGATAGCATTTCAATTTTTACTTTATTACCAGTTATTTCAAATATTTCAATTTCAGAAAGCTCTAACTATACAACGTATAGCCAGTATATTCCGGATTATTTAAATAATTTTATTCTAGAACTAAATGTAAAAAAATTATTTTTATTACTTATAATAATTTTTTTTTTAAGAAATATTTTTTATATTTTTTATAATTTTATATTATATAATTTTTCAAAATTTTTAGAGATAGATACATCTAAAAAAATATTTTTTTTGTCAATTAGTAAAAGTTTTTTAAGTTTTTATGAACAAAACAGTTCTGAAATAATTAAAGATCTTAGAGACTCCGTTTATTCATACGTAATGTTTATTGAAAATCTAATTAGAATTGTCACAGAAATAATTATTATTTTTTTGTTTATAATTTTTTTATTTTATCTTTCTCAGAAAGAAACAACTTATATTGTTATTTATTTTTTGTTTGTTTTTATTTTTTTAAGTAGATTAACCTCAAAAATATCTGCAGTATATGGCAAAGAAACCAATCTTTCAGCTAATAGAATCAATTTTACGATAATTAATGCTTACAAAAATTTTGCTCAGATTATACTTAGACAGCTTAAGGGTAAATATATGAAAATATTTACAAATAATATTAT
>MDSZ01089410.1_pt1 | contig 10893 bp, 2 predicted proteins | sample 811201 | NCBI WGS metagenome assembly MDSZ01 (sample SAMN05326647, study PRJNA326480) | marine metagenome | isolation source: seawater | place: Indian Ocean: North | collected 2010 | reverse complement strand
GGAACAAAAAGAGAAACGAATGTAATAAAACATTGTCAAAAGAAAACAAGATTATTAGAAGAGGTATGCGTTTGCAAAGAAAGGCCTTACAAGCGTATGAAAGTCTACTTTTGGGTGCCTCCCAAGATCGCAGCCTTACCAGAGCTTATAGAATAGTATCTTCATGGAAAGAAAAGTTTGAAGTTTTTAATGCAAGTAAGTCGAGCATTTTGAAAGCTACTAAGGAGAGAGAGAAATCTGATGGAACCTCTGAAAACTTAAATCCAAATACCCTTAATTCACGTCCTACTTCGTCCTCATTGCAAAACAACTCTATCGAGCCAATGATGGAAAAAGTAATCAAAGAAGCACTGGAGAAGCAATCTCGCGACAAGAGGAAGCAAGACGTTCAACATGAATTGGATATTGTCAATATGCAGTTGAAAATGGCTGAACAAGAACTAAATGGTAGGAACTTGAATAAAAAAAATATTTCAAATGATGGTCTTTTGAAAAAAATGCAAATACTCGAAAGTCGTTGTAAAGATCTATTCGCAAGGTACCAAATGAAAAGTGAGGAAGAAAGTAAATCTGACCGCCAACCACTTCCAAAGGAGAGCTCGAAGCAGTCGAAAGTGCCAGCTATTATCGATTCGAAGAAGTCGGGGCAATTGCGCACGATAACTCCAGTTCAAGAGCATGCAAAAAGTAAATCTTTCAACAGTGATTTTGATCCTCTCTCTGTCGCGCATTTAAATAGCAAGAAGAAGAATACACTAAAATCATATTTGAAGCGCTTTGTAACCAAGCACCTGCGTGCTGCAATCATGAAATGGAAATTACACCTGACGTTTCTTCAATATACAGATATTCTTCAGCAAAAGAAATCAATAGAATTAAAGTCTTTGGATCAATTGAAAGAAATAGAGTCATTGCGAAAAAAAGAAATCATGCATAAAAACAAGTTGATATCTTATGCTCCTGCAGATACTACAATGGGCGTGTATACAGAAGAAGAAATACAAAGAATTGTTCAACGATATTTGAAAGCATTAAAGCAAAATCAGATAACGGATACCATTTCGGAGATCATGAATGATATTGATGTAAATACCATGCAAAAACTAAAAGACCCATCTCAAATTAGGTTTCAAACGGAAGTATCCAGTCGAGCACAACATAGATTGTTGTTACCAAAGTTTTCCCCAATCCCAAGGCACAGTTTTATATCAGCAAGATTCTCTCACTCAATTAAGAAAATACGCGAACAAATCCACTTCATCAACTCCTTATTGATCAAAAAGGCAAAAGCAGAATATGGCATTGAGCTCACAGAAGAACCCAATGATGAACGTTTAAGCGAAAGCCATCGTGATAAACTATTGAAGCACAACGAAATTCATGTAAAATATTTAATGAAGGATGTGACGGTGAGAATGGAAGAACTTGACAGGGTTCTAACGGAACACGCAACGAATTACTTCGCAGAAGACTCTTTGTATAAAGTATATTTAGAAGATCGTGGAAAACAAACACTCAGCAGTCAAAATTTTCTAGAAAGCTCGATGGAAAACAAGTCTCTGCAAGCTGCAATACAGTACTTTCAAAGCCAAGGCAGAGGAAAAACGGGCTTAGGAACTCCATCACGGGGGAATAGATGGAGTCCAATAGAAAATGAACAAAATGAAGGCAGTCCACCGTCTCCTCCTTTGCCACCAAAATCTTATTCTCCCCCATCACCACCACTCCCGTCGCGTAGTCACCGAGTCACACCACCGCTGCCAAGACGCGATCTATCTTATTCATCTGACTCATCTGGCACTAATGCTGACGTTGTATCTGCAAATGTCAAGCATGCAAAACTTGACCCTCCTGTTCAAAACGTAACTTCCATAAGCATCCCCGGAAGAGAACAACGTTCGATATCTGCAGGCAGAAAAATGCTTTCCCAACGGACTCCGAGTCCCAAAAGCACTATCAAAGGGAATAGAAGTAGCTTGCATTCTTCAAAATCTGGGCAAAATTATGGTGAAGAAGAAGATAGTGATTCAGCTCGTCCCGGTGACAAAGCAGTAGCAATTGAATCTGATGTTGGTTCCAATGCGCACTTCGACGATGCCAGTAATCACTCACGTAATTCGATTTCAGTTGATCGTATCAAAAGCCCCTTAGCAGTAAGCGTGAAAAAACTGTGGGAAATTGATGGCGATGAAAACACAAATGTTCAAGGGATTCAAAGTATCAGCAATGCAGATAACGACCAGAAAGAGAAAGTTTCGAATCCGGCGAATATTGATCATTCTGCGTTAAAAAATAAAGAAAGGAATGAAAGTGTCATACTGGATAGTTTTAATGATTCTTCTTTTGCGTCTTCATTCGACAAGTCCCCCGGAATCACCCATAATAACCGATATAGCAACAAAAATGAACAACTAAATAACAATATTTCTGGCGCAGAAATCTCGCGTGGCAAGGGCCAATCTCTAACGCAACAGGCAAAGAGTAATGAAATTGAGGAAATGGCTGTAGAAGAGTTTGATATAGATGAAGAGCTAGCTGAGGATGACTGGTTTTAAGAATTATGCGTTTAAGAATCAAATAAAAAACACTCCACTCCACAAAATAATGAGAAAAAATAGAAATATCGCACGCGATAATATATCGAGGGAAAAAAAATATATTTAACGTAGCTTCTTTCTCACAAAAACTTTTGTATGTACTTTTAAAACTTTAAAAAGGGCGCGCTCTGAAAAAAAAATGCTCTTTTGCATTTGTTTTATCAGAGAACAAGCTGCTTTTACTTGATCACATGCACATCTAAAATCCCCTTTTCATCTATCGTATGTCGTAGTCATGAGAATAAAGTCGATATAGTTTTATGGTGCGTGGGGAATAATTTTCACGTCGTTTTAAAGGCGGACTGATAATTACGTTTTGCTTGCTTGCTACATTTAATCGCCGCATACTGGTTCCGGTATTTGATGTATTTCTAGGCGAAAATGCCATCGTATGCTCAGCCAACCTATGGACGCTATTCTTTTTTCTATTCTGTCGTGATTTAAAGTTCCTTTGCTCTGTCGTAGGTCTAGTAATAAAATTGGTATATGTTGCAATGGGGCTCTGCTTTGTTTTTAATTTTTTGTGTCCAATTGCTGGCCGTTGGATGTCATTTCTAAGGTTTGATCTTCTTTGATCTGATTTCTGCCGCAGCTCTGCTTGCCGTTTTTTCTCCAGCATCACCTTTTTAATAAAAAATTGGTGCCTCAAATGCTCTATCCGTTTAGCTCGTTTTGCTCTCTCAAAATCTCGAATTTGGGATCGTTTTCGGCCTTCCTTTTTCCCAAAGTAAGCACGAATAGTAGATTGGACCAATATTATTTTTCGCTTTCTTATCAAAAAGCGTCTTCGGAATAGGAAAGATCTGGTTAAGCTTTGGACCAAAGTAATATAAGAAACCCGTTTCTTAGCGATTACTTTTGCGTGGTGTACCCTGACTCTTGATTGTATCTTTATTACAGCCACCTTTCGCTTGTGGTTTTCACGACTCTCCTTCCGAAGTCGAAGATCCTCGCTTGTACGTACAGATCGCCCACGATAAAGCTTCTGAATTCTAGTTGCAGAATTATGTTGAGTCTTCTTCAAGTTGATAATATCTTTTTGCCTTACTTGATGTCCACGGGTACAGGCTTGTATACGGGTACACGCGACCACTTGCAACTGACGTTTCATTGAAACGTACTCTCTTTTACTCCTATGCATTCTGTACTGAGCTTGCAGCAAAACACTTGCATTTTGTCTTCTTTCAAATTCTTGCTGCCTTTGCTGTTTTTCACGCCTTGCTCTTCTATTTTTTAGTTCTTCCCGTCTTCTAACCAAGTACCCACGTATATAACCTTGAATTCTTATTGATGCCATTGATTTCTTTTTTTGAAGCTGTTCTAATCTCTTTTGCCGTCTCTCGGTTTTCTTTTTGCGCAAAATCGATCCCGAAATAACAATGTAGCGTCTAACATACTTTTGAATCACAATGGCCTTTTTAACATACATAATTTTGTTGTTCTTTTCCAGGTTCAGTTTTAATTGTTGTTGCAAGCGCATGTTTCTATGAACGGCAGCTTCGTCCTTGATGCGGGTTCTGTTTGGCTTGTCAATAATAGGATCACAATTCTGTGCATATTCTTCAGAGTTTTCCTTGTATGGAATATCATCAAGGCTTTCTAACGATTTAGAGAGGTCCGAAAGAAAGTTGTCAATATTGTCTAGTGTATCAAAATCATCATCGCTCTTTTCTTCCAATTCATTTGTATTTACGTATCTGATTTGCTCATCTTGTAGAACCTCTTCAGGCTGTAAACTATAGTCCTGCATTTCCTTCCTCTCTTGGGTCAAGGAAGCTCTACTTGTATTTTTTCTAGCAGCGTGACCCCTGTACAATTTCTGTAGCCTCGTAGCTGCATATATTTTCTTTCCAATATGTCCACGATAGGTCTTCTGGATCTTTACACTAGCAATTGTCTGTTGATGCAGTTCTGCTGCTTTTCGTTCCCTTTCCTTCGACATTTTTCTAGCTTCAATGTGTGCCTTATACCGCGAACGATCGTGATACCTACGAAAGCTTGACTGCATTTTAATTGCAGCAGACTTACGATGCGATAACTGAGGCGCAACGCTTAAGCGAGTTCGATGACCTCTATAACGCGATTGGATGAGCCTTGCTGAAAAGTTTTCTTCTGTGTCTTCTGTCGCACTAGTCCCTGATATTTTATCAAATTCTTCGTTTATCTCAAATTTATTTATTTCCGAATCGCTCGTTTCGAAATCACTTTCGTACTCGCCCCCACTATATCCCTGATTTCCAAGCCACATGCTAACTTTATTGCTTGGAGTTATGTCTTTTACCCTCGAGTCTAATACTTCCCTTGACGGCGAAGTGAAGCTCTGCTCTCCACGGAAGGATGTCTTGTCGCCATGTTCGCTGGTCAAGAATTCATTTACCATATTCTGTACACTATCTATACTATAATTATCGGAAGCATCGTCTGCATGGCTATCCTTGCTGCTCGTTGAACGACCTTCCAGTAGCTTAAGGAGGGCGTTTTTTGATTTTTCATCAACTAGTTGGTAAACATAACTTTCACCGGAAGCTTTGGAACTGGACAACGTGTCATCAGATATATTTCTTTCAAATATGTCACCTTCTTTTTTGATATCAGTATTTTTGGAAGAATTATGTTTATGTGTAGTTTCTAGATAAACAGACAATTCCGAGTCGCTGGACTCCACAGCAAAACTGTCTGTATCCTCTCCTTTAGATGTGTGAGACATACACGCAAAATAGTTCGAATTGTCGTCGCGGAGTTCAATTCTTTTGTCGACTTTAAAACATTCTTGCTAAGAAAAAGCTTCTCTAAATGCTCTCAGTTCGTCACGTCTGCCGTTCACTTAAGAGGCATTTGGACGACAGTGATACTAGCAATTTATTTCAAGTCAGGCCCACCACAAATAACAAAAATCGATCGCGGACGCGTTAACCGTTTTATAAAAAAAAAACAATAGTAGTGGAAGTATACTAATAATTAATAATAGTCGTCAATTGAGGAGGCGCTATTCATTTTTTTGGGGTTCTTTTTCGTTCCTCTGGAAAAATATTATAGTCTATGTATTGTAAGGGGCGCACCGTTGCACGGCCTAACACCCCACCACAGCTCGGTTTCATCAAAATAGAAGTTTTAGGGGGAAAACTATACTAGCACTAGCACTAGTCTCAGGGAGGATTGAGCTCGCAGCGTGCGTATCAGAATTTTGTATACTTTAAAGTACACTACCTATACTGTTACAAACAATTTTTTCTTCTCTGTTAACAATAATTATTTGTCTATCCAAGCAAAGATTTCCTCGTCGGTGGTGGTTGGTGATAATAGCAGTGCAAAACAAAAGTCTTCATGATCACGCAGTTTAAGTTCATCAGAGATTTTGATTATTCATTCATAGACAACTAGCCTAGCTAGAATAGCTATTTGTAGTTGAGCTTCTATCTAATGAAAAATCATCAATAAATTAAAATTTGACTGTACAGTATTGAGAAGACGAAGAAGAAAAAAGAAAAAAAAGATATTATTATTAGCTTCTAGTGCAAACAAGACTACAAGCTAGCTAGCTAGGCTAGCCCTAGTTGTAGTTGTATTTTTATTCATGGTCCTCGTAGTAGTAGTGCTAGAGCTATATATGTTAGCCAGGTTGTGTTGGCATTATTATAATTATGCATGATGAGATAGAAAAAAAGAATTAAAAAAAAAGAATAGAGCGACTGTGATGAGATGATTTCAGCAACAACAATGTTATTATTATTAATTATAATAATAATAGTAATGGTAATAATAGTAAATGGAGGAGGAGGAGGGAAAAAGAAGAAGAAGAAAAAAGAAGAAGAAAAAAAGAAGAAGAAGAAAAAAAAGTAATAAAATCATCATCCGACTTGAATGGTGTCCCCACATTCCTGATACGAAGCGTAATAGCTCGTTGCCTGTGGAAGTAAAGGACGAGTGGTCCATCAAGCTGCCCACTACGTTTCGCGCGAACTAGGGCGACATGGGTCTTGCAGTACCAACAGGGACTATTGCTGGGCAACAGGACCCCAGGGTGTACCTTGAGGAGAGTGGCTACACCAACTTTGTTTACCAAGGTTTGCTGGGAGGCGGGAAGTTCATTAAAACCATATTGTGTAAAGATAAGACAGGTTCTCAAGTGGTGGTCAAAGTGTACGTCAAAAGAAATCGAAAGTTATCTCTAAATTCATATGAAGATAAATTGAAGTCTCTTCGACGAAGTGTCTCTATTACAGAGCAACCAAACATTTTTCCGTACCAACTATTCCATGACTCAAAATCTTTAGGCGCCGCTTTTTTAGTAAGACAATATATGCCTCATAATCTGTACGATCGTTTCAATACTCGACCGTTCTTGATGAACATAGAGAAGATATGGATTACATATCAGCTGTTGCGGGCAGTAACACAGTGTAATAGTATTGGAATACGTCATGGTGATATCAAAAGTGAAAACGTCTTACTAACCTCTTGGAACTGGGTCTTTTTGTCTGATTTTGCATTTTTTAAGCCTTGTTACTTGCCTGAAGATGACCCTGCAGGATACTACTACTTTTTCAATAGCGGTGGGCGAAGAAGATGCTACGTTGCACCTGAAAGATTTTATAGCGATTATGCAGATTTAGATGCAAAGACTGCGGCTGTCGCTAAGAAAAGCTCTTTGCAAAGTTTGAAAGGGAACAACAATAACTCTAGTATGAAAAATATTGAGCTGCACAAACATGCTTTGGAACATGCAGCAATAAAGTTAAAAAGACGCGTAACAGCAGGGAAAAAAGAACAGGGAGAATCGTTTTCATCAATGAATCATGGACCACAATATGGCATTATTTCTGAGAGTATGGACATATTTTCACTTGGATGCGTAATTGCGGAGCTTTTCTTGGATGGAAATTCTCCTCTCTTTGATTTATCCAAGCTTCTCAAATATAGGACTGGTGGGGAAGAGTCTCGAAACGCTTTAGCTATTGCCTTGGAAAAATTAAATGACAGCAGAATATCAGCAATGATACAAAGTATGCTTCACCACAACAGCGATGAGAGGCAAACGGCAGAAGAATACCTATCGTGTTATACAGCAAAAGACGGTGACTTGGAAGGATGCACTGGTGGCGATAGCAGCATTATATTTCCTCTATCGTTTGACAAGTTTTTGTTTCCGTTCATGTCTAAAATGGTTTTGAAGGAGAATGCGTCTGCAGACGCAAAAATCGTTGCAATTTGTAAAAACTACACGGATGTGGTAGAAAAAATTGTTGGGACGAGTGATGTTGAAGGTAGCATTTTTTTTGAAGATCGGATGAGAATTCACGAACTCCTGGAAAGAGATCACTATGAAGTGGATTTTTATGAGAGCAAACTAAAATATAATGAAGAGGCCAATATTCCGAAGTTCCATGATGACTGGTGGAACCTTGATGAGTTAGAGAAGGATTTGGCGAAGATCTTAGACACAAGTAATTCAGAAAATAAAGATAAAAAACATGGGAACAAAACAAATATTGGTGGAGAAAATCGACGATCGACTGTAAAGTCAGACTTGTTCCAAAAGCCATATCAAGGTAAGCAATACAATAGCGAAAGTATTGTTATAATTATTCAATTATTGTGCTCGAATATTCAGTACGTTAATGACTGCGAATGTCGGTTGACAGGCGTATATTTGTTGCAAAGACTCTCCTTGTACGCTACAGATGAGATTCGATTGCAGAGGACCGTGCCTTATTTAGTCATATTGTTACGCGACCCTTTACCATCTTTACGAGCTGCGGCAATAAGGGGTCTCACCCAGGTGCTTAGTAGTGTCAGGAGCGTTACGTCTGCAGATACTAATATATTCCCCGAATTTATTTTCCCAGCAATGACTGCGTTGGCTTCGGACAGTGCCAAGGGGGTGAAATTGGCATTTATAGAGTCGTTGGCGCAGATCGCTGTCATCAGTAAATCATTTTTAGATTTGTCCCATGCTGAAAGACAGCGCCTGGTTGTTATTTGTAATTTGAAAAAGGTTGATAATGAAAATGCTGAAGATGGCGCCGATAATAATGGCGCTACATATTCTAGTGTAGCAGGGCAGAAAGCGATTGAAGAAAATTCAAGTAGCATATCAATGAACCCTAACGTTGTTGTTAATGGAAGTTATGATTTTGAGGTAGATCGGCTCAGAGATATCGTGGGAAATATAATATCGAGTTTGGTAGCAGCGACAAGAAGGCCCACACCACAAGTACACATAAGTGGGGCAGAAGCCCCCAGCTCAGGCAATGAAGCCGCTAATAGTATGATTAAGCGGTCTCTTTTGCGCAATCTTGCTTCATTGTGCGAATTTTTTGGTTCTGATTATACGAACGACAAAGTTTTTCTGTGGATGATTTCATTTATGAATGAACGAAAGGATTGGGAGTTGCGAAAAACGTTTTTTCAATGCATTTCTATAGTATCTCCATATTTACCATCTATGATTCCGACAATGATAACCTTTATTGAGGATGCTTTTGCAGACGGCCACGACATTGTTGTAAAGGAAGCTCTATCGTCTTTGTGCTCTTTGACCCGATTGAAAGTTGCATATAAATATAATCAATCACATCTAGTTGAAACGCAAAGGACATGCGGGCACGTTTCTCCCCTTTTGTGTCACCCGTCTGCTGAGATTAGGAATAGCGTTGTGTCATACTTTGCAATCATTATTTCTATTCTTAGCAAGATTGAACTTCAGGTATTCGTTATGCCGATTTTACGCGGCTTTCTATGTGATAAGAGAATGAATGTCACACTTCAGGGTATTTTATCGGAGAGGAGTGATGAGCGACAGACAAGAATAGTTTTACAGTCTGCCCTGATTAGTCCTCTTGAAGAATCAAGATACTACGACCTTACATCAAATGCACATCCTCCAGAATTTGAGAATCAAAAAGACTTTTTGACTCGAGTCGGGAAGTCTGCTACCGAATATAATAGCAGTGTCCAGGAAGTGGTCGCAAAGCATTTACGAGCGGTGTGGGGTCACCAACATTCTTATAGCCGGTCCAACAAACAGCTAGTTGCAAAAGGATCCTATGATGATGATAAAGCGTTGACGCGTCGAGACAGAGGTGGAGATGGTTCTTATAACACTTCTCCAAGAGGACAATATTCATTTAATGGGCCTTTACCGGTTGATGACTCCATTGTAAATATTAAGAATGTGCCACAGAGGACTATTGCGATTCCAGATCAACGGTTTTTAAAGCCTTCCGATATTCCATATATATTCAGTTCTCGAAACCGTAAAGGCAGAAAAAAAGATAAAGATGCTACAATTCAAACAAAAATCAGAAACGAATATGGTGTAAATGTAAACCATAAACGCACTGGAAATCGCTTGAAAAAGCAATTTCAATCGCTACGCATACCAACTTTGCCACCGAACCTAGGATTTCTCAGAGACGATAATTTGGAGGAGTTTACATCCTATTTTACAGACATAGACGGAAATGTGTACAAATATAGAAGTGTCTTTAATGATCGTGGTATAACTTTGAATCCAAAAGATAATAGCGGTGCGCGTTCGAATATTAAGGCATTTGGTACTACAAAGACTGCTTCGCCGACAAGGCAACGCTGTGAAAGGTTCAAAACTTTATTGGCCGAGCTGAATGGTCAACACACGGGTAGCATTACTTCTATAGTTGTACCAGACGACCAAAGCTTGTTTTTGAGTGGTTCGCTTGACGGAACCATAAGGGCCTGGAGATTTCAAAACTTGTTCACGGATGTACATCATAGATCCTCCGCGGTTACAAAAACTTTGGATGATACTGCTGTAGCTTCAATGGCTGCGTATGACAACTCCAAAACTTTTATGTACGGCACGACGGGAGGTAAGGTACAAGTTTTGTGTATTGAGTCAGCACCATTTTCTCAGGTTAGAAGTTACGATACATTGAATGAAGGCAGCATTAAAGGAATTGCTAGTCTGACCGGCACTGTATCATCGACTATATTGTATGCATCATCTGCAGGTGTGATTCGTGGAGAAGATTTACGCATGAAACAGACGGCGCATACTTGCATGATGCATCCTGGGCTGGGCAATATATCGTGTTTAGCCGTAACTGATACTACAGCAGCTCCGTGGATGACTGTCGGGACAGAGGATGGTTACATCGCGCTATGGGATTTGCGTTTTAACGTTATGAGCAAGCTATGGCGGCATAGCTCACATAGTACAATACATAAAATATCTATTCCATCATCACCGTTTCCTGAAGCCAAGTCTGTAGATACACCTGTGATTATTACTTCAGCAGGTGATAACGAGGTGAGT
>MDSZ01009178.1_pt1 | contig 10893 bp, 10 predicted proteins | sample 811201 | NCBI WGS metagenome assembly MDSZ01 (sample SAMN05326647, study PRJNA326480) | marine metagenome | isolation source: seawater | place: Indian Ocean: North | collected 2010 | reverse complement strand
TAATTCATTTTTAAATAAAGGACATTCATGGAATGAAATTAATTCTGAAGCAAAAAAAATACTTGTACGGCCATTATTTTTACAACTTCCCCAATAAAGAGGCTTTTCTCCAAATCTATCTCTTGCAAAGAATATTTTTCTAAGATTTCTATCCCATAATGCGAAAGCAAACATGCCAATCAACTTTGGCAATGTTTTTTTAATGCCCCAAACCTCAAGACAATTTATTAGTGTTTCAGTATCAGAGGTACTCTTCCAATTAAACTTAAAACCTTTTTTGGATAATTCTTCTCTAAGATTTAAATGATTATATATCTCCCCATTAAAAACTATCACAAACCTTCCTGAGTTACTTATAAAAGGTTGTTTCCCTGCACTACTTAAATCCAAAATTGATAATCTTCTATGAGAGAAGGCCAATTGGGAATGGTCATCTTTCCAAATACCATAATCGTCTGGGCCTCTATGATGAATTTTTTCAGCCATCTTTGAAGCTATTTTGTAGACTTCAAAATCATTATTACTGTGCCAAATTCCAGCTATGCCACACATTATTTTTTTCCCATTTATTAAATATTACGGTGACATTAATCTTTAGACAATTAATTTTATTTCATTTGACTACTTTTTCTGCTATGAGATAAGTCTCACAATAAGTATCTTTAAAAAAGTTCCTAAAAAGTTCATCGAGTATAAAGAAAAAAACATAGTTAGTTGTAAAAAAAACTTTTGCAAGTAATTTATTAAAAATTTGAATTTGATCTCTAATCATCCATAGTAGAGTGATATAAAAACCTTTAGATATTCCATATTCAACTGGATTTAAATCATTAAATAACTTTAAATGACCCTTCATTGTATATCTTGTAAAATCGAAGTCTTTTTCATGTACTGATTGTAAAAAAGGTATTTCTGAGTAAAGGATTCCTTCATTTTTTAATACTTTATAAATATTTTTTGATGCTATATCAGGATTTTCAAGATGTTCAAATACTGAAGTGCAAATAACAACGTCAAATGAGAATTCAGAAAATGGCAAATTATGGGCATCACAAACAACATCAACTAAAGGTGTTACATAAATATCAGAAAAGTAAATATATTCAGAAAATTTCCGCATAAATTTTTCCATACCAAATGATAAAGTTCCTCCACCTATTACTAGAATTTTTAAATTTGGTAATTTAGAAAGTGCATATTTATTAAGAAATGGTATTTTTTTCTTAGTTACAGAAAAATAAGAATAAATGCCTCTTACGACTGTATTATTCGCTCCAACTCTCTTTATGTAAGGATCCAAAGAGTAAGATTCGGCATCTTTTAAAAGTAAAGGAACTGATTTAGTCCCTCCAATTTTATGAAAATTTATTTTTGTATTACATTTAGAGCATTTTTTCGGAATTAGCTTTAAATTTGGAGATAATTTGCTATGGCATTTTGGACAGATAAACATTTAAGCAAAAATTTTACTCATTTCTTCATGGCTATATTTTTTTTCAAAGTCTAATAATCTCTGTGCGGTATAAAAAGAAAAATAATTATCGTTATCTACTTTTACGGTCTTTACAATAAGATTTGACAAGATGTATTCATTAAACACAGATGATATATAGAATTGATTATTGAACTTTCTTTCATTATAAATTGATTGAGTAGCTTTTTTGAAAAACTGTTCTGTAGATTTGAAAAAATACAAACCAGCAATAGCTGATGAGCTTATTGGAGTCTTTTCTATAACTTCTTGAATTTGATTTTCTTTTTCTTCATTCACTAATATATATGCCCATCTCGGATGATGAGTTTTAAATGAGGCGACTGCGGCATCATTATCGTTATTTAAGAATTGGTAAATTAAGAAATTAAATTCTTTCTTTGTAAAAAGTTGGTCAAAGTTTGAAATTATTAAAGGAATAGATTTATCAAGAATATCTATAGACCTCATTACTGAGCACAAAGCACCGTCAGTTTTCTGATCGATTATCAAAATATTAACATTCAAACCAATTGCTGATGATTTAATTGATTTATCAAGACTATATTTTACGCAATCTTCTTTGGATAAAATAAAAGTAAAAAATAATTCATCGGATATTTGACGAAATTGGCTAATAATTAATTCTATTAGAGTTTTTCCGTTTATCTCTACAAGAGGTGTGGGATAGGGATAATCTAATTCCTTAGATAAAGAACTTATCCCTGCCATTGGGAGTACAATATTAATTTTCATGAATAGACCCTAAAAATTGATTTATAGTGTTGATATTTACATCGCTTGTTTCATTTATTTCGATTACATAAGCTCCAGCAGCAATACCAGCTTCTATTCCATTCTTATTATCCTCAACTACAACACATTCGTTAGGTTTAAGACCAAAATAATCAATAGCCTTTGAATATATCTCTGGAGATGGTTTAGCGTTCTCTACATCTTCATTAGATAAAATTAGATCAAAATATTGAAATATATTTGCTCTAGTAAGCATATCTTCTATTGTCTTTTTCATTGAATTTGAGCAACATGCTAATTTAAAACCTGAATTTTTCAAAAAAGAAAGCACATACTCATGGCAAAAAGTGGGAGTAGTTTTCGCTGCGGCTATTCTTAAGGTATATTTTTGCTTGAGATCATTTATGATTTGATGCAAACCAACAGGTAGAGAAACGGTTTCTGTTAATAAGTGTAATTTATCTCTTGTTGGTAAACCGTCGAAGGTTGATAAATGTTGATGAAATGATATCCCATAACCAAAATGAGATAAAGCCATGTTTAATGCATCGAAGTGCCAATCTTTAGCATCTATAAGCACTCCATCCATATCAAATAAAAATGCTTTAATATTCGAGACTTTATTTTTCATTTGCATAGAATTTATTCTTAGCATTTTAACCTATATTTAGCAAATCATTATAAGTTTTAGGAATGTCGGTACAAACATAGAGATTTTTGTTTTCAATAAATAGTTTTTTAAAATTTTTTACAAAGTCTGAAGTTTCTAAACCATGTAACTCAGGAGAAACTATACAAATTTTCAATCCTTTTTCTAAGTTAGATTCAATATTTCTAAAAAATTCTCTTCCATAGTTAAAATTTAAGGTATCAATCCATAGCCACTGATTCTTAAAAATTTGTTGATTAGATTCTTTGTAAGTTTCTAACTCTGATACCCTCACTGCATTTACTAATCCTTTTTTAGAAAATTGAATATGATCAGGTATTGCCATATCAAAGAAAAAATAATCTAAGGAATCTAATTCGTTTCTGATATTACATATTAATGGAACACAACAACTCGATTTTATATTTAAAGCTAAAGTTCCTCTAATATTATTTTCCTTGACAATTTTCAAAAATCTTTCAAATTCCATTAAAGGTTCTTTTTTGGGGATGTCGTGAGCGATATATAATTTCCCGCCAAAATCTCTAATGTCAGTCTCAATACCAAATCCATATTTTAAACTGTTCAAAAAAGAGTTTTCACTATTTCCGATACTAAAAATATCAGTCTTACCTCTATGACATATTATTTTTGATTTGCTCATAAAAGTTTTATTATATCCATTGAATAATTAACTAATTTTTTTTCAGAAAAAAATGATTTAAATCTTTTAGATAATATCTTAGAATCAATTTTTTGATCATTAGAAGCTACATTTAATATATGTTGAAAAAATTTTTCTGGATTTTTGAATTTATTTTCTATTGGAATAAAATCCTGATAAGGAATAAAGGGTAATCCTTTCATATATTTATCTTCCACTATAGGTATACAGCCGCATGCAGCAGATTCAATTATGCCAATAGCTATTGCTCCTGAAGTTTCTGAATCAATGAAAGAATATTTTGAATTTTGATATAGTTTTTTTATATCAATTTTAAAGTAATTTTTTTGCAAACCAACATTTAAAAATATTTGATTAAAAAAATTGCTAATTAAATTTAAATTGTTCTCCTTTTTATATGGATTACATAGTATTAACCAATTATTTTTTTCTAATTTATTTTTAAGGTAGTAAAGAGACTCTCTATATTTATGAAATGAAATTTTTGGGTAAACATCTCTAAAGTATTTATAAGCGATTTGATTTTTGATTAATGAATAGTCATGAAAAGTTCCAGTAGATATTATTTGAATTGACCTTTTTGAAAAATCTTTTTGGGGATATACGAAAACTTCTCGACATAAAAAAGGTAGGATAATTTGATTATCAAATTTTTTGAAGTATTTTTTAAAAAGTAAATTATCTGTTAAGGCATTATCGGTTGCGATGACTAAATTATTTTTAATAGCAGTGGCGAATCTAACTATTTCTTTAGTTCTTACAAAATAATGACTTAAATGAAGAATAATTTTCTTAGCTTTTTTGAGTGCTAAATATGAGTTTTTACCATTATCATAATTTTTAAAAGCAAAAGAAATAATTATATAATTTTCCAAAGAATTTAAATTAACTAACTTATATTTATTTTGTGAGTTAATTTTTTGCCAAATTATGAATTCAATTTTAGAAATAAAGCTTCTAACAAAGAAAGGTAGTTTAACGAAAATTTCTTCTTTAAAAATAGAAGATAAATTAGGGTCAATAACAACATTTATATAATCATTATTATTAAAATTTTTTACTAGTGCATTTAAATAATTGTATTTTTTAAGAGCTCTTTTTCTTAGTAAAAAGTAAGATAAAGGAACTCCAGTAAAATCTGCTAGATGAGGATTTAAGAGAGCTAGAAAACTCATATATATTTTTTGTAATTTTTTAAAACTTCTAATTTAGATAAGAATATTTCAAGATCATCAGGAGTCCCTGTTCCATACATAACTGAAACGTCATCACCTACGATAGAATAACCAATCTTATATCCATCCTCAATCATTAAATTATAAGAAGGAGCAACATAAAACTCACCTTTAGATTTGATTTCATTATTGACCATTTTTTGCAGATATTCAATACATAAACTGCTTTTCTTAAACCAATATAATCCTGTTGTGGCTACGTCAGAAATAACTTCTTTTTCAGCAACAAATTTTACATTTTGGTTATCATATTTGATATAGGACCATTTTTTACTTGTCGCATTCATACATTGAATAAAACCATCATAATCTGAGTTTATTGACTTAAGGTAATCATCTATATTTATATCTACAAATTGATCACAATTGGCAATTAGTAAAGGATCATCATTCTTTAGTAAATCTGCAGCAAATAGTACGGTCTCCGCGGCCCCCCTTGTGACTTTATTTATTGAAATAATGTCAAAGTTCTGAGTTTTTTTTCTTAAAATATTTTCAAAATGATTATTTTCAATATGTTCTTTAAGTGCTATGAAAATGAATTTATGATCGATAGATGGTTTTAAATTATCAATAACCATAGAAATCATAGGCTGATTATCTACCTCAATAAAAGGTTTTGGAACTTTATAACCTGCTTTTTTAAACCTAGAGCCATGCCCTGCCATAGGTATTACGATGTTAAGCAAAATTTTTAAGTATAAAAATTAACTATAGATTACTTCAAATCATATTGATTAAATCATTTTACATATTGATGTTTCTTTTAATAATTAATTATTATTAATTTCCCAAATTAATTTTAAAAAATTGATGCAAATTAAAATCTATTTTGTATTTAAATTTAATTCAAATATTGCGCTTATAAATAAATGATTCTTTTTGAATTTTATTTTATTTTAGTTAAAAATTTTTTTGTAAAAAATACTATTTTTTTTAAAAAAGCAAATTTTATAAGTCCAATATAAAAGTTTACTATTAAAATTAAAATATATCTAAATGGATAAAAATATTTATTAATTAAAAATATGTTGTTTGGATATTGCCAATTTTTTTTTGAATAATTTTTATATCTTAGTTTTAATGGTAGTGTGAAGTAATTATTTTTTAGTGAATGAAAATCTCTTTTAAAAATTTTTTCATATTCGTAAGTATTAAAAGGTGATAAATCATCTATACAAGAGTTATTTAATATGTTGTATCTGTTATGTAAATAAGATCTAAATATTATCTGTTCTGGGAAAAATTTTTCACCACCATAACCTGATCTTGATAAAAATAAGAAGAATAGTATAAATTTGATATCGCATTTAATGACTTTTTTTGGCTTTGGAATCTCCCATAGCATTTTTAAGAAAGGGACTTTACAAATGAAGAAATAATCATTGATGGAATAAATAAAACCTCCATAAATTAGATCAGGTGTTCCAGGGAAAATATGAATTTTTTCTTTATTTTTAGAGAATTCTTCTATTATATTATCCAAGTCTTTAATTAAAATATCTGATCTCAAACGTATTACATATTTTGTTTTTACATATTTTAATGCTTGTATTATTTGGTCGGATTGAATGAAAATAGTTCTTACATCAGAAGAGATAGAGTTATAGTCTCGATAACTAAATTTAACTAATCTTATTTTTTCATTTTTGATTTTTTTATAATTATCAAAATCCAGATCATTAGTTATAATAATAAATTCTTTAATTAATGGATTTTCAATCACATTAAGTATATTTTGATTTGTATTACTTTTGTTGTGATTAAACCTGCCGGTTAAAATAATTGTATATGAATCATTCATTAAGTAATTTTTGATAAAATCTTTCTTTTTATTCTCTTGCTAAATATTTTTATTTTTATGAGATTCTTAATTAACTTATAGTACTTATCGTTTTTAAAAACGTTGTAGTAGAGAAATATATGATTTTCGATTTTGAATAATGAATAATATATTACTAATAAAAGTTTGATGAATATGTAAGGGTTTAATAAAAGAGAATTTTGATTAGGTGCATTACAGAACTCTTGAATACATAATAAATGGAATAAGCATAATTCATTTAATCTATAATCTGATTTTTTCTGTCTGGTAATGCTATTGAAATTAGATTCATTATATTTGAAAATACTAATTGGAGAAACTGCGACTTTAAAGTTAGCATTTATACACCTCATAACAAAGTAACTACCAAATTCTGCTGTTGAAAAATTATAGTAACCCCAATCAATTTTTTTAAGTACTTTTTTATTTAAAAGGATATTATATTGACCAGTCATAGTTAAGTATTTTTCTAATTTAAATTCTTTTAATGATTGAGGAATATATGAAGGTTTAAATTTACTATTTTTTAATGTTTTAATTGGACTTAATGTTAAGTCAATTTTATTTTTAAGGTGCTCTTTAACTAATTTTTTTATTTGCTCGCTGTTTATTATTGAATCATCTACATCTAAATAAATGATAAGTTCATTTTTACAATATTTTGTTGCTAAATCTCTAGATGGTCCAACTCCAGCAATTGGACAATGCAGATAATTAATCTTAATATCTATTTTTTCTTTTAAGAAATTTTTTAATAATATGCTTTCTTTTTTATCTAAATTATTATCTACAAATATTATCTCCCATTCTTCAGAAATTTTTTTAAGATTTTCAAGAATAATTATATTGAATTGGCTGAATTTATAGCCACAAATTACTATTGATAATGCTTGCGATGATTTTGGCATTATTTCTTAATCCAGAAATAACCTTTTTCTATAATTTTTTTTAGGAAATATTTAGGAATAAAAATATCCATAAACTCTTTCATAAATACAAATAAAAAATAATTTATTCTTTCAAACAAATTTAAATAATCAAAATGCTTACATAAATTCTTCTTATAAAATTTATTAATGTCTGGTTTTATTCGGCCTTTGCTTATTGCCTCAACAGTTTTAATAGAGTTGTATCTAAAGAAACATAAAGAATCAATTCTATTTAAGTAAGCGTTTAGGCTAGATGAAATCTCAAAATCAGCAGCACTAGAATACATTTTTGGGGATTCTAGTGCATCAGTTAGTAGACGTTTTAATACTTTAGTTTTATAAAAAGTTGGTTTAAGTGAAATCGCATGAGGAGATAACATATCAATTAAACCCAAATTATTTCTCTTTATTTTGTATATTCTATTATAAACGTAACATAATCCAAATATCTCAATCTTATTTCTCTTCATCTCTTCAAAGGCGATATTTAATTTTTTAATTAAATTTTTATCTTCTACGAAGATATCATCTGTAGATAATAAAATGTATTCATCAGGATCTAATTGAGATACATAATTAAAGAGCCTTTCAATCCAATTACCTCTGCAAAAGTGAAAGTTTATATCTGGATAAATTCCATACAAATCTTTTTGTTTATCAAAGCTATCTAAAACAATATGTATAGGATTTTGGAAGGAATTTTTTAACCAACTATTAATATTAAAATCCCAAAGAGCTCTATAAGAGTGGTGCGAAGTAATTACAAGTTTATACATTTGCATTAATCGAGAATTGTAATTATGGGATTAAATCTATCAACTCCCGGGGAAAAATATCTCCCAAAATTGAAATTTTTTCTCTGATTTTTATATAACCATCCACAATTTTTTAAAAAATCATTTTCTGGACATACAAAAGAATTTATTAAATCATTTTTAAAAGCAATATTTTGTCCTGCATTGTGAATTAAATTATTAAAAGGTTGTAGTTCATAAAAAATATTCCACCTCTGATAAAGATCTGTTTCTCCAAGAGACTCATCACTTATACATTCACTGGTGTTTTTCATTTGACTTGGAGAGCCTATCTTCTCTTCTATTTTATTTATCTCATCTTTAGAATAAATTTTGTCTTCGGATTTATTACCAGTTAATTTCTTCTCAAAAATATGATACGGGTATGGTGTTGCTACAAATCTGAATTCTGAGCCCCTATTATTCCATTCGTAATCTGTGCAAAGATCAAATAAGTGCCCCATTTGAACGCAAAGGAAACCTGCTTCAGCAACCTGCTCCCCAATTCTTTGCTCACCATCATGATCAGAATCAAAAATCCAAATATCTTTTTTATCTAAAACTGATAAGCATTCACTGCTGAATGCAATAAATGGAGCTCTTACATGTCTAGGCGAGTTTCTTATTTGATTAGATATCAGGCCTATTTTATTTGATCTTTTAAAAAGCTTAATTATGTCCTTTAACCAATTATTCCTTCTTATATAAACATCATCGGAAATGCAAATAATATAATCGTAATCTTTATAGTACTTGTAAGAATAATACTTGTAAGCACCAAAAGCCTTATGCTTAAGTTCGTTTTCCTTTTTTATTAATAAAAACTTTCTTTTTTCAAGATCAGGCATTACTTTATTTTCAAAAAGAATTTTCCCAATATTTTTTGGTTCGAGTTCTCTTGGGAAGTAATTAAAATTTCTAGTTATGTAAAGTAAATCATAATTTATGCCACTTTCAGCTTTTGAAATACTCTTAAGAATGCAGTCATGTTGTCTTTTAGAGCCAGCAACAATTAAAGCAAGAATTTTCATTTATTCAGAAATTTTGAAAAGATTATATGGTAATTTTGTCTTAAGCTTTTGATGGGAAATTATTAAAATTAATTTATTTTGTGCAAGATTTTCAAAAATAGATAATATTTTTTGGGCATTATCCTTGTCTAAAGAAGAGAAAGGTTCATCAAAAATAAGAATTTCTCTTTTGCTAATTAATGCTCTTGCAATACCAATTCTAGCTATCTCTCCACCGCTTAAAATATTCATTATACTTTCATCTCTATCTATTAATCTAAAAATATTATGAGGTAATATTTCCTTTAAATTGGAAATTGTAATCGGATCTAAAGTATTAAGATTTTTAATACCTAAATTGCTTTTTAATGAGCCATCCAATATCGGAGGGAATTGCTCACAATAAAAAATAAATTTTTTAATTTTTGATAATTTTATTTCTTGATCATTTACTAAAACTTTTAAATTTTTAAATACACTTGATTTGAAGGAACTGGAAATACCTGATATATGTCTGCAGAAAGTTGACTTGCCTGATCCGCTCACATCATCGAGAAAAGAAATCTTACCTTTTTCTATAACTTTTGGGGTGCTTTTCGCGTTTGGATAACTATGAAATTCAATTTTATTTATAACTTGCGTATTATGACTTTCTAAATTTTTATTATTCAATATGTTAATATTTTCAACTTCTTGGATAAATATTTTTTCGATATAAGATTTGGAAACTCTTCCATCAGAAATTGCAGTTAAATTTGAGCTAACAGCCTGAAAGGCTGGCACAATTTTTAGTCCCGCAATTCCAAGGAATAGTAATGATGTAAGTGGGAAATCATTATTTACAACTACAATCAAAAAAATTAGTAATAGTCCACCTATTATTTCAAGTCCTCCTTTAGGCAGTACTGAGATAAATCCGTTTCTCCATCTGTATGATGATAATTTATTTAAAGCAATTTGAAAATTATTTTCTATCCATTGAAAACTTAGGTTTGATTCTCTTAAAATAGTTGACTTATACATGTTAGTTATTTCTCTATCTAAGCTTTCAACCGCATCTAGTTGCATTTTTGCATTTTTCTTAATAATTGGTTTAGTGAATAATTTAAAAATTAAAAGAAAAATAAAGATAAAGCTAATGAAAATTATGGCATTAATCTTATATTTATAAAAAATTGCACCAATATTAAAAATTAATGTGCAACCTCCACCCAAAAGGGTGAAAAAAGGTAAGTAATATTGAAACATTAACTTATCTCCACAAGTAATTAAAGCTGATTTAATAACTTCTTCTTTGTGTACAGTTTTTGTGTAACTCTTATTAAATGTGAGATTGTTCCATAAATCCTTAATTTTTATTGCTGAATAAGTTGATGCAATTGATTGTGAAAAAGAAATACTTAAAAGCTTCACAATATTTGAAGAAATAAATATAAAAGCGATTTTTATTATTTCTTTTTTGGATTCTATATTTGTATTTATATCGCCAATCTTTAAAAGTAGATATGCATCTAATATCCCGCTAAGAATTATTAATAT
>MDSZ01204010.1_pt1 | contig 10894 bp, 9 predicted proteins | sample 811201 | NCBI WGS metagenome assembly MDSZ01 (sample SAMN05326647, study PRJNA326480) | marine metagenome | isolation source: seawater | place: Indian Ocean: North | collected 2010 | reverse complement strand
TATATGCTTTTTATTTGTAATTAATTGCTCTTCGTCTGCTAATGCTAAAAGATCTTCTTCAAAAACTTGTTTTTTTTTATCAGCTAATTTTTTAAATTTTTCAAATAAAAGATTAATTTTTTCAACATTGAATTTATAGCCAAGTTCAAGTAACTTAACCTTAAAAGCGTGTCTACCTGAATGCTTACCTAAAACAAGCTCTGAGGAAGATAACCCAACAGACTCTGGTGTCATTATTTCATATGTATTACTATGCTTTAACATTCCATCCTGATGAATACCCGACTCATGAGCAAAAGCATTCTTTCCTACAATTGCTTTATTTGGTTGTACATTAAAACCTGTTATTGTTGAAACAAGGTGAGAAATATTTGAAATTTTAGTTGCATCAAGATCTGAATAGTATGGAAGACTGTCCTTTCTAGTTTTAAGACACATCACAATTTCTTCAAGTGCTGCATTCCCTGCTCTTTCTCCAATTCCATTAACTGTGCATTCAACTTGTCTAGCCCCCCCAATAATAGCACTTATAGAATTTGAGACTGCCAACCCTAAGTCATTGTGACAGTGAACTGAAATAATTGCTTTATCTATGTTGGTAACATTAAACTTTATTTTTTTTATCAAATCCCCAAACTCAGTTGGAATTGCATAGCCAACTGTATCCGGTATATTGATTGTTGTTGCTCCAGAATTAATTGCAATTTCTATGGTTTTGTATAAAAAATCTAAGTTAGTCCGTGAGGCATCCTCAGGAGACCATTCAATATCATCGGTAAATTTCTTAGCTCTTTTTATACTTTTCTTAATAGCATCAATTACATCTTTCTTTTCCATTTTTAATTTGTATTTCATATGAAGGTCGCTAGTTGAAATAAACGTATGAATTCTTTTTCTTTTTGCTGGCTTTAAAGCATAACCCGCTGAGTCAATGTCCTTGTAGTTAGCTCTCGCTAAGCCACAGACAATGGAATAATTACAGTTTTTAGATATTTTACTGACAGCCTCATGATCACCTTCTGAAGCATAAGGAAATCCAGCCTCTATAACATCTACCTTCATAAGATCAAGGTTTTTAGCAATTAACAACTTATCTTCAACTGACATTGAGGCTCCAGCAGACTGTTCCCCGTCTCGAAGTGTAGTATCAAAAACTATTATTTTTTCCATATGACTGATATTATTAGTTTTTATTCTTATTTACTAGTTTATTCGAGGTTATCCAAGGCATCATAGATCTTAGTTTCTCGCCAACAAGTTCTATTTGCTTTGAATTTTGTATTCTTTTTTCTGCTTTGAAATTTAACTGACCAGATTTACATTCCAAAATCCAATCTCTGACAAATTTACCACTTTGGATTTCCTTCAAAATTTTTTTCATTTCTTTTTTTACACTTTCATTAATCACTCTAGGACCTCTTGTTAAGTCTCCATATTCTGCTGTATTAGAAATAGAATACCTCATATTAGCAATTCCGCCCTCATAAATTAAATCTACTATCAATTTAACCTCATGCAAGCATTCAAAATATGCCATCTCTGGGGAGTAACCAGCTTCAACAAGTGTTTCAAAACCAGACTGAATCAATGCAGTCAACCCTCCACATAGTACAGCTTGCTCACCAAACAAATCAGTCTCACATTCTTCTTTAAAAGTTGTTTGAATTATACCAGACCTACCTCCACCTATTGCGGATGCGTAGGATAGTCCTAACTCTAAAGCGTTTCCTGATGCATCCTGATGAATTGCAAGTAAACACGGAACTCCAGCACCAACAGTATACTGTCCTCTTACAGTATGACCCGGACCTTTTGGGGCTATCATGAAAACATCAAGATCATCTCTTGGGTTTATAAGTTGAAAATGTATGGCAAGACCATGAGCAAAAAGAAGTGAGGAACCTTGTTTAAGGTTTTTCTTTAAAAAATCATTGTACAAATCTGCTTGAAGTTCATCTGGCACCAAAATCATACAAATATCCGATTTCTTAACTGCCTGTTCAACATTAAGAACTTCGAAACCATCCTTTTGGGCCTTTTTTCTTGAACTGGAATCAGGCCTTAGAGCTATGGTAATATTTTTGATACCACTATCCCTCAAATTTAAAGCATGTGCATGGCCTTGACTTCCGTAACCAATTATACAAATATGTTTTTTTTTAATTAAGTTTAAGTCAGCATCACTATCATAATAAACCTTCATATTCTATTCCTTCCTATTTTTTAATATACTCTATACCTGTTGCCATAGAAACAAGCCCAGACCTTGTTTTCTCAATTATCTTAAAAGAATTTATAATTTTTTCTATATTTACAATCTCAACCGGTGAACCAGTAAATTGAATTATTAACTCCACACCATTATCCTCTAAAATTTCAGCACCTAAATTTTTAAGTTTTTTTTTTAAATCTAATATTGGTTTATTTTTTACATTCAATTTGATTAAAATCAACTCTTTTCCAATAAAGCTTTTAAGCTCTGTTAAATCAACTAAATTATGAACAGGAATTAGTTTATTAAGTTGTGCTTTAATTTGATTAACTATAATTTTTGTTCCAGATGTAACAATCGTAATCCTTGATAAAAACTTATGAGAATCAACTTCTGAAACTGATAAACTTTCGATGTTATATCCCCTTCCTGAAAATAAACCAACTACTCTAGCCAATACCCCTGGTTCATTATCAACCATAATTGATAATATATGCTTGGAAATTTTTTGATTCATTTATACAAGAACCATTCCCTCTTCAGATATCTCACCGTCAACTTGATCACTTGGACCTAACAACATTTGATTATGCGTAGAACCAGAGGGGATCATGGGAAAACAATTTTCAGATGGATCTATCACAACGTCACAGATCACTGGTCCTTTAATCTTAATCATTTCTTTTATTGAGTCATCTACATCTCTTGGTCTCTCAATCCTTAAGCCAGTAGCTCCAAATGACTCTGCTAATTTTACAAAATCTGGAAGTGAGTCCATATAAGACTCCGATAATCTATTCCCATGCAAAAGCTCCTGCCATTGCTTAACCATTCCCATATAATGATTGTTTAAAATAAAAATTTTCACAGGTAGTCTATACTGCCTTATTGTTGACATTTCCTGAATATTCATAAGAATCGATGCTTCACCCGCAACATCAATAACCAGACCTTTTGGATGAGCAATCTGAACACCCATAGCTGCTGGAAGACCATAACCCATTGTACCTAAACCACCAGAGGTCATCCAATGCTTAGGTTTATTAAATGTTAAAAATTGTGCTGCCCACATTTGATGTTGTCCAACCTCAGTAGTTATAAAAGGATTTAACTTTTTAGTAAGATGGTCAAGCCTTTGAAGAGCATATTGTGGTTTTATAATTTCTTTGGAATTCTTATATTTCAAGCAATTTCTTGATCTCCATTTATTAATTTGATTCCACCATGATTTGTAAAGATTTTTTTTAAAATTAATTTTTTTTTTTTCAATTAATTGGTTAATTTGAATCAACATTTTTGATAAATCACCCTGGATAGTTAAATCTACATTGACGCTTTTATTAAAGGAGGAAGCATCAATATCAAAATGTATTTTTTTTGAGTTTGGAGAAAATCCAGAAACTTTTCCAGTTATTCTATCGTCAAACCTAGCACCTAAACATATCATCAAATCACAGTTATACATTGACATGTTTGCCTCGTATGTTCCATGCATACCAAGCATACCAATAAATTGTTCATCAGATGTTGGAAAAGCTCCTAATCCCATCAAAGTTTGTGTACATGGAAAACCTGTTTTTTTTATAAGCTTAAAAAGATTTTTAGAAGCAGCAGAACCTGAGTTTATTATACCTCCTCCAACATAAAAAATTGGTTTTTTGGATTTTGTTAAAAATTTTAAAAACTGATCAATTTGGTTAACTTCAGGTTTCATCTTTGGCTTGTAATAAGAAATAATTTTTGTTTTCTTTTTGCCCAAATATGAAGTTTTAAAAGTCTGTATATCTTTTGGTATATCAACCAAGACAGGACCTGGTCTTCCGTTTTTAGCGATAAAAAATGCAGAATGAATAACATTTGGAAGTTTTGACACCTCCTTAACAAGATAATTATGTTTAGTACAAGGTCTTGTTATTCCAACAATATCAGCTTCTTGGAAAGCATCATTTCCAATCATGTGAGTTGGAACTTGTCCAGATATGCAAACTAACGGAATTGAATCCATCATTGCATCAGTCAAACCAGTCACAGTATTGGTTGCACCTGGTCCTGATGTAACAAGAACAACCCCAACTCTACCAGTAGAGCGCGCGTATCCCTCTGCAGCGTGAACTGCAGCCTGTTCATGCCTTACAAGAATATGTCTTATATTTTTTTGCTTAAATAATTCATCGTAAATTGGAAGTACTGCACCACCAGGATACCCAAATATAACATCAACATTTTCCTCTATTAAGGTCTCGATTACAACTTTTGCACCTGTTATTTTTTTCATAATATTAAAGTAAACTAAAAAAAAAATTACTCAACTAAGCATAAATTAAAGTTTTAGGTTTCTTGCTAAATAATTTCTTATCTCAGAAATATCCAAATGAATTGCATCATTAGCTTTATTATTAAACCATGTTAATTGTCGTTTAGCATATCTTCTAGTATCACGCATAAATAAAGAAATAGCATCATCTTTTGATAAGTTTCCATTTAAGTAATTTTCAAATATTGAAAGCCCAATAGCCTTATGTAGGGGGTGTATAAAGTTTCCTTTTTTTTTTTTATGAATTCATTAACCTCTTCAACAACTCCCAAATTGATCATTTCTTGGCATCTTTTGTTAATTCTTGAATAAAGAACTTCTTTATCTGTTTTTATTACTATGTACAAAATTTTTTTAAAAATTTTTTTTCTACTATTTTTTTGCCACTCTAAAATTGATTTGCCAGTTGAGGTTTTTACCTCAATTGCCCTAACTATTCTCTGCTTATCATTAGGTGAAATTTTTTGGGCGTAGAGATTATCGATATTTTGTAGTTTTTTATAAAGAAAGTTTATGCCAAACTTTTTTAAAGAACTTTCTATATCTTTTTTAACTTCTGAAAAAATTTCAGGAATATTAGTTAAATTATTTATAAGAGAATCTATATAAAGACCTGTGCCCCCAACAAAGATTGGAATGTTATTATCTTTTTTCTTTAATAATGAAAGGGAACTTTTTTGCCAATATCCTACATTACAACTATCTGGATACTTTACAAATCCAAAAAGATAACACCTATTTTTTTCTAAAAAACTAGTTTTAGGTCTATTAGTTAAAATTTTTAGTTGATCGTATACTTGCATACTATCTGCATTGACAATAAAACTTGGAATTTCTGCTAGAAGTTTTGAAGCAATTTTAGTTTTTAATGATGCTGTAGGTCCACCTATAAAAATTGCTACAGGATACAATATTATTACTTTAGTTTTAAAATTAAAAATCTTGAGAAATTATTTTCAAAAACTTGAATCAAAACAGAATCTACCCCTTTTTTAATTGACTCATCAAATATTTTTTTTGCATCTTGAGGCTTTTTAATATTTTGCTGTGAAATTTGTGAAATTACACTTCCTACACTTAGACCAGCACTGGCTGCAAAAGAATCTCTTTTTACTGCAGTTATCACAACACCTGAAACATTATTGGGAACATTATATTTAGCTCTTGTTTCTGAATTCAAACCAGTGAATCTTATGCCTATATTATCCATCTCAATTTCTGTGGACTTCACATCGTCCTCTTTTTTATTTTCTTCTTGGGTTAATTCATTAAACTTTTCATATTCACCTAATTTGACATTAAAGCTTTTAGTTTTTTTATTTCTCCAAACTTTTACATTAGCCTTACTTTCAACAGCGGATTCAGCTACAGACCTTTGAAGAGATTTCACATCTTTAATTTTTTTTCCATTAAATTCTAAAATCACGTCACCCGCTTTAAGTCCACCCTTTTCTGCAGGCTCACCAGGGTTAACCATTGAAATAAGAACACCTTCTTCATTCTTAAGACCTAGACTTTTTGCAATTTCAGGTGTTACTTCTTGGATTCTAACACCTAGCCATCCTCTTTGGGTCTTTCCAAATTTTTTAAGTTGTTCAATGATTGGTTTAGCAAGGTTAGCAGGAATTGAAAAACCGATACCAACACTGCCTCCAGTCGGCGAGAATATTGCTGTATTAATTCCTAAAACTTCTCCGTCCAAATTAAATAAAGGTCCTCCAGAGTTTCCTCTGTTGATAGACGCATCAGTTTGAATGAAACTGTCAAATGGGCCAGCATTAATATCTCTATTAAATGCAGAAATAATTCCTGACGTTACAGTTCCGCCTAATCCAAATGGATTTCCTATGGCTATAACCGAATGACCAACTCTAGCTTTATCTGAGTCAGCAAACTTAACATAATCCAGAGGTTTTTTTGGTTCGACTTTGAGTAGAGCTAAATCTGTTAACTTATCAGTACCAATTAACTTTGCTTCTAATTCTGATTCATCCTGGAACTTAACTTTAATTTCGTTAGCTTGTTCAATAACATGATTGTTCGTAACAATATAACCAGATGGATCAATTACAAAGCCTGAGCCAAGTGCTTGAGGTCTCTCTTGTTCAGGCTGCTGTTGAGGACCAGGTTGGGGACCAAATGGGAAGCCTGGGGGGAAATTTTTAAAGAAATCCCTAAACTGAGGTGGGATATTATCAAAAGGTATTTGGTTGTTTTCCAACTTTTTTGGTTTTTGAACTGTAAAAACATTAACAACGGATGGAGAAAGCTTACCAACTAGGTCTGCAAAATCGTCAGATAAGGGATGCGAGTTTACTTTATTGAAACTTAAAACAAATAAAATGGTGAATATAACCCTAACAAAAAGTAAATTTATGTGATTTGATAATTTTGACATTTTAATTAATTTGAACCTCGAGAATTGTTAAAAAACTCTAGGAATTCACTATCGGGTGAGAGAATCATAGTTGTACCATCCTCACCAAGAACATTGCCATATGCTTGCATTGATCTGTAGAAAGAATAAAAATCAGGATCCTTTTCAAATGCATTGGCATAGACATCTACAGCCTTTGACTCACCCTCACCCCTTAAAATCTCGCTTTTCTTTGTTGCCTCTGCCAAAATTACTGTTTTTTCTTTATCAGCCTCAGCTCTAATCTTTTGAGCAGTTTCAGAGCCTTTTGCTCTAAACTCTTTAGCCTCTCTTACCCTTTCACTAATCATTCTTTCGTAAATAGCTTGGCTGTTGGCCTCGGGAAGGTCGGCCCTCCTAATTCTAACATCAACAATTTCAATACCGAACCTTGCAGCCTCATTGTTAACCTCAAGTTTAATATCCTCCATTATTTTACTTCTTTCTTCTGACAAAAGTTCATCCAAAGTAACTCTACCTACAACTCTTCTAAGAGAGGAAATGACATTAGAATTTAATCTATTTCGAACGTTAGATTCGGTACCAACTGTTTTATAGAATTCAAGAGGGTCAACAATTTTAAACCTTGTAAACGAATCAATGAGCATCCTTTTTTTATCAACTGCAATAACTTCTTCTATTGGAAGATCATACTCGAGAATTCTTTTATCATACTTAACTGTGTTTTGAATAATAGGAAGCTTAAAATGTAAACCGGAATTCTGAATAACTCTCTTAGGCTCACCAAATTGTAAAACAAGTCCTTGTTGTCTTTCATTCATAGTAAACATAGCGTTTATCCCTATAAACCCAAGAACAACTATAAAAGCAATTAGGAAACTACCTTTACTCATTTGGAGTATCCTTCTGCGTGTTTATTTTATTTTTCTTTTGTAACTCTGGTAGCGGAAGATAGGGAACAATACCGCTGCCAGCATTTTTATCAACAATAATTTTATCAATTTTGCCAAGGGTTTTCTCTAAGGTTTCAAGATATATTCTCTGACGTGTTACATCTTTTGATTCTTTGTAAGAGTCATAAACTGATATAAATCTTTGAGCTTCACCTTGAGCTTTCGCAACCACCTCTTGTTTATAGGCTTCAGCTTCTTGAATCTTTCTCTCAGCTTCACCTCTTGCTTTTGGTATAATATCGTTTCTATAGGCCTCTGCCTCATTCCTGAGCCTTTGTTCATCGGTTTTTGCTCTTTGAACATCTCTGTAAGATTCAATAACTAATTCAGGAGGGTCAGCTTTTTGAAGCTGGACTTGTGTAATAAGTATACCAGATTTATAATAATCCAAAACACTTTGAGTTTTATTTTTAACATCCTCTTCAACAATAGATTTACCCTCAGACAAAATAGGATCAATAGGGGTTTGACCAATTTTTTCTCTCATTACGCTTTCCCCAATACTTTTAATTGTAATTTCCGGGTTCCTCACATTAAATAAAAAATCCTTGGCATCGTTTATAATCCAAAAAATTGTAAAATTGAGATCTACAATATTCTCATCTCCAGTAAGCATAAGAGCTTCCTCAGGAACCTGTCGAGTTTGTTGGTTTTGACTGAATTGTGATTGAGAGTTCCTAAAACCAACTTCAATTCTATTAACTCTAGTAACTTTTGGTTTACTTGCTTTTTCAATCGGGAAAGGGAGATGATAATGTAAGCCCGGTTCTGTGGTTCTTACATATTCACCAAACCTCGTAACAACCCCTTGCTCATCAGTACCAACTCTGTAAAATCCACTTAAAGCCCACACTGATAAGATTATTAATAGTATTACAGAGAGTGAGGCAGGGTTTTTTTTGGGAAAAAGTCCTCTTAATTTATCTTGGAAATTATCAAAGAAATCATCGCTTCCTTGGTTGTTTCCAGAACCATTGTACGATGATTTAGATTTTTCCTTGGCATTCCTGCCCCAGGGGCTATCATCACCATTATTTGAAGACCATGACATATTAATAAAACCTTTGAAATTATTAATCTTATATAAGAATTGTTTTGACTATGCAAAGAAATATTTTAGATATTATAATAATTAATGTATTTATAAAAAAATGATAAAAAAAATTATCGTAATTGGTTCTGGTAAGGGCGGTGTTGGAAAATCAACTGTATCAGTTAATTTAGCAGTATCACTAGCCAAGAAGAAACTTAAAATTGGCTTATTAGATGCTGATATCTACGGACCATCGATCCCAAGAATGCTTGGTATTACCAAAAAACCTAGTGCCTCAAAGGAAAAAAAAATATTACCATATGAAAAATATGGAATTAAATCGATGTCAATCGGTAATATGATACCGGATAATAGTGCTATTATTTGGAGAGGAGCAATGGCATCGAGTGCGATACGTCAACTTTACAATGATGTTGAATGGGGAAGTTTAGATTATTTACTTCTAGATTTACCTCCAGGAACCGGTGATATTCAACTATCAATTTGTCAAAATTTTAATGTGAATGGAGCAGTAATAGTCTCTACTCCACAAGAAATTTCTCTTATTGATGTTAGAAAGGCAATAAGTATGTTTAATAAAGTAAATGTACCCATCATTGGTTTAGTTCAAAACATGAGCTATTTAAAAATTAATGGGGAAAAACAATCTATTTTTGGTAAAGACGGGGTAATTGAAGAAGCAAAAAAACAATCCTTAAAGTTTTTAGGTGAAATTCCAATTATTCCAGATATAGCAAAATCAAGTGATGAGGGGTTGCCAATGTCTGTAAACAGTAACAATGAAGTTTCTGAAGTTTTTCAAAACTTAGCAGAGCATACTTTGAGATCAATAAAAAATATTAAAATCAAAGAGGTAAAAATTTCTTAATGCTCTATAAATCTAACACCTTATTAAGAGTTTCTAATTCCCTCTTACTTAGCTTAGAATTATCTGCTTTTTTGTTTTTTAACTTTTGCTTTACATATTGAATTGCTTCGGACGATAATGTGAAAGAATTTAATCTGTTTTTTACAAATGCTTCGTAAGTAAGAGGTACCCATTTTTTTAAAATTTTAATCATTACATCCGCATAAACTCTAATTTCATACTGAGCATGTGGATCAAATCTTAAAGCTAAAAAATGCATAAGATTGTGAAGGTCTATTTTCCAATACCACTGAGTATATGAATTAACTGGTAAAATCATACGCGCCAGTTCTCTAGCAATCCCCTCTCTATTTTCATCTAAAATATCTCCATCTTCATTAAGGTTGAGTAAATGATGATATGTTGAGAAATTTATTTTTGAATTATCCCGAAGTAAAGAGAGGTAATGTCTTGCTAGATTCTTTTCAATTTCTCCAGATCGGCCTTGATTGTTTATTTTTGACTGAGGTTTTAAATCTTCGATTTTTGGAATGTAAAACTCATTATCTAAAATTGAATATCTAGCGGAATATTCATTCACATTAGCTGTTCTGTGTCTTATCCATTGTCTAGCAACAAACATTGGTAATTTGATGTGAAGTTTAATCTCATTCATTTCGAAAGGTGTTGTGTGCTGATGACTCAAAAGATAATTTATAAGGTTTTTATCTTGATTTAATTTTTTTGTACCCTTGCCATAAGAAACTCTAGCTGCTTGGACAATGGATGAGTCATCACCCATGTAATCAATAACTCTAATAAAACCATGATCAAGAACTTTGAATGGTTTATATAAGATACTTTCAATTTTAGAAACGGTTACTCTTTTTGTCTTAGATTCAGGTTCTACTATCAGATTAGATTTATTTTTTTTATTTTTTTTTTGCATCGATATTTAAATTATAGTTTATGTAAAAAAAATTATAGGTTTAAATTTTTTTTTTTTTAAATTATTATTTATTTGCTTTCGAGCTATAGCAATAAACGTTTGAATTGTGAACCGAAACGGACCCGGGGGCGGTACCCGGCGCCTCCACCAAAAATTTAAAGGGGGGCGAAATAGGATCGACGTGCGTG
>MDSZ01096943.1_pt1 | contig 10894 bp, 7 predicted proteins | sample 811201 | NCBI WGS metagenome assembly MDSZ01 (sample SAMN05326647, study PRJNA326480) | marine metagenome | isolation source: seawater | place: Indian Ocean: North | collected 2010 | reverse complement strand
TAAACGGTGCAAGGTTGGCGCTCGGTTCAACATAACTGGATGTTCACGAATTACCTCTTCTAGAATATCCCAAACTTCTGGACGTTCCTTTTCCACCATACGCTTGGCCATTTTCACAGTACTTGCCAATGAGTAAAGTTCTAATTTCGAGTAGATAAATGGCTTGAAAAGCTCAAGGGCCATTTTCTTTGGCAGCCCACATTGATGTAGCCGAAGTTCCGGCCCAACAACAATCACCGAACGACCCGAATAATCGACACGCTTGCCTAACAAGTTTTGGCGGAACCGACCTTGTTTGCCTTTGAGCATATCTGACAAAGACTTTAACGGACGTTTGTTGACACCACTGATCACCCGCCCACGCCGACCATTATCAAATAAGGCATCTACAGATTCCTGCAACATGCGCTTTTCATTACGCACAATAATATCGGGGGCGCGCAATTCCATTAGACGCTTCAAGCGGTTGTTTCGATTGATCACGCGACGGTATAGATCATTCAAATCAGAGGTGGCAAACCGGCCACCATCCAAGGGGACTAATGGCCGCAATTCCGGCGGAATCACTGGCACAACATCCAAGATCATCCATTCAGGACGACACCCAGAATCGCGGAATGAGTCGACAAGTTTTAAACGCTTAACAAGCTTCTTGCGCTTGGCTTCCGACCCGGTCTCAGCAAGCTCTGTGCGAATTGTCGCACGCTCGGCATCCAAATCAATATCACCGAGTATTTTTTTTATAGCTTCAGCGCCAATCGCGGCTTCAAATGCATCGTCACCAAATTCATCTTGCGCGTCGTAATATTCTTCTTCGGTCAGAAGCTGACCGTTTGTCAGCGACGTCATACCAGGTTCAATGACCACGAAATTTTCGAAATACAGAACCCGCTCGAGATCTTTTAGGGTCATATCAACCAATAGACCAATACGGCTGGGCAATGATTTCAAAAACCAGATATGCGCAACTGGGGCAGCAAGTTCAATGTGACCCATCCGTTCGCGGCGCACTTTTGACAGTGTCACCTCAACACCACATTTTTCGCAAATAATCCCACGATACTTCATGCGCTTATATTTGCCGCACAAGCATTCATAATCGCGAACTGGACCAAAAATACGTGCGCAAAACAACCCGTCTTTTTCGGGTTTGAATGTACGATAATTGATAGTTTCAGGCTTTTTGATCTCGCCGAATGACCATGAACGAATGCGCTCGGGTGCGGCGATTGAAATCCTAATCTTGTCGAAGCTTTGTGGGCCTTGTGAATGACCGAAAGGGTTCATCAAATCGTTCATTTATTTATCTCCCCAACATCTTTTTATGTCGTGTGAGTTATCCAAAGGTAAAACCATGCTGTCAAAAACACGCAAATGCCCCTGACGACAATCTTTAATTAATATTCAGCCTCATGAAGATCAACATTCAGGCCAAGTGAGCGGAGCTCTTTCACCAAAACGTTGAATGATTCAGGAATACCGGACTCGAAATCATCATCACCGCGGACGATTGACTCATAAACCTTGGTCCGGCCCGAAACGTCATCTGATTTGACGGTAAGCATTTCCTGCAATGTATAAGCGGCACCATAAGCCTCAAGCGCCCAGACCTCCATTTCCCCAAAGCGTTGGCCACCGAACTGGGCCTTACCGCCGAGCGGCTGCTGAGTAACAAGAGAGTACGGACCAATTGACCTGGCGTGAATCTTATCATCGACCAGATGGTGCAGTTTCAGCATGTAAATGTACCCAACCGTCACTGGCCGGTCAAACACTTCCCCGGTTCGACCATCTGTCAACCATTCTTGCCCAGTTTTGCTTAACCCAGCTTTTTCAAGAAGTTTCACAACATCTGCTTCGCGCGCTCCATCAAATACCGGGGTACCCATCGGCACGCCACGCGACAAGATGCTCGCCTGCTCAATAATCTGTTCATCATCCATAACACCCAGCTCACCGACGAACTGTTCTTTACTGTAAATCTCAGCCAGCATATCGCGCAGAGGCTTTACATCAGCTTTGGTACGTGCCGCCTCGGCGGCTAAACCTACCTTTTTGCCAAGACCACGTGCGGCCCATCCAAGATGGGTTTCTAAAATCTGCCCCACATTCATGCGCGAGGGCACACCTAACGGATTCAAAACGATATCGACCGGGGTGCCATCTTCCAGGTATGGCATATCTTCAACAGGCACAATACGTGAGATCACACCCTTGTTGCCGTGGCGGCCCGCCATTTTATCTCCGGGCTGTAACTTGCGCTTTACAGCAACAAAAACTTTGACCATCTTCATCACGCCCGGCAGCAGTTCATTGCCCCCCTGCAATTTATCAACTTTGTCGTTGAACCTTGCCTGCAATGCTGCAACTGCACTTTCAAATTCAGCAATTTGAGCCTCTATCAATTTTTGCACATCATCAGATCTAACAGCGAGTTGGTGCCATTGCGATTTGGGCAGCTCTTCAAGTGTAGCTGCGTCAATTTTGCTACCGGTTTTTATTCCTTTTGGCCCGGTTGCAACTATCTGACCGCTGAATAATTCAGCCATGCGACCATAGAAACCACGCTCCAAAATAGCCCTTTCATCGTCGCGGTCCTTGCCTAAGCGGTCGATTTCGGCCCTATCGATTGCCAAAGCTCGTTCATCTTTCTCAACACCACGGCGCGAAAAAACGCGCACTTCGACAATTGTGCCTGATCCGCCCGGTGGCAGCTTTAGAGATGTGTCACGAACGTCTGATGCTTTTTCACCAAAAATAGCCCGCAAGAGCTTTTCTTCTGGTGTCATCGGCGACTCACCTTTTGGTGTGACTTTGCCAACCAGAATATCACCTGGACCGACCTCAGCACCAACATAAACGATGCCGGCCTCATCAAGATTCTTCAGTGCTTCTTCACCAACATTTGGAATGTCGCGAGTAATTTCTTCCTGACCCAGCTTTGTGTCACGAGCCATAATTTCATATTCTTCAATGTGGATAGAAGTAAATACGTCATCGCGCACGATACGTTCAGAAATAAGAATCGAGTCCTCAAAATTATACCCATTCCACGGCATAAAGGCGACCAATACATTCCGCCCAAGCGCTAATTCACCATCTTCAGTCGATGGGCCATCAGCAATGATATCACCGCGGCGAACCATATCTCCAACTTTAACCAACGGACGCTGGTTGATTGTAGTGTTTTGGTTAGACCGCTGAAATTTCAACAGGCTGTAAATATCGACAGGCGATACGTTTTCGTCAGTTTCCTCGCTTGCCCGTATCACAATACGGGTGGCGTCAACTTGATCAATGACACCAGCCCGACGCGCAACAATTGTCACGCCTGAATCTCGTGCAACACGTGCCTCCATACCAGTACCCACAATCGGCGCTTCAGCGCGCAACAACGGCACAGCCTGACGCTGCATGTTTGATCCCATTAATGCACGGTTTGCGTCGTCATTTTCCAGAAACGGAATAAGTGCTGCCGCAACTGACACTAGCTGCTTTGGGGACACATCCATCAGCTCAATGTCGGTTGGACGTGCGAGACCAATATCACCAGCTCGGCGTACTGGTATCAATTCGCCTACAAATTTGTTACCTTTATCCAGCTCGGCATTCGCTTGCGCGATGGTATAGCGCCCTTCCTCCATAGCCGAAATATAGCGCACATCATTGGTGACCTTACCATCAATTACTGTGCGATAAGGTGTTTCGATAAAACCATAACGATTTATTTTCGCATGAGTGGCAAGCGAATTAATCAAACCAATATTTGGCCCTTCTGGTGTTTCAATGGGACAAATCCGACCATAATGCGTTGGATGCACATCGCGCACCTCAAACCCAGCCCGCTCACGCGTCAACCCGCCGGGCCCAAGTGCCGATACGCGGCGCTTATGGGTAATTTCTGAGAGTGGATTCGTTTGGTCCATAAATTGCGACAGCTGCGACGACCCAAAAAACTCACGAACTGCGGCTGCGGCTGGTTTCGCGTTAATCAGATCAGCAGGCATAACGGTGTCTATTTCAACCGATCCCATCCGTTCACGAATTGCGCGCTCCATGCGCAAAAGACCAATCCGATATTGATTTTCCATCAGTTCACCAACAGACCGCACCCGACGGTTACCAAGATGGTCAATATCATCAACTTCACCATGTCCGTCTTTCAGGCCAACCAAAACTTTGAGGACCGCCATAATATCAGCTTTACGCAAAATCCGCAGATTATCGTCAGTTTCAAGATCAAGCCGAGAATTCATTTTCACCCGGCCAACTGCCGACAGATCATAGCGATCACTGTTAAAAAACAGACTCTGGAACAGGGCATGAGCGCTTTCCAATGTTGGTGGCTCACCTGGCCTCATCACACGATAAATATCCACCAACGCATCTTCACGACAAGTGTTACGGTCAGCCGCCAGGGTATTTCGCAAGTGCGGTCCAAAATTGACATTATCAATGAACAAAATGCCAAGCTCTCTAACGCCGGCGTCAGTCAGTTTAGCCAACATATCTTCTGTGAGCTCATCACCAGCTTCGGCGTAGACCTCACCAGTTGACATATTCACAACATCCTGAGCAACAAAGCGTCCAAGAAGGTCATTATCTGTCACAAAAATTGATTTAACTCCCGACTCAGACAGCTTTTTAAGCAAACGTGGAGTCATTTTTGTCCCTGCAGTAGCAATAACCTCTTCGGTTTTAGCATCAACTAAGTCGCGTACAAGCTTGCTGCCTTTCAGCGACTCAACGTCAAAATCATATTTCCAACCAACGCCTTTGCGGCCGTAAGTCACTGTCTGGTAGAAATGTCCCAAAATTTCTTCGCGGCTCATGCCCCTCACCTGGGCTGGGTCTACCTCTTCGGATTTTTCTGAACACGCATCTATGTATAATTCGGAGTCAACGTCCGGCAGCGCCATCATAAATGTGGTTGCCGGTAGTTTACGCTTACGGTCAATCCGCACATTCAAAATGTCTTTGGCATCAAATTCAAAATCCAGCCAAGACCCACGGTAAGGGATAACCCGTGAGGCGAATAGGAACTTTCCCGACGCGTGTGTCTTACCGCGATCATGGTCAAAGAATACACCAGGTGAGCGATGCATTTGTGAAACGATAACGCGTTCGGTGCCATTCACTATGAATGTGCCGTTCGATGTCATCAAAGGCATATCACCCATGTAGACATCTTGCTCTTTGATGTCGCGGATCGAACGCGACCCGGTATCCTCATTTTCTTCCCAAACGACAAGACGTAATGTCACCCGTAACGGCGAGGCATAAGTTAGGCCACGTTGCTGGCACTCTTCAACATCATACTTTGGATTTTCCAATTCATAAGACACAAATTCAAGAACGGAACGACCAACGAAATCACCAATTGGAAATACTGATTTAAATGTTTCCTGCAAACCATGGTCAGTCCGCTCATGAGGTGCTACTCCCATTTGCAAGAACGTGTCGTAACTGGATCGCTGAACGTCAATCAGGTTCGGCATATTGGTCACCTCTTCGAGCTGGCCAAATGTGCGACGTACCCGTTTGCGACTATCCAGAGTGCTTACATGCGATGCCATTCAAAATTCCTCATCAAAACCGTTGCTGGCCATCTAAATTACCGATGGCGCTAGATTATATGCCCCAGCGAATATATCGCTAACAATGTCAAGACTGCGTACCGGGCAGCACAGACTGCCCGGTGTTTCGGGAATTGGATCGCTTGTGAGTCAAGCGATATAGTCAAATCACTTAACTTCAACAGTTGCGCCGGCTTCTTCCAGCTTTCCTTTAATCTGCTCAGCTTCGTCCTTTGACACACCCTCTTTAACTGGCTTTGGCGCGGCTTCGACAAGATCTTTAGCTTCTTTCAGACCAAGACCTGTGATTGTACGAACTTCTTTGATCACGTTGATCTTAGACGCGCCGGCAGATGCCAACACAACGTCAAATTCAGTCTTTTCTTCAGCTGCGCTTCCAACATCCCCACCACCTGCCGGCATTGCGACTGCCATTGGAGCAGCAGCGGCAGAAACGCCCCACTTTTCTTCAAGCAATGTTGCCAGCTCTGATGCTTCAATAACAGTCAGGTTAGAGAGGTCTTCTGCGATTTTTTCAATATCAGCCATTATTTTGTCTCCATTTATAGGCTTGAACTTCTGATCAGGATTTTAAAATCCCTTCTGCAATTGATCTTCGCGTGCCTTGATTGCTCGAGCCACTTTGCCGGCCGGAGCTTTTGCAAGAAGGGCAATTTTAGATGCCGGTGCTCGGACAAGCCCGACAAGTTTGCCACGCAGTTCGTCAAGAGAAGGCATTTTCGCCAACATTTCGACGCCAGCTTTATCGAGAGTTTTCCCGTCCATGCTGCCACCGAGGATGGTGATTTTTGGATTTCCCTTGGCGTAGTCAACAAGGACCTTAGCAGCCGACACCGGGTCTTCTGAAGTGCCAACAACAGTCGGCCCGGTAAAAATGCCATCAAGGTCTTCGTAACGCGTACCTTTTAGCGCTAACTTGGCAAGCCTATTTTTGGTTACCTTAAAGCCAGCACCAACATCTCGCATCTTCTTACGCAGGTCACCACTTTCCGACACCGTCATGCCAAACTGATGAGCCACCACAACCGTGGTCGACGCATTGAGGGTCGATTGCAGCGTTTCGACCAGTTCGGCTTTTTCTTTTCTATTCACCGATCGTCTCCGCTCTGGTTAGGGATATTCTGGTGTCTACCAGCATCATCCCAGTTGCATAATAGACTAACAAAACACTGTTAGTCCGTTGGACTGCCCACAAGAAGTTCAAGCAGAAATCTGCTCTTGCTCTCCGTCTATTACGGGGTATTACGCCAGATTTTAGTCTGACAACCCGTAGTCTTGGACAGGTGCGAGGTCGCCGTCAAATAACAACCACCTCTATTTTCCATCTGGTCAAAAATGGAATATTTTGGCCATGTAAAACCGTCAATTAAGCGACGTCTTCAACAAACACTCCAACCCCCATAGTCGAGCTAAGGGTAATCTTTTTTATATACTGACCCTTAGCCCCGGATGGGCGGGCATTACGCACCGCTTGGATAAAAGCGGTGGCGTTTTCAACAATCTTACCTTCGTCAAAACTAGCCTTGCCGATACCAGCGTGAACCACACCGGCTTTTTCGGCACGGTACTGCACCTCACCAGCTTTGGCCGCTGCCACCGCGGCCGCCACGTCAGGGGTAACTGTGCCCAATTTCGGATTTGGCATCAAGCCGCGTGGACCCAATACTTTGCCAAGTCGACCAACAACACCCATCATGTCCGGAGTTGCGATCACCCTGTCAAAAGCTGACTCGCCATTTTGCATTGCTTCGGCGAGATCGTCCGCCCCAACTAGATCTGCACCCGCGGCTTTGGCTTCATCAGCTTTTGCATCTTTCGCAAAAACAGCAACACGCATGGTTTTTCCAGTACCATTAGGCATAGCAACCACACCGCGCACCATTTGATCAGCGTGCCGAGGGTCAACACCCAAATTCATGGCGATTTCGATGGTTTCATCAAATTTAGACGTGGCGTTACCCTTTACCAGTTTTACAGCTTCGGTCAAAGGGTACATTCTGGCGCGATCGACCGCTTCATTTGCGGCTTTGAGTTTTTTGCTTATCCTAGCCATTATTTAGCCCTCCACAACTTCAAGGCCCATTGAACGGGCTGACCCTATGACCATCTGCATTGCACCTTCAACATTTACGGAGTTCATGTCACCCATTTTGGCATCCGCGATCTCGCGTATTTGTGCCATTGTCACCTTACCGGCCACAGTCCGTCCCGGCTCTCCCGAAGCGCTTGAGAGACCAGCTGCTTTTTTCAGAAAGTAACTGACAGGCGCTGTCTTCGTCACAAAAGAAAAAGATTTGTCCTGAAACACAGTGATTACAACTGGCACTGGGCTGTTTTTTTCCAGCGAATCCGTCGCCGCATTGAACGCCTTACAAAATTCCATAATGTTCACGCCGCGCTGACCGAGAGCTGGGCCGACAGGCGGCGATGGATTAGCGCTACCAGCCGGTATATTAAGCTTAATATAACCTTCAATCTTCTTTGCCATTTCTATTTTTCCTTAGCGTGTTATTACGCCTAATTTATGTCTAGCGCCCTTTTCATTAAACGGCTACACCGGCTGGGCTATTCTGTTTAATCAGCTTTCATTTAAATTTTTTCGACTTGACTGTACTCCAACTCTACAGGCGTCGAGCGCCCGAAAATTGACACCGTCACTTTTAAGCGTGCTTTGTCATCATCAGTCTCTTCGACATAACCGTTGAAGGATGCAAACGGCCCGTCCGATACACGGACTTGTTCACCAATATCAAAGGAAACCGTTGTGCGTGGACGCTCAACGCCTTCACTTACCTGACGGATCAGACGATCGGCTTCTCTATTAGTAATCGGCACTGGCTTCCCTTTGCCGCCCAGAAATCCGGTGACCCGCGGCTGACTTGTTACCAACTGCCACGCTTCATCACTCAACTCAAGCTTCACCAAAATGTATCCCGGAAAAAATTTACGCTCACCTTCAACCCTGAGGCCACGTTTCACCTCTACAACATTCTCGGTCGGCACCATAACGTCTTCGATCTGGTCTTCGAGCCCGTTTGCCGAGGCTTGCTCGCGAATCGATTGGGCCACCTTTTTCTCAGATCCTGAGAAGACATGCAGAACATACCAGCGCTTGGCCATTACCACTATTTCCCAACCGGTTCCAGAATTCCGAAACGCAAAACGACCTGGACGTTCCTAGCTACCTAAGCCAAGAACGAACTGGACTACATTCGACAGCACCATATCAACAAGCAAGAAAAACATTGCGGCTATGGCGACCATTATAAACACGGTCAGGGTGGCGGTGCCAGTTTCACGTCTCGACGCCCATGAAATACGCGATGCCTCTTGACGGACCTGCCTGACAAACTGTGCGGGTGACACCCTAGTCATGTATAGCTACCAATTCAAGTTTATTTTATCTAACTGCACTTTTCCAAAAACAAGCCCGCTTCACACCGTCTAAAAACTGGCCGTGTCTTAATGGATGACGGCTTCTAGCAAACCAGGTGAGCTGTGGCAACTACTTATCGCAAGACACGGCTGATAAAATTACTACATATTTGCTAAACAGCTGCTAGCCGGTTGTCACCCGTAATTCGTCATAAGAAGCCATCACATGATGCGAAAAGCCGGGCCTTGTCTGTAAGTTTAAATAATACGCTTTCAAATGTGGTAAATCGGCGCGCACCACATCAATATCAAAATAACGATGTAAACAATGCCCAAGCTGGATGTCGGCAAGGGTAAAATCATTTCCCGCGAGAAAGGCGTTGGCCGCCAAAATCTTATCGGCTACCACCAACTCTTTTTCGATCAACACAAGTGCTTCCGTAATGGCCGAATAATCACGTTGCGACGGCGGGACACGCACAAGGGGCCAGAATACGTTTGAGATGAAATTATGGGCAAAATTAATTTTTGCCCATTCGGCCCATTTATCTACGTCAGCGCGCTCCACGGGAGAGTCTGGCCAGAATGATCCACCTGAATATTGCGTTGCTAAGTATCGCAAAATGGCGCCTGATTCGAATATTGTCGTACCGTCTCCATCAATCAGAACTGGCACTTTGCCATTCGGGTTCATTTCTAAAAAGGCTGGAGTGTTGACAACCCCATAGTTATATCCCGCATCAAATCGTTCATAGTCCAGACCCAGCTCTTCGAGGCACCATAAAACGGATTGCACATTCACCGACGATTTTCTTCCCCAAACAGTAATTTTGCTCACCGTATTGACTCCTTACTTACGATCTTTTTTCGCTGCTGCCCAATACCAGTCTGTATTAGCCATCTCCCCGACAAGGGTCAACAATGGCAGCAAAAGTGACAACAGAAAAAAGGTGCACCGGCAGCCAAGACCACCAGCAGCGGCAATATCATCACCGCTTCGCTATGATTTTCGTTTACATCACAGAAAAACGGAAAATCATGCTTTCCCGAGTGCCAAAAAATAATATAGATTACAGAGCTGTTCGTTAGAGAGTGAGGTTGCATTGTTGCAACAAATCGGTTTCGTAGGGTTGGGGGCGATGGGGTCACGAATGGCCCAACGTCCAGCGCGCACCGGATTCTCGGTGATCGGTTTTGACGTCGCCCCAAAAAGTCCCGATTTAGCAGAAATTGCCATGGCATCCTCGCTGACCGATATGGTAGCGTGTGACTCGGTCATTACAATGTTACCGGATGGGGCAGCAGTCGCGACCGTCGCCATCGAATTAGCTAAAGCTGGGTTTCGCGGACTCATCATTGATATGTCATCAAGCCACCCTGGCGACACATTAAGGCTCGGTGCTAAGTTAGCGGTGCGAGGTATCCGCCTTATTGACGCGCCGGTGTCTGGCGGTGTGAAAAAGGCGGCGGCCGGCACGCTGACGGTCATGGTAGGCGGTTCGTCAAATGACATTGCCGCGGCAACTGAGCTTATTGCTTGTTTTGGCACAATGCAGCATGTTGGTCCGCTGGGGGCGGGCCACGCTATGAAAGCGTTGAACAATTATGTTTCAGCCGCTGGGCTTTTAACCAGTATGCAAGCACTTGCCACGGCTGAGTCCTATGGCATAACCGCCGAAAAATTTACCGCTGTGATCAATGAATCAACTGGCCGTAACAACACCACCGAGGTCAAAATGATACCTTTTATTTCGACACGCCAGTACAACTCTGGATTCTTTTTGCGTCTGATGGCAAAAGATGTGTCTATCGCAAGCGAGCTGATTACTAAAGCTGGATTTGACTCACCAGTTACTCCGGCGCTGAACAGCTATCTTGCCGATGCGCTGGAAACACTTGGACATGATGCGGATCATACAGAG
>MDSZ01030784.1_pt1 | contig 10894 bp, 10 predicted proteins | sample 811201 | NCBI WGS metagenome assembly MDSZ01 (sample SAMN05326647, study PRJNA326480) | marine metagenome | isolation source: seawater | place: Indian Ocean: North | collected 2010 | reverse complement strand
TAAGGGCGAAAGCTCAAAACCGACCACACGGTCCAAAAAGCGTCGCGCCTGCTGGGCATGCACGCGGTCCATATCTATTTCGCCGGGGTCCACAAAGGCTTCTTGAATCGCTTTGCGGGTGATCTCGTTGAACACTACCCTGCGATAGCGGCCTTCGTCACCGCCTATGGCTTCCCGCAAGTGCCAGGCAATCGCCTCACCCTCGCGGTCGAGGTCTGTTGCAAGGAAAATCGCAGGCGCATCCTTCGCCAAGCGCTTTAACTCGTCGACCACCTTCTCTTTGCCAGGCAAAATCTCGTACTGGGCCGACCAATTTTTGTCTGGGTTGACCCCCATGCGTCGAACCAGTTGTTCACGGGCACGTTTCTTTTTATAAGCGTCACGCTTAGCGGGTGACAGGGCCTTGGTTTTTTGGGCTTCCTTGGCCCGCGCCTTGGGGTCTACGGCCTTGCCGCCGGTGGGCAAATCTCGAATATGCCCTACGCTTGATTTGACGACGTAGTCCTTACCCAAGTAGCGATTGATGGTCTTCGCCTTCGCCGGTGACTCTACGATAACCAAGGAACGTGCCATGCAAAAAACGCCTCGTTGACGGTGGGAAGCCGATCTTTTCGGCCAATTAACGCTCACTTCAAGTCTAATACTGTCCCGATCCGGCTCTCAGCAAGCTTGAAGACGGCGGTTTATAGGACGCGCCCAACACGTCTGTCAAGAAACTCATCGAGCAGATACGTTGCAGAGCCAGACAAAACTGTCTGCAGCGCCTGCCTGACGCAGCACGGCCCACCACCTATTCCGGGCTAACACCCCAATGCTTTTTGGTGGCATTGACGAGGGAGCGCATGGCTGAATCAAGGTGTTGCAGACGAGGGAAATCCTCCAGCGTCGAGGACGCCTTAGATTTTCGCTTGGGCCAAAATATAGCCAGCGGAGGATTTTTTTCTGCGTGGGCCGCGGTATTTGTCTCCATCCAAAATGCCGCCACGAACCGCTTATCAAAATGCACGCCTAATACGTCGTCGGGCAACTGCTGCAGTACTGCCGTCGTCTCGGCAATCACCGGGGCCAAATGACGCCATTGCGCCAAGCCTTTTTGTTGGGCAGGTTCATGCAGCAAGACCCCCCATTCATCTGTCAGGCGCTCAATGGGCATGGTTAAACGCCCAGGAATTCGCATCAGCGTTAGCGGAGGCAGCTGGTTAAGTGTGACTCCAAGGGGCAATTGATAGCGGGCACATGCGACAGCGGGGTGACGTACACCTCCTCCAGCGGTAACCCGCTCTCGGTCATCAGCGTCGAGCTTTAGCACCTTGTCTAACTGGACGGTGTAGCCCATTTTTTTTGCCAGAGCGCGCAGCCCGGCGATATGGCGGTCGCGGTCGGTAGGCATCAAATAAAGCATGGGGCCTATCGCAACGCCCAGGGCCAAGAAAATGACAAACCATTCCATAGTAAGAACTCCGGGTTAAAGAAATAGCCAATCCACGGCCAAATTCTCGGCTGATTTTCGATTCATTGGAACAATCCTCAGGACTACCCTCTGCCCTATTGTTGCTGCGCCGCGCAGAGGGTATCTTCCGCTCAAACACCCTCAGTGGAGGTTTATATGTCACCTTATTCGACCGTTGTGTTAGCGGCTGACTTGACTGAAGAATCGACGCTCTTGGCCGAACGAATGAAACAGATTGTCGGCGACTCACCTTGCGCAGTGCACATTGTGCACGTCATTGAGCCACTAAGCTCTGCTTATGGGGGCGATGTGCCCATGGACCTTTCACCGGTTCAAGATCAAATCCAAGATCAAGCCAAAACGCATCTAGCCGAATTCGGTCGGCAGCTTGGCGTGCCTGAAGCCCATCAGCATCTCATCTTCGGGCGACCCCATAGCGAAATTCAGCGCGTTGCCGAGGAATGCGGAGCCGACCTCATCGTTGTGGGCAGCCATACTCGCAGTGGCCTGGCCCGGCTTCTTGGTTCTACGGCGAATGGTGTTATGGACAGCGCGCCATGCGATGTACTCGCCGTCCATGTTGGCGAAGGCTAAGACATCATCAAAACGCCTTTTGCCTTCGTCTGCTTGATCAACCTAGCAACCTGGTTACTAGGCGGCCAAAGCCCTGCCGCCTGGGCCGCAGGGCTTGAAGAATCAGGACTAGCGGACCTATCCTCCGCCAGATCGACCTTCAAAAAAGCCGTTGATTATGCGCGTAAAGGACAAGTCACCAAAAGCAGGGCCTTACGACGCTCGCTTGGCGACTACCCGCTTGCGCCATATGTGGAGTACCAGCTGTTAAGCAGCCGCCTGGGACAGACGAGCCCTGCAGAAATTGACGCATTTCGCGAGCGCTATGCTGATCTACCCGCGACACCATTACTCTATCAACGATGGTTGAAAGTACAGGGCCAAAGGCGTCAATGGGCAAGGCTTCATGCGCGTCGCTATGACACGACAAATACTGACCTTCAGTGCTACTTCGTCCGCGCTCAATATGGTGTTGGCGAAAAGTCTGCTGCCCTCGATGCGACGACCGAGCTGTGGATGCGCCCAAAATCCCAGCCGAAGGCCTGCGACCCCATCTTTTCGGTATGGCGAGGCACTGAGCGCTTCAACCAAGATATTGTTTGGCAACGCTTCAATGGCGCCATGCAGGCGGGCGAACGCGTCCTGGCTCGCTACCTACTGCGTTATATGACCGGAGCTAGGCAGACTGCAGCCAAGGCATATTACGAACTGGCGCGTCAGCCGCAACGCGTAAATTGGCGCGGCGCGTTCAGTGCAGACACCATGGAAAACCGCGCCGCCATTGGCTATGGCATTAGGCGCTACGCGAGGCGAAATGCGCAAAAAGCAGCCGACGCCTGGCGTACATTTCGCAGCTCTCATGCCTTCAGCGCGGCGGACCGTCAGTTGCTCGATGAACATGTTGCCGTCGAATTGGCGGGTGACGGTCAGTTCCCCGAAACTTACCAGCGCGAAATCCTTGCATCTGAATTTGCCGTTAACGGCATGGTTAACGCCGCTATCGCTCATCAGCGATGGGATGAAGTGCTCTACTGGATTAGTCGCGTCAGCGGTCTCGAAGCAGGCAAATCCCGCAATCAGTATTGGCTGGCGAGGGCGCAACAGCAATTGGGCCAACCGCACTCGTTTGCAGAACTCGCGGTGCGACGCGACTACTACGGATTCATGGCTGCAGCGCAGGTCAATGAGGATGTCGAGCTGAACGCAGCACCTGCAAAACCCCTTTCTCAGGCAGATGAATTGCGGTTACTTGCCATACCGGGGATCGCCCGAGCAATCGAACTTTTTGCCGTCGGCGACAGTCTCAATGCCAGGCGCGAATGGTACCGAATGACCGAAATGCAGGACGCGTCCACCCTGCACCAAATGGCGTACTTGGCTCAGCGTATGGGCAAACTTTTTTTGGCCATCCAAACCGCAAATAGAGCCAACGCCCGAAACGATTTGACGCTGCGTTTTCCAACCGCTTACGCCGTGGCCTATCAGGAAGCAGCTCTCAGACACGGTGTCGAACCCTACCTGCTGCAGGCTGTTACACGTCAAGAATCTGCTTTTCAGGTACGAGTAAAATCCAGTGCCGGCGCGCTTGGACTCATGCAGGTCATGCCCGCGACCGCAAAACTGGCCATTCGCCGGGGCGGTCTTACCGCGGTTATGGGTTCAGGCAGCGGCAAGGCGGTTGAGCAGGATTTGTCTATTCCTGAGCGCAATATCGAAATCGGCAGCTACCACCTCTCCTGGCTACTGCGCCGCTATTCCGGTCTTCGCCCCCTGGCGATTGCTGCCTACAATGCAGGTGAAAGCCGGGTCGACCGATGGCTGACCAAGGCTCGCAGTATTCCAATGGATGTGTGGATCGAGACCATTCCGTTTAACGAAACGCGCAACTACGTTCAAAACGTACTCGCCTTCGAAGTGGTGTATAGAGAGCTAGAGCAGCGCTCTGCCCCGGTGCTTCGCGGCTCAGAGTGGGTTACTCCCGCAGGCTGACGGCCTGAGGGGACAGCTGCACTTACAGCGGCTCGGCGATATGGATTATGACGTTACAACGGGTGCCAAGAATTCTGCTAGCGCTTGCGCGCCAAAGGGCGCATCGAGCTCAGCACTGCCCAGGCGGAGCACAGGGATACGCGCGCCGTAGACGTTAATGAGCCCGTCATCTGTAGCCACGTCAATCACGTCCAGCTGCATCCCAGCAACCTCTGGCGTTGCGAATAGAAGATCCAGGGCTTGCTCGCAGAGCGCGCAGTCGGTTGTGCTGTACAGTGTCAATCGATGCATAGTTGATAGCTGGTGGTCAACGGTCGCCCGCGAGTGTAAGCCAAGCTAAGATCTTGCCATGCGATTCATCAAGCGCCTAGCAACACATCCGAAAAATGTAGATTTTCCTCTGCCGATACATGCCCCAGCAGAGTGGCAGCTCATCGAATCTGCCGAAACAAACCAAGGCTCGCTTTGGCTCACAAGTATTGCTCTGCCTGAGGTGCCCGAGGAGCACATCATTGTTCCCAGCCTTTCCTGCCTCGAAGAAGCCTATCAGTATCAATGGATCGTGAGCCGCGCAGCGCTATCAGGGTCGGAATCTAGACCTAAATCGGTCGAGGACCTTAGCGTACTCGCCCCCATCGCACCCGCCGGCAGCACCGCCCATCCGATATTTGTCGTCGCCCACGATGCACCGGGCACGCTGCGAGGAAAGATCGATTGCTGGCATACCGAAAGCCCGCTGACTGAGTCCCGGGTAAATGCCCTGCTGTGGCTACCCAATTCGTCCACCCCCCCAAGACAAGATCTGCTGTCAGTAACCGTGCGACCGATCGATCTAGCGGATATTCAACTGCCCCAGGCTGGGGACTCTATTAGCCTTCCCATGCCTCGGGCGATCAGCCAAATGCAGGCGGAGCCGGGCATTGCCAAGCGCATTTGCTCTCCCACGGCGACGGCCATGGCCGTTGGCGGTAACCACGCGCTAGAACACTGGCCTAGGGCAGTTACGGCCTGTCTCGACCCTCATACCAAGGCCTATGGCAAGTGGCCCCTCGCCATCCACTGGGCCTCTCAAAACGCTCGGATTGGCGCCATCGAGGCTTTGGCGGACTGGAAGGCAGCCCTAATAGTACTCAATAACGGCTCACCAGTAGTGTGCAGCATACGGTTCGGCAAGGATAATCTACCAGGCGCTCCCTTGCAGCATACGGCTGGGCACCTAGTGGTCCTCTACGGTCTAGAATTCGAGGGTGAGCATGGTTATGCGCTGGTGATGGACCCCGCCGCGGCATCGACTACTGAGGTAGCCAGACGATATCCGCTTAAGGAGTTTAGCGACGCATGGCTGAGACATCGTGGCGGGACCTACCTCTTTTCGACGCCCCCGGCGTTAGCGTCAAGGTGAGGAGAAACCGCTTAGTGGACATTGGCATTGAAGTCTATTTGCGCAAAGTGGTCAACCACGACCAAGTCGAACTTCTGCAGCTCATGCGCGCCAGCATGGATATCCACCGACCATGGATAACACCCCCAACCACGCCGCAGATGTTTCGCAACTATATGCAGCGGATTCGTCGCAGCGATCACGAAGGCTATGCTATTTGCCGTACTACGGACGACTGCATTGTTGGAGTGATAAACCTAAATCACATCGTACGAGGCACCTTTCAGAACGCCTCTCTCGGCTACTATGTTGGCAAACCCTACCAAGGTCTAGGTTATATGCAGCAAGGCCTTGAGCAGCTGCTGCGCCTCGCCTTCACAACCCTAGGTCTGCATCGACTGGAAGCCAACATACAGCCGGACAACGAACGCTCCAAAAAGCTTGTCGCGGCCTGCGGATTTCGCTTCGAGGGGCTCAGCGAGAGCTTTCTGTTCATCGACGGCCAGTGGCGTGACCATGAACGCTGGTCTGCGTGCGCCGACCGCGATACCTTACGCCCATGAGCAAGCAGCACGATCCAACTTTGGCTTTAAGGGTCGCCATTCTCGCGGGTGGCAGTTCCGCAGAGGCTCAAGTATCTCGCAACTCCGCGGCTCAAATCGAGCAAGCGCTTGTTGATTCGGGCCACAAGACACAGGTCATTGAGCTAAATGATCAGTGTGTTCAAGCCTTACTTACCATGCAGCCGGACGTTGTTTTTCCTGCTCTGCACGGCCCGCCAGGCGAAGACGGTACGGTACAGGGTATGCTAGAAATCCTTCGCCTACCCTATGTTGGCAGCGACGTAAGAGGCAGCGCTCTGGCGATGGATAAGGCCATCGCCAAAAGTGTGTTTTTCCGTCAGGGACTGCCAGTCAGCGAAGACTATACTGTCCGCCCCGGTGATGATTTATCCGCCGCTGCAAAGGCGATACAGGCCCAGCTGGGGGACCGCGTTGCACTGAAGCCTTTGAACCAGGGCTCCGCCATTGGCGTACAGTTGTTACCCAATGGAGGGGACATCGCCGCGGCACTGCAAGAGAGTATTGAATATGGTAGCTGCCTGGTAGAGCCCTATATTGAAGGGCGGGAAATGACCGTAGGCGTACTACAGCTGCAAGATGAACGGCTAGTTCATCCCGTCATCGAGATTCACACCCCGGTCGGCGCGTGGTACGACTACGAACACCGCTACACGGCGGGTCAAAGTGAGCATGTGCTTCCGGCATCCATTTCAGAGGACCTGGGCCATCGGCTTCAGGCCATTGCCGCATCCGCCCATCAAGCCTTGGGCCTGCGAGACCTATCAAGGGCAGATTTCATCGTGACGCGAGAAGACGAGATTTCTCTATTAGAGGTAAACGCGCTACCTGGCATGACGCCAGTCAGCCTGTATCCAGAGGGAGCGGCCGCCATCGGCTACCCGTTTAAGCGGTTGGTGCATACCTTGGTCGCTCAGGCATTCCAACGCGGTCTGCTTTAGAAAAAAAACCGCCCCTCGGGGCGGTTAAAACACGGTTTTTAGAAACAGCGTATAAGCTTACCGTGATCTCACATAAGACTACCTTGTTAAATAAGCCCCAGTTAAGGTGCCCCCCTTCTTATAGGTCATAGCCTCGCTCATCGTGAGAAACTAAATCCAAACCATGCATTTCGTCTCCTTCATCAACGCGATTTCCAACAAACGCGTCTGTCGCTCTCAGAATGACATAAGTTACTATCGCCGTGTAACAAATCGCTGACAGTATGCCTATGGCTTGAACAGGAACCTGCGCGCCGATGGCGATTTCTTCTTGTCCGCTAAATACTGCCTAGGCGTTACCGGCGAAGACGCCAGTTAACAGCGTACCTAATATGCCACCCACGCCGTGTACCGGAAACACGTCTAGGGAATCGTCAATTTTCAGTGTGCGTTTGATGTAACCGGTAGCGTAGTAGCACACCACACCCGCCAATAGACCGATAATCAACCCGCCACCGGGACCAACAAATCCAGATGCGGGCGTAATTGTACCAAGACCAGCCACCATGCCTGTCACAGCGCCGAGCGCTGATGCCTTACTGTGGTTAATGCGCTCAAGCATCATCCACATGAAGGCACCGCTAGCGGCAGAAATATGTGTTACGAGCATGGCCATGCCAGCGTCGCCATTGGCAGCCAAGGCACTACCACCGTTAAAACCAAACCAACCTACCCAAAGCATGCCCGCTCCCGTTATGGACAGCGTCATGTTGTGCGGCGGCATCGCTTGGTTAGGAAATGCACGACGATTGCCGAGCACCATGGCAGCGACCAAGGCCGCAACTACCGCGGTGATATGTACGACGATGCCACCAGCAAAATCCATGACACCAAGCTCACTGAGCCAGCCGCCGCCCCAAACCCAATGGCAAAGGGGCGCGTAAACCAAAATTAGCCAGGCGGCGCAAAAAAGTATGACCGCTGAAAAACGCACCCGTTCTGCAAAACCACCGACGATGAGCGCCGGTGTGATAATCGCAAAGGTCAATTGGAAAAGCGCGAAGACGCTCTCGGGAATGGTACCAGAAGCAGTACCTTCGCCAATTTGCGCCAGCAAAATATTGTCTAGACCGCCAATGAAGGCGTTAAGAGAGCCGCCGTCACCAAAGGCCAAAGAATACCCAATCACTAGCCATGAGATCGACATAACACAAGCAATGGTAAAACACTGCATAAGCACGCTGAGCACGTTCTTTGAGCGTACAAGACCCCCGGAGAACAACGACAACCTGGCTAGCGTCATAAACAGCACGAGTGCAGTGGCCGTCATGATCCAGGCCGTATCTGCCCCACTGATACCCTCTGCGTAGGCCGATTAGCTCAGCAGTAATCCAGTGACCAGTAATAATAATTTGCTAATGAGACCCCTCTCCTGCAAGGGCCCATTAAAAACAATGTTCTTTCTCGACGCCACAAATTTGTGCAGAAAATCGCCTAATACAAACGATTAGGGTTAGTTCGTTGCCGCAACTAATTTGCGCACCATTTTGGGGCCATCGTAGATAAAGGATGTGTAAATTTGTAACGCTTGTGCGCCCGCCTGCAACATGTCGCGCGCCTGACTTTCGGTACTAATACCCCCCACACCCACAAGTGCCATGTCTTCAGGCAGTACACCGCGCAATTGCCGCACGACCTCGACACTTCTCTTTGCCAGGGGTTGGCCACTCAAACCACCGACCTCCATAGCATGGGTGTGTCCTGCAACGGATTTTCGAGAAAGCGTCGTGTTTGTGGCAATCACGCCGTCAAAGGCACAGGCAACCACCTGCTCGGCAATCTGCGCAACATCATCACTCGAGAGATCAGGGGCCACCTTTAGCATGAGTGGAACCGGCTGGCTTTGGCCCGCTAGCTGCAGCTGCCGCTCTTTCAGTCGGCCGAGCAGCGATCGAAGCGCATCACCGTGCTGGAGCGAGCGCAAGCCCGGCGTATTTGGCGAAGACAGGTTGATGGTGAAATAGTCTGCATAGCCGTGTAGACAATCCATGCCTCTAAGATAGTCAGAGGCCGCGTCTTCGTTGGGTGTGTCTTTATTTTTACCCAGATTCACTCCCAACAACGTACCGCAAAGCTTGTCGCTCGAGCGGACCCTGGCCAAACGACGGGCCATGGCCTGCATACCATCGTTGTTGAAGCCCATGCGATTAATCAGGGCTTGATATTCCGGCAGACGAAAGAGCCGCGGCTGCGGGTTACCCGGCTGTGCCAGCGGGGTTACCGTACCCACTTCGACGAAGCCGAAGCCGCATCGCGCGAGACCAAGGACCGCCTCAGCGTTTTTGTCCAATCCAGCGGCGAGGCCGATGGGGTTGCGTAACGGCTTACCCAATAGCGTTGTAATGCGGCCCGGCAGAGGAGACACCCTGCCCGGCAGCAAAGCTGCGCCTTTCAGACCAGCGATTGCAAGGTCATGAGAACGCTCGGGTGGCAAAGACAGCAGGATCGATTGCAAAGCACTCATATCGGCTTACGACAAAACGGGGGTGATAGTGTAGTACCGGCACTATCATGGGAAAAGGATAAACGGACAAAGCAGCGATTATCGAAGACTGCCAAACCCTTGATTCACCACCCAACAGCGCCCAAGAGCGGTCAAAAAAGCTATCGCCAGCGCCACAAGTGCTTCTCGGCTAGACCTTTGGTGGTCGCCAGATACAATGAAGCGCAATTCCACCCGTAGGAAGCCCTCTGTGCCAGATACACCCTCAGAATCGCCTTTGTCATCGATAACAGCTCATCAAGCCATTGAGGCAGCAAGGCAATATCTAAATTCCGAGGTAATCGGCCAGGGTCATTTGGTTGAGCGGATGTTGATGACATTATTGTGCGGCGGACACTTTTTGGTCGAAGGTGCGCCAGGCCTCGCGAAAACCCGCGCGATTAAGGCCTTGGCAGCCATTGTGGAAGGCGATTTTCACCGAATTCAATTCACGCCAGATTTATTGCCGAGCGATGTGACCGGTACAGAAATTTACCGACCAGAGGACGGTTCCTTTAATTTTCAGCAAGGACCCATTTTCCACAACCTGATCTTGGCAGACGAGATCAACCGTGCTCCCGCCAAGGTACAATCCGCTTTGCTGGAAGCCATGGCGGAGGGTCAGGTCAGTTTTGGTCGTCAAACCTTTGCCCTGCCGACACTGTTCATGGTCATGGCGACCCAGAATCCTATCGAGCAAGAAGGCACCTATGCCCTACCCGAGGCCCAACTGGACCGGTTTTTACTGCATGTACTTGTGGACTACCCAGATCGTCAAGCCGAGGCTGACATTTTACGGCTTGTGAGGGATGAAAACACTGGGGTACCGGCGACGGGCAACAAGCCCCCCCCATTATTGATGACCCAAGCCCAAATACACCAAGCACGGCAAGAGCTCTTAGCCCTGCACATGGCAGAACCCGTCGAGCGCTACATCATTGAGTTAATTTTGGCCACTCGGACTCCCCCGAGCGAGCTAGCCCCTCTGATCGAGCTCGGTGCGAGTCCCCGGGGGACCATTGGACTGGACCTGTGCGCACGCACTCATGCCTGGCTGGCGCAAAGGAATTTTGTGACGCCAGATGATGTGCAGGCGGTGGCTGGCGATGTGCTGCGGCACAGACTGATCTGTAGTTTTGAGGCAGATGCCCAGGGGCTAAACAGCGACTTCTTGGTTGATCAACTGCTACAACAAGTACCGGTACCCTAATGACGTTAACTCAGCCCGACATACTCACTGGCGCCTATGTCACAGCCGATCAGTTGCTATCGCTGCGATTTCGCCCGACACGAGCCCTGCAATTTGCCGCCAGCCCCATCACTGGCATCCAGGCTGGACTGCGATTGTCTAAACAAAAAGGTCGGGGCGTCGATTTTGCCGAGGTTCGCCAATATCAGCCCGGGGATGATATTCGCAGCATCGATTGGCGCGTGACGGCTCGAAAGAACCTTCCTCAT
>MDSZ01237277.1_pt1 | contig 10895 bp, 20 predicted proteins | sample 811201 | NCBI WGS metagenome assembly MDSZ01 (sample SAMN05326647, study PRJNA326480) | marine metagenome | isolation source: seawater | place: Indian Ocean: North | collected 2010 | reverse complement strand
GTAATCCATAATATGGCTCTAATCATCTAATTTAATTAATTCCTCTTCACCGTTTTCATCAATTTTTGTTTTTATATAACCACCACTTTTTAGAGCATCTAAAGTAACAGAAATCACCACTGCAGGATCAGTTTGGTATTTACCCCAAAAATATGACACTACACAAGCAAACATTGTTATAATGACAGGTGTTGTTATATATTCAAGTATCAAGACTACAACTCCTTAATCTCGCATATCAATTGTTTCTATGCACAGAATATCTTCTGCAACTCCACCTTCTGCAACAAAATCTGCAATCGCACCATCATATGATTCTTGTTCAGTAGAACCCCATGAGTTCTGACCACATGAATCAGCGACAACCTTAGTTCCATCGTTGAAGGTCTTAACATAACGTATTGAAGTGCTGAAATCCATATTTGACATTGATTATTTTCTCTCTTTATTAACTATACTAAATGCTAACATGATTCGATTTAAATGTCAAGTGCCTTTATGCAGATTAATAAAATAATCTGCATCAATTACTACTAAAGGTTTTTGATTATTTCTTTTTATAAAAACAATTGGTTCGTAATCACCAGAATTAGATTGTGCTTGTTCATACGATTTCCACACGTTCAAACTTTCTTGATTTTTACACTCTATAGAATATGGGAACTTTTCTCTAGCTGCTCTGGCCATAATAAGGTCTTCTCCTCCAGCTCCCATACTTCTAGATTCTATATCTTCTGGATGAACCTCTAAAGATTCTATTAGTTGGTCACGAACCCATTGTTGAAATCGTCTACCTTTAGCTTTAGCACTTTGAGTTTTCATTACAATTCGTGACACTCCGCAGGATTATCAACCCATTCTTGATCGCATTGACAATTTACACAATCACAATTTTCTTCATTACACACTCCCCCACAATGACACTCATGGTTACATTCTTGACATTCACTCATCGTACTCTTCTCCGTAATCTTCGAGCTCGTCTTCTAGCTCATTGTTAAGGTCATCGCCACAAAATGGGCAATGCATAACTTTATATAGTCGATTGTCCATTGTGTGTTTCAAACGAAATTCCGCATCACACGTTTCACATACGAATACTTTCATTAAACTATTTCACAAGCACCAGATACACAAGCTAATTCTTGAGCTCCAACAGTCATGTCTTTAGACTCGTAATCAGAAAGTTTTGACCAATCTATTTCTTTTGGCATTTTATTTAATAAAAATTTATAACCTTCTTCATCAGTATCTTGATATGGTGCTTGTTGATAAGTGTGCTCACTAAAAGGTAAAAATGATACACCACTCATCCAATCAAAGTTTTTGTAAACCCATGAACCAACTTCCATCCACTCATCTTCTTTAACAGAGATTGTTACTGATGGCTTGTGCTCACACCAATGTTTTTGATAAGTTAACCACAACTCTAATTGTTCGATAGCATTCATATCTGTTCTAAATACTGCAGTCTTATCTACTTTCATAGGAAATGAAAATACAGCAGTACTTGAAGGATTCATAACATCATCCTCTACTGGAAATCCCATGTCTGTCATCATTTTTGTTAGTGGGTCTTTTTTATCACCACGAACTGTACGAATGTAAAAAGGATTATGTCTTGCATGAATACCAGATGCAGCATCAACTAACTGACTTACAGTTCCAGAAGGCTTGACGCAGGTTATGGCAACAGATTGATTGATACCTAATTTTGCTGACCACTCTTTATTTACTTTTACTGCTTGAGCTTTTAACTCTTCAAGTAAAGACTCAATACCTTTTGTTTTACCATTTGTCAAAGAGTTGTCCATTATTCCTGTCAGTGAAACACCAAGAAGTCTCTCCTCTGAACAATTCTTTTTCCATGCTGCAGATACATATTTAAAATTTGTAAGAGTAGATTGAAAAGTTCCAAGAATCGTTGCAAGACGAACTTTCTCTAAAAGAGACTCCTTTGTATCTTCTGATCTTACTACCACCTCGCTAAGATTACAAAACTCTCTATCACGCAATATTATTTCGCTACATGGATTTGTTCCAAACTGATGGCCATCAACCTCTCTACGTCCACTTACTTCAGCCATACGATTAGCACTTTCTCTGTTAAAGATACCTCTTTCACCAGATTTAGAATCGTAAAGAGCTTTCCATTCATCCATAAAAATACCAATGTCTGGTTTCTCTGTGTATGCTGCAGAGTTATTTGCCAATGCACGTTGTGGATTATCATTCCACCACTGTCCTGCTTTTGCGTGTCTCATACGATCATCAGATAAATTAGATAGACTAATTAAAGCTGATCTACGAACACCACCTACAACAACTATTTCTGCAATTTTACAAACTATGTCGTGACACTCTAATGAAGTTAATTTTCTACCTGCAGCACCTTTTAGAATATTAGTTGTAAAGTTAAAAAGATTTTCTAATGGTGCTGGGCCTGATGCACGACCACCAAATGTTTTAAGTGGTGTACCAGCTGGACGAACTTTAGATAAATCCCAACGAGGAATTTGACCAATGTATAACATACCCATCAATTCTTTAAAAGCTTTTGCCCAACCTAATTTACTATCTGCCACAGTGATTACTGTATCACTTGGATGAAACTCTTCTGCAACAATTGGAAGTTCTGATACAAACTGTCTTTCAACTGAAAATCCAACACCAGTACCATTCATCAAAATATATAAGATTTCATCAAATGCTTGTATACGACTTACTGCAACATAAGAACAATTGTATCCAGCTATGTTTTCTCGTTTAAGTGCATCCCCAGCAGTCATTAAACACCTCATAGATGGCATAACGCGTTGACCTAGTACTGCAACCTCAAGTTCATTTCTAATTTTATCACTTACTTTAAAATCACACATATCACTTAAATGTTCAGTAAAAAAATTAAAATATCTTGAAACAGTTTCATTCCAAGTTTCTCTTCGTCCTTCTTCTGGTAACCATCTTGAATATCTTGATAGATGTATAAATTCTTGATATGGTGTTGGTAAGTAATTACTAGGCATTAATTTTTCTCCATTTTATCAATCTTATCTTGGCCATATTACCCTGATAAGAATTTTTTTCTATTATAGTTTGTATTTCTTCTTTTGTTTTTCCAGCCAATATCATATCATTAATATCTTTTTCTTTTACGTCATCAGGCCAGAGTACAACTTTATATCCTTCATTTATAGTCTTTTCGATTTGTTTTAATATTTCAGAATTTCTCCTTTCATTATCAAAAATAATCGTAGTATTTTCTTTTGGTAGTCCACTAAAATCAGAACCAGCAACAGCAATACAATTATCTAAAAACAAACTATCTATCGGGCCTTCAACCACATAGATAGGTTTATTACGATCTAGTCTATTAAGACCATAGACTTTTTGTCTATCAGGATTAAGTTTAATGGTAATATATTTTGGTTGTTCATTGCCGAAAGCTCTCCCTTGAAAGGCAAACATTTTATTGTTTTCATCAAAGAAAGGAATTATCAATCTAGGATGATCGCCCTTCAGAGAAGGGAACTTATTAGGTATAACTTTATTCACCCACGAATAAAACTTAGGGGCAAAAAACAATTCAAAATGAACTGTAGAAGGAATCCTTCTATTTTCCACAAATTTCTTAACAGGATGATCGTGTTTTAGTGATGATACCTTTTTAAGAGATTTTAGTGGGGAAGGCCCTTTCATAAAGTTTGGTTGTTGAAATTTACCAATGTCTGGAACATCAGTTTTGTTTTTCTTGTATCTTTCAAGTATATAGTCATCATATAATTTTGGGTCAATGTGCTTAATTAAGTTTTTTACACTTGCACCTTTACCACAATTATGACACTTATATATAAGATTCGATTCTTTACGAAAAACAAATCCACGTGCTTTTTGACGATTTTTTTGAGAGTCTCCACAGTAAGGACAACGAAAATTAAAAAGAAAATCTCCTTTCTTTTTAAACTGTTGTAACTGTGAGGATGCGATTAACAGATACTTTTGTTCAATATACATTTAATCATAATAACATAATAACATTATGGTGTCAAGATAAAACTATCATTTTTTGTGCAATAAATCCAACAACTATTGAGCCACCAATAATTAGCCATCTCCATTTTTCTAAAACACCAACTCTATTATTTAAGTCTGTTCTTAATTGTTGGACATGGGCTTCTGTTTCTTTATGATTTTTTGAAATTTGATCTGCTAGATCTTTGTAGTTTGTAGTAATACGAGAATGTAATTCTTTAATATCAGTACTAAGTTCTAAATCAGCCTTTGCAAGAGCCTCTTCTTGTTGAGATATTTTTTCTTCATGTACTGCAAGCATACGATTTACAGAACTAGATACATCTGTAATTCTTTCTATCGCAGTGTCAAGACGATTAAAAATTAATTTAATATCTTTAACCTCTTTTTTAAGTAAAGCTACCTCTGTATTAATTTCTTGCATTAGTCCTCTACCAATCCAACTGGTAGTTTAACACCATTTATTTCTTTTAATTTTACCTCACCTTGTGCACAAGCATACCTACCAGCTTCACCGATATTTCTTGCAATTTCTCTTTTTGTTTTTAAACAATCAGATAATGACTCTTTTGGAGTATATTCAATTGGTGTACCATCGACAAATAAAAATAGTATGAATCCTTTAAATATCTCAATCATTTCTAATGACTTCCGTTTTTTATTGCATCAACTCTTTCTTCTAGTTTACTTATACGTTTTTCGTAAAAATCTAAAGTGAGTTTTTGTTGTTGATCGTAAGGTGCATTTCCACTTTCTATATCTTGTATCATTTTATCTAGTTGACTTGCTAAATGTTCTATTAACATAAACTGTTCACTATCTGCTGGTAAACTACCCATTTCACCTCTAGGCCATTTAATTCTAAAATCTGTGTTCTCAACCACATCATTATGCATTAGTTTTTGATTAGTTTCAATTTGATTAAGTCTTTCAATGACACCAAAATAAGCCCAAGTGCCTATTGCCACAGCTGCAATTATACTAAGAATATTCCGTAGTGGTGTTGCTATTACTGTGTTATCACTTATATTTGCTTTTGACATTTTGACTTTGAATCCTTTTTATATCTATATCAAGTATTTATATATTAACATAAATTTGACACAAAAAAATATTTGACAGCCAAAAGTGTCAAATATTCTCATACAAGATTTGTGCCAAATATTTAATTAAATGGGATATTTAACCATTTTCTATCTTGTCTTGGGTTTCTTGTTTTCAACCATTTTTCTCTACTTCTCATAGGAAAACTAACAGATATTCTAGAGGTTAAGTTTCTGGGTTCGTGAATAACTTCTCTTGGTATAAAAATAGCATCTCCTGGCTCTAAAACTTCATCAATGTAAACTCCATAGTCCTCTATATTTTTTACATTAGGTGAGACTTTAGTTGTGTCAACAGGATCTTTACAACATCTCCAATGTGTTTTACCAACTGCTTGAACTATTAGATTTGTTGCACCATCATAATGTGCACCAAAAAAATTTTCTAATTCTTTTTTAACAGAAAAGAAAATGTGTGCGTCACAGTTTTCACCAGACATTTCTTCTAATTCTAATGCTAAATCATTTATTTCTTTATTTACTCTTGAACTGTCTGGCCAATAACATACACAGCTATTAATTACTTCTTCCACTAAACTAGGTGGTATTGTTGTTGTATCTTTTACCCACGGCTCTCTTCTATCTTGATCTGATAAGTTTTTCCACTTAGTTAACTTTCTAACTTCTTTTGTTGGGGTAAGTCTTTGTATTGTTTGAAAAGATCTTAAATTTAAAAGTTTATTAAACTCTTCCACAGTAAAAAGATTTGGAAATGCATTTTTAAAAACACGACTTTCATTATTTTCCATACACTTTTTTAATTCTTCCATCATTTTTCATTCCACCCATTGTAATTATTATCTTTTTCTAATTTTTCTATTCGTTTTTGTAATTCATCAATTTTTGCTGTAATCTTTGGATATCTTTGTCGCCATGCATCCTCTGGCTGTTCAAACCATTTTAAATTCCAACGATTTACCAGATAGTCCAAAATACGATCAAACCAACTGTAACACCATAAACCTATTCGTGTTCCTTGAAAATAAGCTAAAAAGGCAGCACCAAAGATACTACCTGCTATACCTGTATATATCCAAAGACGATCTGTAGCCATCCTTTCAATCATATCCCACATTATCCACCACCTTTTGCAATCATAATTGCAGCCATGTAATCATTTGCGTCTTTTTTATTTTTGTAAACTTTTTTTAGTTCCTTCGCGTGTTTACCACTAGGTAATTTAACTCTTCTACCTTTTACAAATTTATCAGCATAAACACCATAACCACCGTCTGGCATTTTTCTAACATCTGCTGCTAAATATGTTTCACCAGTATTTTGTCCACCACCATTTCCATTACCGTTTCCAGTTTGTCCATTTCCATTTCCAGTTTGGCCATTACCGTTACCATTACCAGTTTGACCATTCCCATTTCCAGTTTGTGCACTTTGACCACTTTGATTTGATGGTTCACTTGACCTACCAAAGTATGGATATGCATAATACACTGTTGCTTTTTTTGGAACACAGGATTTTAGTTTTTTGTCATACTTATATCCTGGCGGACATTTAGAGTTGTATAACTGTTCTTGTATCTCTTTAAATGTTTTCATTATAATAACTCTTTAAGTTTATCAGAATATCTTACTATATTGTGGTCATAAATTCCATCAAATAATTGAAGTTTTCTTAATGCTCTCAAACGTCCTCTCACCGAGTCTTTAAATTTTTGCCATAAAGTTAATTTACGAATGTTACCATAATAATTTATGTAACACAATTTTCCATGATGTCTATATCCCATCAGCCATAGTGGAACTGCTGGAACTACATCGTTATTGTTTCTAAATCTGTAGTGTTCAACATCACAACCATCACGCCATTCTCTACCACCAACTCTTGGTGAGCCATATGTATATAATGTTGGATTTCTTTCTTCTAAACGACTACCACACAATGTAGCCATTGCACCACCTAAACTATGACCTGTAATCCATATTTTTTGTGATTTCTTTTTTTCTAGAATACCAGAGATGTCATCCCATAGTTTTCTAAGTTCTATCTTAAATCCCATGTGAACTTTACCCTCAGTTTTTGACTTTCTTTTAAAAGCCAAAAGATCAGCTTTTACGTCTGAAAACTGTGTCGGTTCTGTTCCTCTAAATGCTATTACAAGATGATCTGTATTATGAAATATGTGACATTGTGCACCATTGTTATCAAGGAACTTATAACTTTTAAATCCTATTTTGTTTAATTCTTTTTTTACTCTAGTTCCATCATGGTAAGCAAGTGCAGAAACTTCAGCAAAAAAATAAGATCTCCATTGATGATTATCGAATTTTAATTCTTCACAATGTTCAAAATATTTTTTCATCACTCCTCCGTTTCTTCTGTAACAGCCTTTTCGTAATATAATATTATTTCTTTTTGTTGTTCTAAATATCTTTTTATATCAGCAATATTTAATGCAAGATTTTCATAATCTTTCATACTTAATGCTACAAATGCAAAATCACCATAGGCTTCTCTAAATTCTTTTTCAAATTCTTCAAAGTTGTCTTTAGTGACTACAAAAACTCTAGTGTCATTCAGTAGAAGTGGCTTCGGTTGTGCTACTACTGGTATCTGAACTTTCTCCAACTTGGTTATCGTTTTGATCTCCCTCTCTGGGAGGAGGCTGCTGCAACCAGTTAGGAAGAGGACGGTCATTAACATTACCAGTGTCACCCATGAAGTCACGCCACAAGTTCGCTGTAGCTCCATTCATCTTTCCTTCCAATACTTTAGAATTTTTAAATGCTTCCACGACAAGATCAAGATTACTTAGTTTTGCTCTAAGTTCATCACCATATGCTTCAGCCTTTTGTAAATCTTCTTGTAAACCTTTATTTAGGTTCGCAAGTTTTGTTACGTTACCCTGTAAGGTTTCTATACTTTCTTGAGCAGTGTCTACTGCTACTTCTAGTTTTGCATTATTATTACGCAACACAGTAATAGTGTTTTGAGTTGTATCATAGTAATATTTTGCACCGTATCCAACAACACCCAATATCCCAACTATTACTATTAATGCGTAAAATTTAATCATGTCTGTGATCTTTTATTCTATCACTAAGTTTTTTATCTAGTTTTTGAAGTTCATCATCAATATATGAATAAACACTGTCCACATCAACATCAAGTTCATCAATCCATTCTTCTACTACTACAAAACTACTTGCTATTCTATCATTTTCTTCTATCATTTGTTTTGTAAAAGTATCATTGATAAGTTTATCTTGACTATTCACAAAACTCTGCATAGCCTTAAAATCACTATCAATGTCTAATAATGCTGCAAGTGTTTTGTCACTTAACTCTTTTATATCTTTTTTTAGTTGTTCAACGTCATTAATTAACGTAACTTCTTTTTCTACTTCGGTTCTTGCAGTAAGTTCTTCAACTTCACTTTTTAATGTTTCAATAGTCTGAGATTGTTGAGCTATCCACCATACAAAACCAGATACTTGCAATACAATTGCTATCACGATACCAACACTAAATTTCATATTCATTTTACATATTCCTTCATAGTTTGATCTGTGGGGGAAGACCCCCACAGATTAGTTCAAGTGTTTCACTCAGATTTCCAGATTGTCCAAACTCCCCAAGCAATAGCAAGACCTGCTGCTATTTTTGCCAATGGAGCCATGAATAAAATCATAAGACCTAGTGCAATACAAACTGCACCATCCCATGATGTTCTTTCTTTACTTCTTCCTTTAATCCAATTTATCATACTTTTTCTCCTGTATTTACTTATGTTGCCAAATGGCCCATAGTACCCACACTGCGATCAAGCCCATAATACCTTCAGAACCAAGTCCTGATAGCATAGCTGTCACATTGTCCACCACACTCATATCTGGCATGAATGGCATGGCACCTAATCCTAGAACTTCTAAGATGATCGCAAGAGCGGCAACACTCACACCAACATTTGCTAATGCGCCTGCCCACTCCTTTACCTTCTTAAGCATTTCCATTAAGTTTCTCCTCTTTTAGGGTTTCCATAATCATCTCTATTCAACACCAAAAACATTTTATCAGCTAACAAATTACCACAAACGTAATCTGCAAGATAGTGAAATCCAGCAAATACTCTGCCTATTCCACATTCTCTGGCTGCTTCCATGACACCCCTTTCGTGTTCTGGAAACTTACTAGAGACATATAGACCCACTAATCTAGATTGTGTAGCATGACCACTTGGATAGCTTTTTGTTTTATTAGTTTTACTACCCATAGGTTTTATACTTTTATCTAAATGAAACGGTCTTATGAGATTAAACTTCTTTTTAAAATATCCTATAGTTTCTTTGGCCCCAACAACAATATCCTTCATTTCATTTTCGTGAAATATTAGGCCATGTTTTTCACAATATTTTTCAATAGCAAAAAATGAATTTTCATCGTGATCTCTTATAGACTGTTCGTCTTTTTCTGTTCTACGACTCATAATTTCTTTTAAAATTACTAATTCTTTATCTAAATCTACTGGTGGATTTGGTAAAGTAATTCTTTCATATAATTTTTCTGGAAAAAACTCAAACTCTTCTTTTTGCATTTGTTTGGTTTTCTTTTTCATTTTTTCAATGTATTTACGGTAAACAGCTGCCTCTGCAGTTTTACCCATAACTCGTGCACGTTGTTCCATTGCAATCGCAGCTTGTATTTTGTGTGCATGAGTTTTACCAGAATTTTCTATTTTGTTTACACTGGCTTTAGCTGTTTTAACATCTTTAAATCCTAGACCATGTATTGTTCCTCTTGGATTTTCATCTGTATATAAATCTGAATGTTTTTTTGATCCTGCAGGTTGACCTTTCTTTCTTGGTATTCTTGGATTAGCATCCTCAAATGATAATTTTTTATTTGATGTTTTGAAATCCTTTTTTCTCATCACAGTTTTTGCAACAAGTTCTAATTCACCACCTTTTACATTTAGAACAAAAGGCATATTAATATCAGTTTTCATATCGTTGATAACTGCTTGAGCATCAGGGCCTAACTTTGCAATAGTCTTACCATGTTTTTTGTATGATTGTTTAAAAAGTCTTATCAACTCAGATGGAGTGATCTGCTTTTTATTTCTTTCATCATTTACTCTATCTAAAAAGTGTCTTGTAAATTCTACATCAATACCTAGAGATGCAAACAGTCTATCTGCATATCTTTCAATCTGGTCAAGGTCAGATTTTTTTATCTCTTTTTCAGATTGTGCATTGAGGTCAACCATAGGAACGTACTGGCCCATTCCTGGCCCAGTGCTACTACCACCATAATTAAAGTGAGGACTTAATGCGTCACCACCGCGGTGGCCACCGTATTCCTGTAAATGTGTTAAAAAGGTTTTCATCAGAAAACTACTTACTTCACCATCTTCATTACAGCTTTGGCGGCCGCCATGAATTGGCCTTTTTTACCATTAATCATTCTTGTTAGTTTTTCTTTATTATCTCTATTAACTTTATCAAGAACTTGGGTCATTGCTGATGCTGTAAATAAATCAACCTTCATAGTACCATCTGAAAATTTCAATGGTTTTGCTGATTTATTTTTAACGATACTTCTAAGAACATCTACATTATCCTCTGTGATGAGAGATTCTCTGTTAAAATCATCAAGTGATTCTTTTACTTTTGTGGTGAACTTCATTTTTTGTTCTGCACGTTTTGCTCTTTTAGCCTCTAGTTTTGCACGGTGATCTTTATATGCTTTTGAACGAGCATCAATTAATGCTCTCTTTCTTTTTTTTCTTGGTGGGATACCTGGCT
>MDSZ01235800.1_pt1 | contig 10895 bp, 10 predicted proteins | sample 811201 | NCBI WGS metagenome assembly MDSZ01 (sample SAMN05326647, study PRJNA326480) | marine metagenome | isolation source: seawater | place: Indian Ocean: North | collected 2010 | reverse complement strand
AATGATTGTTGATGCTTATAATCAATTTATAAGATCATTTATAAAAGACCCTAGCACATCATACAATGGTCAACCTATCGGAGGCTCCAAGGGCTTCTTAAAAATTATGAACAAGCTCTGTAGACAGACAAAGCCTGATGCTGTTGTTGTTGTATGGGATGGGCAAGGTGGTTCAAAGAGGCGCAGAAGTATGAACAAGAACTATAAGTCTGGTAGAAAGCCAGCCAGACTTAACCGTGTTAACTCCGTCTTAACAGAACAACAGGAAAACGAATCAAGGGTTGAGCAGCAGATTAGGCTCATGGAGTATCTTAACAACACTCCAGTGATTCAGTTTATTGAACCAAACATTGAAGCTGATGACGTGATTGCATTTCTGTCAAGGTTTACAAAGTTTAGAGATTGGCAGAAGGTAATTGTATCTAGCGACAAGGATTTCATACAGGTGCTAGACGATAAGACTGTCCTGTTAAGACCAATTCAAAACGAGGTGCTTAACACAAATAAAGTTTTGGACAGCTATGGCATTCACCCAAACAACTTTGCTTTGGCTCGTGCAATAAGCGGAGATAATAGTGATAATTTAAAAGGTGTGCCAGGTGTTGGGCTGGAAACTCTTCGCAAGAGATTTCCAGTGCTAGCCAATGAGAGAGGTTGCGACTTTCAAACTATTTTTGAGCATTGTGAAAAAATGCTTGAAGAAAGTAAGTTGAAGGTATATACTAATATTCTAAGTAATAGAGATGTTGTGATGTCAAACTATAGAATTATGCAATTAGCTTTGCCTAGTATCTCCGCACTAACAAAACGGAATATAAATGAGGTAGTTGATAATCACCAACCAGAGTTTAATAAAACTAAGTTTAAGGGTATGATGTTTAAGGATGGATTTGGTGAAATTTCTTTGTCAGATTTTTTTCAAACTTTGAATCGCATTGTTGCCTCTAAATAAACAGGGAAAGATATGACGCACGACCAAGAAGATTTCTCCAGATTTGGCAAGTCTTTCCAGGAAGACCTTTGCCAACTGGTGTTGATGGATAGGCCCTTTGCTGATCAGATATTTGAAGTTCTAAATATCAACTTCTTGGAATTGAAGTATCTCCAGGTATTTATCAAGAACATTAAATCTTACAGAGAGAAGTATAAGGTTCATCCAACTGAAAACATTATGCGCTCTCTGATAAGAACAGAGCTTGTTAACGAGAGCGAGTCTATCCAGATAAGAATTAGAGACTATTACGCTAAGGTTCTTTCTACCAGGATGGAACCAGAAGGCGCGGCATACATTAAAGATACTGCTTTAGATTTTTGCAGAAAGCAAAAGCTTAAAGAAGCTATGATTAAATCCGTTGACCTTATTAAGAAATCTTCCTTTGAACAAGTTCGTAGCGTTATCAACGAGGCACTGGTCCTGGGTAGTGACAATGACTTTGGGTATGAGTATTTAAAAGATTTTGAAAAAAGATTTGAGCTTAAAGCCAGAGATCCCATAACAACTGGCTGGCAGTATGTTGACGATATTTGCAAAGGTGGTCTAGGTAAAGGCGAGCTTGGTGTTGTTATTGCTCCCACTGGTGCTGGTAAGTCAATGGTCTTAGCACACTTGGGTGCAACTGCTGTTAAAGCAGGCAAGAAGGTAATACACTACACGCTAGAGTTAGCAGATACTGTTGTGTCTTTGAGGTATGATAGTTGCATTACTGGCATTGAGCTTTCAAATCTATCTGTATTTAAGGAGAAAGTATATGATGAAATCAAAAACATAGAGGGCGGTCTGATTGTTAAGGAATATCCAACACGCTCTGCAACAATATTAACTATTAGGAATCATTTGGAGAAGCTTACAAACCGTGGTTTCCAGCCAGACATGATTATTGTTGACTATGCCGACTTAATAAAACCAGAATCTTCTTCAAAAGATGAGAAAAGACATCAACTGGAGACTATTTATGAAGAGTTACGAGGAATTTCTCAAATCCATGGCTGTCCAATTTGGACCGCATCACAAACAAATAGGTCTGGGCTGAATGCCGAGGTCATTACAATGGAGTCTATTTCGGAGGCGTTTAATAAATGCTTCGTTGCGGATTTTATCTTCTCTGTCTCTCGGACGGTAAAGGATAAGAATGCCAACGGAGGCAGGATCTTTGTTGCCAAAAATAGAAACGGACCAGATGGGTTAATTTATCCCATCTTTATGGACACTAGTTGTGTCAAGATAAAAGTGTTGCCACCAGTGGATGATTCAATAGAAGACATTACAGAGAATGCTCATAAACAGCAGATGGAAAACATGAAGAAGATGTATAAAAAGTATAAAAAGGAGAAAAGTTAGTATGGATATATCAAACGAAATTTTATCAGAGATCACGGTTCACATGAAGTACGCTAGATATCTGGAAGACAAGCAGCGTAGAGAAACATGGGATGAACTTGTAACAAGAAACATGAACATGCACCTAAAGAAGTTCCCAGAACTTGAGTTGCAGATTCGCAAGGCTTACAAGATGGTTTATGATAAAAAGGTGTTGCCTTCAATGAGGTCAATGCAGTTTGGCGGCAAGCCTATTGAAGTTGCACCCAATCGCATTTTTAACTGCGCCTTCATGCCTGCAGATGATTGGCGTTGTTTTGGCGAGGCCATGTTTTTATTGTTGGGTGGAACTGGTGTTGGCTACTCTGTTCAAAAACATCATGTTGAGAAGCTCCCAGAGATTACTAGGCCCAACATGAAACGCACAAGAAGGTTCCTCGTCAACGATTCAATTGAGGGTTGGGCAGATGCTGTGAAGGCTCTAGTTCGTTCCTACTTCAACGGTGGCTCTAGATTAAAGTTTGATTATTCCGATATACGACCAAAGGGTTCTGCGCTTATCACGTCAGGTGGTAAGGCCCCTGGGCCTCAGCCCCTTCGTGAGTGCCTTGTAAAGCTTGAAGGTATGTTGGCAGAGAAAGAAAATGGTGACAAACTATCTCCTATTGAGGTTCACGATATGATATGCCATATTGCTGACGCTGTTTTAGCTGGTGGTATTAGACGTGCAGCCTTGATCTCTCTGTTCTCAGCTGATGATGAGGATATGATTGCAGCAAAGACTGGCAACTGGTGGGAGACAAACCCGCAGCGTGGACGTGCAAACAACTCAGTGGTGCTATTGCGACACAAGATTGACAAAGAATACTTTATGAATCTCTGGAGCAGAGTCAAAGCATCAGGGGCAGGTGAACCTGGCTTCTACTTCTCAAATGACAAGGACTGGGGCACTAACCCATGTTGTGAGATTGGCCTAAGACCATATCAGTTTTGTAACTTGACAGAAGTAAACGTATCTAACGTTGAGTCCCAAGAAGATTTTGATGACAGAGTAAAGGCAGGAGCTTTTATTGGCACGCTGCAGGCAAGCTATACAGACTTTCACTACCTTCGCGATGTCTGGCGTAGAACGACAGAGAAGGATGCACTCATTGGAGTCTCCATGACTGGAATTGCATCTGGTGCTGTGTTGAAACTTGACATGAAGCAGGCCGCAACTGCTGTAAAGGAAGAGAATGCTAGAGTTGCTCAGTTGATTGGTATCAAACCAGCAGCAAGAACAACGTGTGTAAAGCCAGCAGGCACAACTAGTTTGACCCTTGGTACCTCTTCTGGCATTCACGCTTGGCACAATGACTACTACGTCCGTCGTTTGCGTGTTGGCAAGAATGAGCCCATCTATAGTTACTTGACTAGCAATCACCCTGAGCTTATTGAGGATGAGTACTTTAGCCCTCACACAACAGCAGTTATATCCATTCCTCAGAAGGCACCAGAAGGCTCTATTCTTAGAACCGAATCTGCGTTGCAGCTTCTGAAGAGAGTAAAGCATGTAACTGATGAATGGGTAAAGCCTGGGTTTAGAAAGGGGCAGAACACACACAATATTTCAGCTACTATCTCAATTAAAGATGCAGAGTGGGTTGATGTTGGTGAATGGATGTGGGAGAATAGAAGCAGTTATAATGGCTTGTCTGTCCTGCCTTATGATGGCGGCACCTATACTCAGGCACCATTTGAGGACTGTTCCAAGGAGACCTTTGAAGCCATGCTTGGCTCTTTGAGTTCTATTGACCTTACAAGGGTAACAGAAGAAGAGGATAACACCGATCTTAAGGGGGAAGCTGCTTGTGCAGGTGGTGCTTGTGAAATTAAATTTGTTTAAACTCTTGACAACCCTACCAACCTTTGCTATATTATAAAGACACTAATGACGAAAGGATATAAAATGTCTTTTGAGAGAGAAGAAGACCTTCTAACGAAGGATGAACATATCATTAATTTTATCAAGTCTTTTGTTGCCCTTGAAGAAGCTATGCAGCCCTTCAAGGAGCAAGTCAGAGATTTGAGATCTAGCTATGTTGAGAATGACTGGCTAACCAAAGCGGATATGAGAATGGCCGTTAAAGTATATAGGATGCTGAAGCAAGGAGATGATATTGAAATGGTAAACGATTTCTTTGATCAGCTTAAGAAACATGTGAGAGGTCCAGATGAATATTGAATCTTTAAAACCAAGAAACAGGCACCTTACGGTGGTGCCTCACTTCACTGAAGCGAAAACAGAAAACGGTGTACTGTTACCAGAGGATTATAATCCCGAGCAAACGAGATATATTGAAGCAACAGTTGTGGATGTGGCACCAGATTGCTCCGACCACATTAGGAGCATGAGGTATGAATCTTCAGAGCAATGTAAAATTCTTATTGACTCATCAATGTTACAGCAGGTAAACATAAAAGGTAAGCGCATTCACCTCATATTAGAGAACTATGTCATGGGTGTGTTTGCCCGAGCAGAAAAATTTTAAAGGAGGCGTTGTGAGAGTTGAACTCTTTGACGATGGTATAGGTGCGGTTGAATACATTTCACATATGGGTTCAGATTTGTCGGTTGTTAATGCGGCAAGAGTATCTTTCGGAACCGAAAAAGAAGAAGTTGACGAAAAAGATGTAAAGCTTATAAATTACCTTATGTCTCACAACCATAGCTCTCCTTTTGAGCATTGTGTTATTACGTTCCGCTTTACTGTTCCGTTGTTTATCAGAAGCCAGCACCATCGTCACCGCACATGGGCTTACAATGAAATTTCTCGTAGGTACACAGATGTTGATATGCAGTTTTATCAACCAAAGCAGTTTAGAACACAACACAAGAGCAACAGACAAGCGAGCACAGAGAACTTGATAGATCCAATCGTAGAATATAATAGGTGCGGCTTGCCAGTTTCTGGTGTCGCTTCTGGCATGGTAAGAGTTCATAACGCTGAGTCACTGAAGCTTTTTGAACGGCTTTTAGATGCTGGCGTCTGTAGAGAACAGGCAAGAGGTGTGCTGCCGCAGAACTTGTACACCAAGTATTACGGTACAGCTAATTTGCACAACTTACTTAAGTTTATATCTCTCAGAATCCACGAGGGCGCTCAATGGGAAATTCAACAAGTTGCAAAAGCCTGTTTAGAAATAGCTAAACAACACTTTCCTGCCTCCGTGCAGTCTTATATTGATCACAAAATGGAGTAATTATGCCAGTTCCAATGATAGCACTTTGCGCAATTATTAGCACCAGTTTCGGTCTAACAGAAAGAGTTAGTAAGCGTGCATGTACTTACGTTCCACACATTGTCGCAGAGGCAGAGAACAATAATATTGAGCCAACACTTTTAGCATCTGTTATCATGGTAGAAAGTGGATTTAGACCTCGGGTAGTTAGCTCTGCAGGTGCATGTGGTCTTACACAGGTTGTTCCAAAGTGGACAGGCGGTCCTGAAACCAATTTTAAAAAATACACTTGCTCTCAATTAAAGAATCCCAAGGTTGCAATCCGTGTTGGTGCTCAAATATTGTCCTACTCTATTAGGGTGTACGGCAAGGGTGACTTAGATACTGGCTTGTGTTTTTACAATGCGGGAACCAGATGTTTAAAGAGTGAACGATTCGTGCGAAGATTGTATTACACGAAAAAAGTAAAAAGCTACAAAAGCGTTATTGATGATGAGGGGTGTTAGGTGAAAAAGTTTATACTGTTGCTTTTTTTGTTTGCCTGTAGTGATACCACAACGACAGGCTCTACTACAACTCAAGACGCCACTAGAACTGTAAGTGTTGACGCCTCAGTTGACGTTACTATTGTATCCATACCAGATATCACGGTTGATGTTTGGGTTGACCCTTGCGAGGGACTTATTAACACAGATGAACTTTACTGTGACTGTAATCCTTCGTGTTGTCAGAGACAAACATGGTATTGCCCACCAACTGGTACAGAGATTCAAGCTAAATATGCCATTCTTGACATTTGTGGGGAAGATCTGGTGCCTTGTGACAGAAACCGTGATCCTAACTGTCCCCCTGCAGAGATCATTGAAGAAACAGCGTGTCAGCATGCATTTGACTGTCCTCCTGGGATAAATGAGGACTTCACTATGTATTATGATTGTGAAATTGATGGTGTCTTGGGTCGTCAAGAAGTTGTTTGTGATAAAGGCAGGCTGCATTATGGTGAGTGCGTTACTTGCTTTGAAGAAGAAGAGATCTGCGATTTTCAGGATAACGATTGCGATGGTAACATTGATGAAGGTCAGAGAAACGCCTGTGATGGTTGTGGCACTGTACCCGAAGATATTTGCGATGGCCTTGACAACGACTGTGATGGCACATCAGATGAGCAGCTTATAAGAGAGTGTGTGACTGCTTGTAACTCTGGTATTGAAGTGTGCTCCAGCGGCAACTGGATTGGCTGTACTGCGGTAAGGCCTGTTGATGAAGAGTGTGATGGTGAAGACAACGATTGCGATGGTTTGGTTGATGAAGGCTTGAATTGTCAGTGTCCTCCAGAGATGGTTGGTGCTTTAATACCATGCACAGAGCCTCCACTCTCTTGCGGTATGGGATTTAAAACATGTGAGTGTGTTAACGAAGACTGTGAAGTTACGGAGATGACAGAGTGTTTTGCATTATGCCATTGGGTTCCTGACGTTGATCCTAATTCTGTCTGTGATCCAATCGTCGGCATGCCAGTAAATCCTGAAGTTTGTAATAATTTTGATGAAGACTGTGATGTTTTGGTGGACGAGCAAGTAACAAGGGCATGCTATTCTGGGCCAGAAGACACTTTGAACGTTGGTGTGTGTGCTCCTGGTGAGCAAATATGTAACAGTGGTCAGTGGTATGGTATGGCACCCTCTGGTAGTTATATCGCGAATGTCTGTGGCGGCGAGACGTTACCATCAGACGAGATATGTGACGGAGCGGACAACGACTGTGATGGTATTGTTGATTACGGGGAAGAAATTCCAGATACAGACATACTATTTATTGTTGACTGGTCTGGCTCTATGGAAAATTATATCAATGCAGTTCGGATGGCGATGAATCGTTTCGCTCAGTCTTTTGAGGCAGAGGACAAATTAAAATGGGGCTTAATCGTCGGTCCAAAAATTATTTCTAACATGCAAGATCAGTGGGGCAATGAATACGAGGGTCTTATTCTAGAATCAGATATTGCATCGTTTGATGATTTCTTGAGTGCTTTTGCAGCGGTCGGTCAATTTGATAACCAGACAGGGCAAGAGATGTTGAAAGACGCGATGCTGTTATCAGTGCGCAGTATCTCTGGAAATATAAACTACGATTTTAATTCTTCTACTTGGGCAAATCGTATCAGTTCTGTGCCTGAGTTGTCACAATTTAAGGTGACTTGGAGATCAAACGCAGACAGAATTATGGTTGTCTTCACCGATGAATTTGATCAAAGCTACTTGGTGCCAAGAGTTGATGACCAGGTATTGGAAGATGCACTATCATCAACTCCAAACTTAAAAACATACGTTTTTGCGCAAGGATCTTTGGCATGGAGACGATATGCAAATGCAACTGGCGGTAGTGTATTCAGGCTATCTTCAAATCAGCAGCAAATGTATGATGATCTTATGTCTATATTAGATGAGATATGTTTATCTGCCGCAGATCGCTCTGCACAAACTGCCACCCCTACTGGTATGTCACTAGCATCTTATCGGCGTTACAATTATGTCAAGATGGTATGTGAATAACCTTGTGATCGGCTCCTGTCTTGACAGTTTTAACTTCTGTCAGGACAAGGGCGACATGATTTTAACTGTTGACCCAGAGCCGCCAATTTTTATAAATTCTGATTATGAACAGTGGCACAAAAGCTTGTTTGACTTGAGTGTTAATGGTAAGGCACCATTTTTTGATCAAGTTAAAAAAGTTAAAATACAAAACAGAACCGCTACGGTTATTTACGGCAACAACAACTTCAAAAAAATTGATTTCAAAAAATGTTATGTATTTTGCGATCACCACTTGTCTCTTGAAAATGAGATTACCTCAGAGTCCTCAGAACCCAGGACAGTCTATGATTTTTTTGAAATTTCTAAATTTGAGCCACACGATGTAGAAATGATTGAGGATGTTGATGACTTTGTTCACAAGATTGTATTTTATGAGTCTGGAAGGCTCAAAAACAAATTGAAAACTGATATTGTGACTGTCTCAAAAATTTTTTCAGACAATTTTCTAGATTTTGACTTTTCTGACACATCATGTAGATTCAAGGCTAGAAAGATGATTGAAGAAAAAGGTGTCCTTGGGGTAATTAATAGAGTTGACAAAATCTCTGGCAAAGTGTATCGTGATAGAATATGTTTGTCGTTTGTTGACAGAGTGGTCATCAACAACGATAAGAGAAAGTATAGAACTAGCAAGTATGTTAAGTTTCCAAATAGAACTTGTAAAGTAAGATGATTGAAAAAGGCTCAGAATTAACAAATATATTCCATTTAGCAGGAGTAGTACCAGTTTCAGGCGTTGAGTCTGATTTTGATTATCCTTGGCACCCATCTTTAAACCCTATTGGTCAAGGTTTTCTTGCAGTGGAGAGAGCAGTCGTTGAATGTGCTTGGGCTGGTTGTGAAACAATATGGATTGTTTGTGATGACGATACTCAACCTCTCATTAAGCATAGGTTAGGTGATTACGTTGTAGACCCTGTTAGTGTTAAACAGTCAAAGTTTAAGAATTTTTCAAACAATCACAAGAAACTTATACCAATATTTTATTCACCAATACACCCAAAGGACAGAGATAGGAGAGATAGTGTGGCATGGGCGACTATGCATGGAATGTTATCAGCTTTCATCACAAGCAATAAGATAAGTAAGTGGGTGCTGCCCAGCAGATATTTCATTTCTTTTCCATATGGTGTGTATGATCCCGAAATTGTGTATCAGCACAGACTTGATATTTCCAGTAAAAAAAAGATAGTTTTATCTTACCAAGGTAAAAGCGCTATTGATAGTAATATATACCTGTCATTCACTGCTTCACCAGAAGATTACAAAAACTGTGTCTGGCATGCTAAAAATAGTTGTACTGGTAATAATAAGTCGTTACCTCTCTATGAAAGGTGGTCTTCAAAAGACATTGACCTTAAAACTATGATGTCTGGGTACACACACGATGGTGTGAAGAAAGTTGATATTGATTGGTACTTTTCTATTGACAAATGGAACGATTACAGTTATTATTTATCATCGGAACATTTTAAAAAACTAAAGAGGCCAAATAAGGAAATTTTCAAAGCCTCTCTTTTGAAAGGAGTACAAGTTGAGTGATAGTAGAGTTAGGGCTGCATATAACGCACTGCCATCAGTTGTAAAGGAGCATGCTGGGCTTCCAGATTTGTTTTACAATCTTTCAACTGATCAGGAGCGATTCATACTAGAAATGTTTGAAAGTGATGTAATGACTATCAAGAAAGAATTACTTGATGCTGTGGATGAAATGAAAGGTCTGATTGATGAACTCTAGAACTCAAAGTTCTATTCCCTTTGTAGGTTTGCACGCTCACTCTGTCGCGGGTTCTTTGTTTGATGCTCTTGGGTATCCTCAAGAACACATGGACTTCGCATATCAAAATGGTATGGATGCCTTAGCGCTTACAGATCATGGTAACGCGAATGGTTTAGCCTATCAAGTCCTTCATGCCAAGAAGATGAAAGAGCAAGGTAAAGATTTCAAGCCTATCTTTGGGTGTGAGGCATATTTTATCCCATCCATTGCCAAGTGGAAAGAGGACTATGCGAGAGTAAAAGAGGAGAGCAAGAAGAAATCCAGTCTTGAAGATGTTCAGAGCGGTGCAACAATTGAAGATGAGCAAAATAAGAAGTTAGTAAAATCCATACTAAACAGAAGAAGTCACTTAATCCTCTTGGCTCAAAATCAAGAGGGCTTGAAAAACATTTTTAAAATGATCTCAAAGTCATATTCAAGTGAAAATTTTTATCGTTACCCTAGAGTAGACTATGCCATGTTAAAGAAGCACAACAAAGGTGTCATTGCAGCGTCTGCCTGTCTAGGTGGGGTTTATGCTGGTAATTACTGGCAAAATAGAGACAAGGGCGAGGATGCGATATTAAATGCTTTCCGCGAAACCACACAAAAGATGCAGTCTATTTTTGGCGACAGGTGGTATGGTGAACTGCAGTGGAACAATGTGCCTGAACAACACGAGCTAAACAGATACATAATTCAAATGCACACTGAATTTGGAATTGACTTGATCTCAACAGCTGACTCCCACTACTACTCACCTGATGTGTGGAAAGATAGAGAGCTATATAAGCGTCTTGGCTTTCTTGGCAAGAGACCAGAATGGATGTCCAACGAGCTGCCAGTTGATGTTGAGGAGGTGGGGTATGAGCTTTATCCGAAAAACGGTGACCAAATGTGGGAAAGTTATAAGAAGTACTCCGCAGAGTGTGGTGTCAACTACGATGACGATCTTATCCTTGATTCTATTAAGCGCACTCACAGTATTGCTTTTGAGAGGATT
>MDSZ01100258.1_pt1 | contig 10897 bp, 10 predicted proteins | sample 811201 | NCBI WGS metagenome assembly MDSZ01 (sample SAMN05326647, study PRJNA326480) | marine metagenome | isolation source: seawater | place: Indian Ocean: North | collected 2010 | reverse complement strand
TCGAGCAACGCTTTTTCTATTATAGACTCACTCATAAGTTTATTTTAATAATAAATATACAGGACTAACCAAAAAATTCCTTTTAGTTACTCTGTTATTGTGGTTTTTTTTATCTGTCTAAAAAATTATTTAATTTAGACATCAACTTTAAAGCTCTATCAGCTTTATTATCTAATGTATTTGGTTCTTGTTTACTTTCTAAAACTTCATCATAATTATCAACATCTTCTATATTTTTAAACAAGTAAGAACCTGGTGTTGATGGTGAAGATACCAAATCAAAACATATTAATTCAAAGTCTTCTTGTACTTCATTGTGTCCTCCACTTTCTTTAAGTGAACCTACACCTCTGGATGAAATACCTAAAGTCACACCTTGACGTAAAAGATTTGCAGCAATATCCCCAACTGTTGATACTACTCCATCTTTATGGTACCCTGGACTTGTTAACATTTTTAACTTACCCATTAATCTATTTCCATCCCAAAAAGTTTCTGTAATAATGTGAGAAGTTCTTTCTAAATCTATCAAAGAAGATTCTGGGTGATTTAATTCTGAAATAGAACCACCTCTTTTAATAACGTCTTGGTATCTTTCATTTTCTCTTTTTAGTATATGTTCTGGATATACCCTACCGTTTCTATTTGGTACACCATACTTTTGTAATATACAATACATCTCAACTTCTCCATCAAAATTTGGGTTTGCTATTTCTCTTAATACTTTTGAATTTTGTTTTGGTGAAATACTTCCCGCGTCATATTCAATCAATATTCCATGTCCTATTTCTTTTGGTCCTAAAATCTTCATATAAATTAGTTTTATTTATAAATAGATTATAATGAATAAAAAAAACCTCACTAGGTGAGGTTTAATTTCTTATAATATTTTATGAATTAATTTAAAGTATAACTCCAAAAGCTGTAGTTGCTGAAATACTTGCCATACTAGCAGCTAATCTTGTAGTACCAGTTGTATGATTCCAAGTTCCATACTCTACACCATTTATTGTTGTTGTTGCTGATACCATTTGCCAAGTACCAAGACCACCTACACCTGTAGAATTTACTTGACCAGTTTCAGTATTTCCAGTTCCTTGAATTCCGAAAAAGTTTTTTGTGGTTGCTGAAGTCCAAGCTGAAACTCTACCATGAGTAACTATTTCCCAATTTCCTCCTTCACCGTTTCCACCGTATCTTAGTTGGTGAGATTGTCCATTACAAAGTGCACTACCAAATCTATCGTCCATGTGTTTAGTGTGGTGATGTCCACGGTGACTTACCCATGAAATATCAAAGTCTCCATCGTAAAAACCATCTTCAAAAGTCCACATTGGCATACCATTATACATACATCCTTTATTTTCTAAAACAAGAATGTTTGATGGTGCTGGTTTACCACCATTTGTATTTAAATGAAGTGATATCTTATTGTAATTGTAAATGTTGACCATGTTTTCTGAAACTCCAGATAAAAAACGAACATTCTGTGAACCGTCAACGTTCCCTAATCCTTCCATTCCTTTATATGCGTGTCCTGTTACTAATCCCATAATTATATATTTTATTTAATCTTTATTTCTATAAATAAATATATTAGTACAAACAAAAAAACTACTGTTATTAGTAGTTTTCTTTTTTTGTTGACGAAAACGAAAAGAATTCATTGTCTTTTAGTTCTTCAGTGATTAACTTTTTAGTTTTGTTTTCTATTGAGCTTATAGTTTCTTTACTTTTTAAATTTAATTTTGTTTTTGTAAAAAAGGTCATTTCACATTTCATAAATGATTTTTTACCTAAAGAAATTCCACTACTTCTTAAATCTAAATCTACTATCATATTGGTTTGGAATTTGTTTTCATCAATTAGATTGGTCATTCTTGTTTTTAAAAGTTTCCTAAAGTTTTTAACTACACAACTCCAACAATTATATTCTTTGATTGGTTTTGCCCAACTAGAGAATTGCACATATATTGATTTTAAATTTCTAGAATCCACAGTGCCTATGTGAGCTTTAAATTTTGGGTGGACCTTTATCGGAATTGTTTTACCTGTTTTCATACCTTGTTTTCTTTATTAGAATTATAGGTATTTAAGATGGTTAATTCAAATCTGTGTGTAATTGTTTTAACCTTAATAAAGATAATTTATCTTTTTTCATTGTTAAAACAACATTCTTTGTTTGTGTTAATTTAGCCTTTAAATTTTCTTCTTTTGTTTCTTTAACTAAGTTGTTTATTTTGTTTAAAATAGTTTCTTTAACTTTATTAATTTCTTCAAATAATTTTTCTTTTTTAATTGATATTATTTCAGATAAAAGATTTTTATCACTTTTAGATAATTTAGAAAATTCTTTATTGTAGTTTTCGGATAACGTGTAAGCTAAGGTTTTTGGTGTTAGTTGTGTTCCTAGTTTTTTATATTGTTTTTTATTTAATACACTTTCTATTAAATTATTTTTAACTTCTAACCTGTTAGTTATATTTCTAACACCTTTTTTATAAATTAAATAATCTAAACTTTTATATGTTTTATTATTTGTTTCATTTATTAAATTGGTTCTTTTACTGAACACTTTTTCTAAAATTGTACAAACATTTTTTATAGAATTAATTTTAGGCCTTAAATAATAAACTGACTCACTTATATATTCACCCAACTCTTCCTTATTTTTAAATTCTTTTTGTTCTATTTCATTATATAATGTAAAAAACTCTCTAAATGGTTTTGACATTTTTAATGCTCCCATTATAACATGAAAGTTTTCTTTAAATAATTTTTTGTCTGAATAGGAATTCTCTAATATAGAGTCTATATTTTTTTTATAGTAACTAAATGGTTTCATAAATACTTTTTTTAAATAAATATCTATTCTTTAACTAAATCGTCTATCTCCTTGTTAAGTTTATTTATCTCTTCATTAGTTTTATTAGCCATATCTTCTAAGTTAGGTAAATTAATACCTTTATTTTCTAATATAAGTGGTAAATCTTTTTCTATTTTAAATCCTTCAGCTGCTGGTTCAGCTCCACCCTCATCACCTCCAGTTACTGGTGGTGGACCTGGTGGTGTTCCTCCACCCATAGGTGGTGGTGGTGTACTTTCTTCTCCACCTGGTAATCCACCTTCTTCACCTTCTTCAGCTTCAGTACCTTCTATCTCACCATATAATTTATCTATTTGATTAAACACCCCTGTTTTCTTAATAATTTCAGAAGTCAATTCTAATTCTTTGGCTATTGCTTTTTCAAATCTTTGTTGTTGTAAGTCTAGTTTAATTTCTTCGTCACTCATACCTAATACATGTTTCTTAGCCCATGTTGCTGATACTGGTGAAATACCACTACCAGGGTCACTAACCGCATCTTTATATAATGTAATTTTACTTTGCCAAGCTTCTAATTTTAGTAATTCTGATTGTGTTGATGGGTTTGTTAATCCTAAAGCAAAATTGTCTAACTCCTCATCAAAACCTAAAACATACAAATGAATAATAGCTATTTTATTTAATTCCTGTACAATAGATTTTTGAATTCTATTAATAGTTCTTGCAAATCTAATGTCTAGTAAGGCTAAGTTTTTACCTTCACCTACAACCTCTTCAAAACCTAAAAATGCTTTTGGTATTCTAAGTGAAGCTAATAATTTCTTTTGTATGTATTCGATATCAGCTATTTCACTTAAATTTGTAGCACCCGGTAAAGTTTCTATAGGACTAGGAGCTCCTTGGTCTCTAACTGGTATAAAAAAGTCCTGGTCTACAGCCATTTGATTATATCTTAAATCTACTTGTCCGTTATTAGGGTCTACAATAGGGTCTCTTTTAAACTTATTAGCAACTCTTTGTACATAAGCTTCAACATCTTTATCATCCATATTACCAACGAATATTTTAAATATTCTTCTTTCAGGTGCTCTTGCTGTTCTATAAACTAACATCGCGTCTTCAGCTAATAATAATTGTTTCCAAGTTCTTCTTGCTTTTTCCAACATAGATGTACCATAAGGTAATCTTCTATCATCACCTAACAATCTAAAATGAGCTACTTCCCAAGAATTAAGTTCTATAGATTTTTCTTTCCAAACAAATTTTACCTTTCTTTCTTTGTCTGAACCATCAGCCTCTGCTTGAGTGGGGAAAGAACCAGCCTCTACTCTTTCTATTTCAACATTTGGTAATTGTCTACAACCTATAATTCCTTTTTCTGGGTCTATTTTTAAATAAACAAAATTATCACCATATTTTGCTGTATTTCTAATCCACATAGGTAAATTAGTATTCACATCTAATATATTATTAAAAAGGTCTGCTAATATAGATTTTATTCTAGAAGATTCAGAATATATTGTTAACATGTACCCATCTTCAGATGGTGTTGTAGATTCTTCAGCGTAAATATCTAAAGCAGCTGAAATTTCTGGAGTAAACTCCATAGACTCATAATCATAATAAGAAGCTAGTCTAGTTGGTTCATAATAAACTGATTGAGTGTAGATTTCATTTTCTATTTTTTGCCATTGATTGGATAAGTATACTGTTTGTTGAGCTGTTAATTTTTCTTTTTCAAACTGTGCTTTTGATGTTGTTTTTAATAAATCTTGTTTATTAAACTTATATTGTGTATATGTAGGTTCTTCTTGTCTGGGACCATCTGGTCCAAACATCTTACCTAGTTTCTGAAATATTGTTAAGTTATCTGCCATAGTTGAATGATAATAATTTTATTATAAATACTCAAGTCCTTTACATTCTTTTAGGTGCTCCAAATAACCAATTGTATTCTTTATACATTTGTTGGTTGGTCACATGTGGTCTAACCGTTGGGTTTAATGCTTCTGAATTATGTATAGGTTTTAAATCAACTAGTGTTTCTTTTCTATCTTCTGTTGTTGAAACCCAACTTTCCAACATAGCTTTTGTCATTTCGTCTGTCTTTTTAAGTTGTGAAAATGAACTTTCACCAACATATATAGCCATCGCCATTGCCATTATTAAATCATCATGTTTACCCTTCATGTGATTTGGTTTTCCATTTACAAAAACAAATGTATATAACTCATTTAATAATCTATGTGATTTTATATTAAACCCATGTCTTAAAGCCTCTTCAAAAGCGGAAACAATTTGTGCTCTTTTATTATTAAAACTTATACCTGGTATTTTTTCTAGTAATTTTGGGTTGTATTTCCATTTATCTGCGGTATTTGCTCCCTCAACATATAAATCTCTATAACCTAATTCTTGTAATTTTCTTGCTGTAGCTACACCCATACCACCAGTTATATCAATTACAATATAAGCCTTATATAGGTTACCCCACTTAAAAGCTAAATCAGCAGCTAAATCTGGTGGTATTTTACCAAGATACTCCATAACCTGTTTTCTTTCTTCGAAATCTATAACACATATAGATGTAAAATCTTCAGAATCACCTCTAGAGACATCAATACCCATAATATATTTATGGTCTAGTTGAGCCTCTTCCCAAACCCATAACTGTCCACTAGCATACTTTTCTTTAGGTTCAACCACCATAGTTTCTTTTATTCTTTCAATAGTATCAATAGGAATAACGTTGTCTCCAGAACCTAAAAATGCACTCTCTAATTCTTGTGATATTTTTCTTCTATCAAATTTTAATTTTTTACACATGGACTCAAACCAAGATGAGTATGGTTTATACCCTTTTTTAGTTAATTCGTTAAACTTTGTTTGGTCTTTTTCTCCAAGATTAAGACTGTCATCATAATCTTCCCTATTTAACATGTAATGAATAATATCTTTAGTTTTAACCCAAACTAAGTCACCTGTAAATCTTGGGTCGTTTTCCCAATGTAGTTCAGATATTTTAAAATTATTAACTCCTTGAATTGCCTGGTCATATATTTCATAATATATTTTATCATATCCGTTTGGGGTGGATATTACTATAACTTGACCACCCGTAGATAAAGATGCCATACAAGCCGCCCATAGGTCATCTCCAGCTTCGATATACGCAGCCTCATCAAATATTAATATAGTAGGTGTATAACCCCTTAATGCATCAACTGAAGTCGCTACAGCTTTAACCTCACACCCATTATTTAACTTATAATGTCTTTGTGAATCTTTTTCTTTTGAGAATCCTACATTAACCCAATCTGGCCATTGATTTAAAAATTGTCTTATTTTATTTGCTAATTCTTGTGCGGTATCTAATTTATTAGCTAAAATAAGTACTTTTTCTGGTTTAGTTTTAGAAGCAAATTGTAATTGTTTTGAAATCCAAGCAGCTGTCGCGGTAGATACACCAGCTTGTCTATATTTTTTAGTTATATTCTCATTATATTTTTCAAAATTATTTAACATCATTTCCTGTTCAGGAAAAAGTTTAAAAGGCACATACTTACTTTGAGTGTTATCGTATGTTTCTAAATATGTTCGTATAGCATAAGAGCTATCCTTATAACATTTAGCGTATTCAGAAATTACTTCTTCTTTGTTCATACTAATAAATATCGGAAAATAAAATATAAAATATAGAGGGGAATAGGTTTTTAGTCACCTAAACTATTTAAAAATTGTTTTTCTGCTGCTGTTAGTGAGTCCATACCAGATTTTGATATTTTTTCTAATACCTCATCTAAGTCAAAATCTTCTTCACCGCTACCAATTAAATCATCTATTGTCATCCCACTAGACTCTGGTTTGTCAGTTCCGTCAATACTTAAAATATCATCATCATTAGTATCGATACCTACAGCTTCTTCATAATCTTCTTCTTTTAATTCTTGTACTATTTCGTCTACTAATTTTTGGACTAGTCTTTTTCCTTCTTCACCACCTTCTAACATTTTTTTAGCTAAATTTAAAAACTCCTCAGCTTCTAAACTAACAATTCTAAAATAAAGATAGTTTTGTATTCTTCTACTATCATCATTAGTTATTAATTCTTGTGGGTACGCTTCTGAAAATTTTTCCCAAATTACAGGACCTAATCTTAAATCCCAAATTTCCGCTGGTAAAGTATCTTCCATACCTATAACATCTTCAGCAAATTCTGGGTCTGATGGTAATCCGTGTGCTGAAACATACTCCATAACACCTTTAAATAATTCGTGTACTAATATTGGAAATAAGGCTCCTTCTGCTTTTATGGTTGGTGGGTTGGTTTCTAAATCTAATTCTTCTCTACCAGCTCCTAGACTTTCACCTTCTCCCGCTGCCATTCTCATGTCCATGTCAGGCATTATCCAATACATTAAATCGTTAACTGACATTAATAAAGAATATAAATTAACTAAATCTGGGTCTATTTCATTTAATTTTTCATCAACCATGTGGTAAAGATATAAAGCCTTTTTAGAAGAACCTTGTATTAAAGAATTTATAAATCTTCTTTTTTGTCTTTCTAAATCTAACTTTTGTAATCTGTCCGCAGCTTCTTGTTCTTCTTCTGGATTTTGTGGTGTTTTAGGTTTTTTAGGTTGTTTAGGTTTATTTTGCATTCCACTTAATGATGGTTTTTTAAGTTTAGCGTCAAACTGTAAATCACCTTCTGGTACACCTAAATTATCCATAACAACCTCTACAGCTAACTGTTCTAGAGCTTGTTTATTTTGACTTTCTATCTGCATAGCTCTAAATAAAGCCTGTTGCATCATTGGTTGTAATGACATCGCGGATGCTGGGTCAACTGTTTCTAAACCAGTAGCTCTTTTAACCTTATCTATAACATCTTTAAATCTTTTAGACGCGATTACCTCTTCAAAAGAATCATCCCCACCTAATTCTGGAAAAGCTTGGTGTTTACCTAATGGGTGTTCACCTGTAGATAGTTTTCTTTCAATGTCTGGTGACATTCTTTCTGGTCCTTCATAATCTATAGGAGCTTCTTTTAGTCTTCTTTTTCTTCTCATATTGTTAAGGATTTTCTACTTGTGATGTTATATCATCAAAACCCATCCAATTCGGCATATCTTTTTTTCCAGCTTTTGGTTTTGGTTTTACACTTGGTCTTGTAAAAGGACCTTTTCTTCGTCTTGGTTTTGTAGGTGTTGTTGTTGGTGTTCTAACTGGTGTTTTTACTGGCATTTCTGTACCTACTGGTGCACCCATGTAAGCTCCTTCAACATCTCTTTCAGTTTCTGATAGTTCTTCTTCAATATCAAAAAAGTTTTCACCACCAGATTCTTTTTCTCTTATTTCTTCTTCTAAATCTTGAGAGTCTTGAATAGGTGCTCCATCCATGTAAATGTTACCATCAGTATAAATCATAATATCCCAAGTAAATCCAGCATCAGATGCTAAAATTAAATTTAAAATATCTTCTTCTGGGTCTTCACCACGTTCTAATTCATCTACCATAACTTGGTATCCGTCTAAATCTAAAACATACTTATTTAATTGTTCAAAAGCATATTCTTGTTCTACTGAACTAAATAATTTTGTTCTTGGTTTTTTACTAGGGTTGTAACTTACAAATGTTCTAGATTTGTATTCGTCCTCATCTTCTTGTACATTTTTAACCATTTCTATAAGTTTAGATTTAGTTAATTTGTTTTCATTTCTTTTGTTGACAACATTGGTCATCCAATTTTCTACCATTTCACTAGTTACCTCGTCCATATTTTCTTTATCAGTTATAAGTTTTAAATCCTTATCATCTTTTTTAATATCGACATCTGGATTTCCCATTCTATCAGTATCTAGAGTTTTTGTACCATCATCTTCCACACTATAACCCTCTACACTTTCATTTTGAGCACCACCACCTGTAGCTTTAGCTGATGATTGTAATTTCTTTTGGGCTTTTTGTATTTCTGTTTGACAAGCTTCAAAAGCATCTTTACAGTTTTCACTTCGTCTTTGTAATTGAGCTTGTTGCATCATAATATCAGATTGACGTAACTCAGTAATAAGTTTCATACCTAAAGTTGTAATTTCATAATCACTAAACGAAGAAAGGGTCTCATGTGAAAACCCTTCATTAATTAACTTTTTTACTATTTCAGCCCTCTTTAACATAAGATATAGTTTTATCGTAATTCAAGATTAAGTCTCTTGAGTATAATTTATCTTCAACACTTTTTATAGTTTCTCCAAATTGAAAAACTAGTCTTTCTCCCTCAAAGTTTTCATTTTCTAAAATTTCCCATCCTAAAGCTATAACATTATCTAAAGCATGTTCCATCCCAAAATAATCAGAGTTTTGTATTAACTCTAATTTAATATTACTTTTAGAAAGAACTCCGACTTTATGAATATATTCAAATTCTGGTGGACCTGGGTTTCCGTGTGCTGGTGTAGAATCCCACTCATCACCCCATAACTCATCTATTTTTGATGAAAATATAAATTCATAAATATTTTCTTTCTTATAGTTAGGTCCTAATTCATTTACAAAAATAAGAAACATTATCTAACTAGTTGACCATGTTTAGTAACACCTAATCTTCTATGTTTACCTTCAAACACTAGGGTGCTATTTTTAGTTTTTCCAATGAACTTTATATTTTTATTACTTTTTAAAACCTTTTTTGCTTTTAATTCTTGTTCTATAGTTTCTGAAAGAGTAATAGGGTCATTTACTTTTTTTGTTTTACTAATTTGTTTTCTTATATAACTTCTATTTGCACTTTCATTAAATAATTCTCTACCCTTTTCTCTTTGAGACTTTTTAAAATATTTTTTTAGAGTTTTATTAACTTTATTTTTTAAACTTTCTTCTAGTCCTGTTGGGTCTTCAAGGTCATCACCCATACCCATATCGTCATAAGCGTCACCCATATCATCTTCCATATCATCCTGTACATCTACATCAACATCAAATTCATCTTCCATACCGTACTCATCATCTTCTTCTGGTTCTAAACGGGAAATAATATCTTCTCTATCATCCTCATCTAATAAATCTAAATCAATAGCTGATATAATAGAATTTAAAACATATTTAATCATGTCTGAATCCATTTCATCTTCAAATTCTCTCATTTTTTGACCTAACTTACCAGTGAGTTTTTGTATAGATTTTATAGATGGTCTTTCTTCTTCAGCGTCAAAACTTTCTTCACCACCCATATCCATGTCTACATCAACATCCATATCTTCATCACCCATATCCATATCCACATCAACATCCATATCGTCTCCAGTTGGTGCTGGAGCTGGTGGGGCTGTTGGTGCAGGAGCTGCTGGTGGTGTTGGAGCCGCTGGTGGTGGTGTTGGAGTTTTTTTGGTTTTTATTACCATTTTTTCCTCATCTTCTTGTTCAAACATAGAATCACCGTAACCATTATTATATTCTTCATTAATTGGTTTTAACATTAGGTTTAATCTTTTTAATGCTGCTGAGTAACTTCTATATCTATTTCTTTTTTTATTAGATAACCCATTTACATAATCAAGACTACTTTCATTTATACCTGACTTAACATAGTAACCATCTTTTTCATGTACAATCGCATAAAGATTACCATCTGCTGCTCTTTTAGTAAAAGAATTAGTTTTAGTATGTAACTCAGTGTTTTTAGAAGTTTCACCATATCTAGCGATTTCCATTATTCTTTTAATTTTATCTTGACCAGTTAATTTTTCTGAACCAATTGCTTTTAAATCTCCCATTTTATTTTATTTATTTTAATTATTTTAATTATTTAATCCACTACCACCAATTATTGTTGGTATAAAGGCGTTTCCTGAATTTGCTGCCCATGTTGTACCACCAGTTAATGCTCCCCCATAACCTGTATTTTGAAATGCTGTTGTTCCCGTCATAGGACTATTACATTTACAATCGTAACACAACGCTACCGCTTTACCGTTACCCGCAGCAGTCATTTGTGCCGGGTCCAATTGGAAGTCTAGACTATCTCCTGCATTTGTAAGGTCAAAGGTTACAGCCACCCCACTAGG
>MDSZ01071021.1_pt1 | contig 10897 bp, 9 predicted proteins | sample 811201 | NCBI WGS metagenome assembly MDSZ01 (sample SAMN05326647, study PRJNA326480) | marine metagenome | isolation source: seawater | place: Indian Ocean: North | collected 2010 | reverse complement strand
TATTCTCAATATTATTTTTTATTTTTTGAAAAAGACGAAAATTTTCAATATTTTCATCTGGTAAATTATAATTTAATAAAAAAAATTTTTTATTGATATTATTCCAATTATTGAAAAAATAATTTTGATCAAAATATGCAAGTTCGTTTGTTCGATTGTCAATCAAAATTGGTATAAAAAGAACATCCGTATTTTTTGGTACAGAGGAAATTACATTTTTAGACCTAATAAATGATAATAATTTTTTTTTATCAAATTTAACTTCAAAATCTACTTCGTAATTATTATTTACAAATTTTTCATTAGATAATGAAAAATTATCAATTAATGAATTTATTTTATTTTCTGATGTATTATTAAATAATTTTTTATCTTTATTTTCCACAATTCTAAAAATTAAAGTTTTAAAAGCTTTTTCAAAACCTTTATTAATTACATTCCCTTTATTAAAATTTACGTCATATTGTTCTTTAATATTAATATTTTTGACAGTGTAATTGTCTGCTAATACTTTAATTGTGGAAAACTTGATAAAAATTAAAATCAAAACTAAAAAAAAAAAGTATAAAGAATTAATAATTTTATTTTTGATTAAATACATAAATTTAACATGAGTTCTAAATTTCTGACATATGAGAAAAGTGGCGTTAGCATAAAAAAAGCAGACAAATTTATTAAATTTATATCTTCTAGTACAAAAAAATCAAAAAAAAGTGGTGATTTTAAGAATATTGGTGGATTTGGTGCTTTAACAAAACTACCTAATAAAATGAAAAATCCATTCCTAGTAACAAGCACTGATGGTGTTGGAACAAAAATTGAAGTTGCAAATCAATTGAACAAATTTGATACAATTGGAATTGATCTTGTAGCCATGTGTGTGAATGATCTTATAGTTCAAGGGGCGAAACCATTATTATTTTTAGATTACATATCAATTGAAAAAATAAATTTAAAAAAATTAAAAAATATAATTAAAGGAATAATTAAGGGATGTAAGTTAGCTGACTGTGAATTAGTTGGTGGAGAAACCGCAGAGATGCCAGGAACATACTCTAAAGGTAAATTTGATATTGCTGGTTTTTCAGTTGGCTTAGTTGAGAGAGACAAAATATTAATTAACAAAATAAAAGAAAAAGATTTAGTCGTAGCAATACCCTCTAGTGGACTTCACTCTAATGGATTTTCTTTGGTAAGACATATTATAAAAAAGAAAAAAATTAATTTACAAAAAAATTTTTTTTTAAGACGAGAATTGCTTGAACCTACAAAAATTTATGTAATGCATGTTTTAGAATTAATTAATAGAAAATATCTTAATGGTTGTGCCAATATAACAGGCGGGGGATTAGAAGAAAACATCAAAAGAATAATTCCTAAAAATTTTTGTGCTGAAATTAATTTAGAAAAAATAAGAACTTTAAATATTTTTAAATGGCTAAAAAATAAAGGTATTAGTGAAAAAGAAATGTTAAATACCTTTAATTGTGGTGTTGGTTTTTGTTTAATAATAAAACCAGATAAGTATAAAAAAATTATTAAATTTTTCCCAAGAAAATTTAAACCGTATATTATTGGAAGAATTACAAAAGATACAAAAAAAGTAAAATTTAGTGGAAAAATCTCTTGGTAGAAAAAAAATTGCAGTCTTTATAAGTGGTAGGGGAAGTAATCTCAAATCATTATTAAAATACTCAAAAACAAAAAAATCATTGTTTAAAATTGTATTAGTAATTTCAAATAAATCTAATGCAAAAGGATTAGAATACGCAAGTAAATCAAAAATTAAAAATTTTTTTATCAAATATTCAAATAAAAAAAATTTTGAAAAACAATCTTTAAAATTATTAAAAAAATATAAAGTTGATTTAATTTGTTTAGCTGGATTTATGAAAATAGTTTCAAAAAACTTTATTAAAAGATTCTCTAAACCGATAATTAATATTCATCCATCACTTTTACCAAAATATAAAGGATTAGATACGCATTATAGAGCAATTAAGAATGGAGACAAATTTTCAGGAGCAACAGTTCACATTGTTAATGAAAAGATGGATTCTGGAAAGATAATATTACAAGAAAAAATAAAAATTTTAAAATCAGATACTGAAAAGAGTTTAGAAAAAAAAGTTCTTAAAATTGAGCACAGAATCTACTCTAAGGCAATTATAAAATTATTGACTACCTATTAAAAAAAAAATCTAATTCGATTTTTGCATTATCAATACTATCGGAGCCGTGAACAGAGTTCTTATCAATCGATATACCATATTTTTTTCTTAAAGTTCCTTCTTTGGCATCTATTGGATTTGTTGCGCCCATTAGTTTTCTGTTTTCCATTACAGCATTTTCTCTCTGTAAAGATAAAACAATAATTGGTCCTGATGACAAATATTTACACAAATCATTATAAAATGGTTTGGTCTCATGTACTTTATAAAATTTTTCAGCTTCTTCTTTTGATATATGAATTTTTTTTTCTTCAATTATTTCGAAACCTTTATTTTTAAATTCTTGTTTAATTTGATCCTGTAAATTTCTTTGAACTGCATCTGGTTTGATTATTGATAATGTTCGTTCAATATTACTCATAATAATCCTCTATCAATTTATTTAATAATCTAACTCCAAATCCAGTAGCACCTCCAGAATTTAATGCTCCACCATACTTCGAGAATGCCATACCTGCAATATCCAAGTGAGCCCATGGAGTTTTGTTAATAATAAATCTTTGTAAAAATTGTGCAGCTGTAGTTGACCCCGCACCTCCTACATAATTAATGTTTTGCATATCTGCATTTTTGGAGTTTATTAATTTATCAAAGTTATCATTTAGAGGCATTCTCCATAATTTTTCTTCAACACTTTCACCAGCATCTATTAATTGTTTGGATAATTTATTATTATTTGAAAATAAACCTGCATACTCTGAACCTAAAGAAACAATTATAGCCCCTGTCAGTGTTGCTAGATCAACAATAAATTGTGGTTTAAATTTTTTTTCAGTAAATGTTAGTGCGTCAGCTAAAACCAGTCTACCTTCTGCGTCAGTATTTAAAATTTCTATAGTTTTTCCACTGTACGATTTTACAATATCTCCAGGTCTTTGAGCATTACCGCTCACCATATTTTCTACTAAACCCACTACTCCGACTGCATTAATTTTTGATTTTCTTAGTGCAAGAGTTTTCATCAAACCCACGACTGTAGCTGAGCCAGCCATATCATACGTCATATCTTCCATAAATTTAGCTGGCTTAAGTGAGTAACCTCCAGTGTCAAAACATACACCCTTTCCAACAAAACTCAGTGGTTTAGATTTATTTTTCGCACCATTCCATTCAATCGTAACTAAATAAGATCCTTTAACGCTACCCTGACCTACTCCCAGTAGTGCATTCATTCCCATTTTTTTCAATTTTTTTTTATTATAAACAGTAACTTTTAATCCAAATTTTTTTAACTTAGTTATACGTTTCGCATATTCATCTGGGTGTAAAACATTTCCTGGTTCAGATACTAAATCTCTAGTTAGAAAAACGCCTTCTAAAATTGAGTTCAATTTTTTTCTCAATAAATTTGTTTTTTTAAATTTGTTTCCAACTATATTCAATACAGTATTTGGAAACTTAGAATTATTAGATTTGTAAAGATTAAAATCATATGATTTAAGCTTAGCGCCGTGTAAAAACTTTTCCATTTGAACATCAGTAAGAATAGACAAGTTTGTATTAATAAATGATTTCTCAATCTTATTATTTTTTAAATAAATAAATAATTCAGAACCAAGTTTTTCAAAATCTAAAGTTGTTTTAGATTTTGTGCAATTTACAAAGATATATGATCTATCATCAATATATTTAGTGAAAAATTTTTTTTCTATAAATAATTTATTTGAAAAAATATTTTTTGTTAATGCCTTAATTTTCACAGATTTAATATTTGTATCTTTTAAGAAAATAACCTCGTTATTATTGGATTTAGTTGGATTATTTATAAATTCTAAATTTAGCTTCATTTTTTTGAAATATTTAATAGATAATGTTGTATATTTATTAAATTTATAATTTCAATGAATAAATTAATATTTCGCAAATTATCAATAGATATTTTCATATTTTTCATATTATCCTCCTTAGCATTAACAACAATTATATGGGTTATACAGGGTGTAAATTTGTTAGATATTGTATCCGAGCAAGGGCATGCAATTAAAGTATATTTTATTTACACAATCTTAAATGTTCCAAAAATTTTTAGTAAATTATTAATCTTCACATATTTTTTAACACTTTTTGTTATATTAAATAGATATGAAGAAAATAATGAAATACTAGTATTTTGGACTAATGGGATTAAAAAAATATCATTCATTAATTTTTTGGGTAAACTTTCATTAATTTTTGTAATAATGCAACTAATTTTAAATTTATATATTGTTCCTTTTACTCAAAATTTAGGTCAACAATATTTGAAGAGTTCTTCAATTGAGTTTTTTCCAAAACTTTTACAAGAAAAAAAGTTTTCTAATTTAATGAAAGACTTAACTATATTTGTTGAGAAGTATGAATCAAATGGGGAATTAAAGGGAATTTATATAAAAGAGAAAATAAGTGATTATGAAAATAAAATAATAATAGCTAACAGCGGTAAATTATTGAGAAATGAAAATGGGTTCAAATTTAAACTTTCAGATGGAAAAATTACAAATATTAACAATAAAGATAGTGTAAATATAGCTTTTAAGGAAACAATATATGAGTTGTCTGAATTCAATTTTAAATCTAGGAAGGAAAAAAAACTGAATGAAACAAAAAGTAATTTATTATTTTCTTGTTTAGAAAAATATTTAAAAGATAGAAAAGATGAAAAACTTAGGTGTGGAAGAGAAAACTCTTTTTTACTAAAAGATATTTATGAGGAGATATTAAAAAGATTTATTAATCCTATTTATATAATAATCTTATCATTATTAACTTCATTGGTAATTTTTAAACCTAAAATTAATATTTTTCAAAATTATTTTAAGTTTTCACTATTTATTACAGGTTTTGTTTTAATTATTTTTTCAGAACTAAGTTACAAACTAATTTATTTTTCAATTTATACTGAATTATTGTATATTATGCTTCCAATATTATTAATAATACTATTTTATTTTTTTATTTTAGTAAAAACTAATTTTAAATTTAAAAATCTATGAGTTTAATGAAATATCAAAAGTATATTTATAGTTTATTCTTGAAAAATTTTTTAATTGTTACTTTAGTTTTCTTTTGTCTAGTAATTATAATAAATATATTTGAAGAAATTAGGTTTGCAGAAAAGTACGATGCTGAACTTTATTATCCAATTTACCTATCAATATTAAATGCTCCTTCTCTAATGTTTGAAATTTTCCCATTTATTTTTCTTATATCCGTGAAGTTTTTTTATTTAGGATTAGTTGAAAAAAATGAATTAGAAATTTTAAGCACAAATGGGATTAGTAAATTTAAAATAATAACTATTTTAACAATTTTTTCTGCAATAATCGGCTTTTTTATATTGCTTTTTTATTATTCGATATCTTCAGACTTAAAAAGTAAATATTTAGATTTAAAGAATAGGTTTTCAAACTCAAACGAATATCTTGCCGTTGTTAATGATGATGGGTTGTGGATTAAAGAGGAAATTGAGGACAATTTATATATTATACACGCAGAAAAATTTGACCAAAATAAACTAGGATTATTAACAATTACCGAGACAGATAAATATTACAAAAAAAACAGCACTATAAGTGCTCAGTCTGCAAATATTAATTCTAAGAATTGGCAATTAAGTAATGTGTCTATTTCAGACAATTTAGGCGCTAAAAAAAATTATAAAAGTTATGTTTATAATTCATCATTTGATGGCAAGATAATATCTAATTTATTTTCAAATTTAAATGCTATGAATATTTATCAACTTCACAGACTTTCAAATAGCTATCAAAAAATAGGATATTCAAATACGGACATTAAAATACATTTAAATAAAATTTATACTATGCCAATATTCTACATTCTTATGACAATTATTGGATTTTTAATAATAAATAAGATAAAAAAAGTAAAATCAAAATTTTTTACTATAATATTTGGAGTTTTAATTTCTGTTATTGTTTGTTATCTAAATTATTTCTCAAGCTTGCTTGGTAGCAAAGGTGTTTTGCCTATTTATTTATCTGTTTGGTTACCAATCTTAATATTATTTTTAGTATGCAATATAGGATTAATAAAAGTAAATGAAAATTAGTAAATTATTAAGTTTTATAACAATTCTTTTTTTCTTTTTAAGTTTTAAAGTTTTTTCAGAAGAAGTGGAATTTCAAGCATCAAATATTGAAATTAAAAATGATGGAAACATCATATTGGCCTATGAATCAGAAACAAAAATACCCAATGAAAATATTTTTATCGAATCCGAAGAAGCTGAGTATAACAAAAAAAATCAAACAATAATTTTCAAAAATAACGTTTACTTTCAAGATTTAAAAAATAATTTGATAATTAGAGGTAATAAAATTATTTATGAAAAAAACAAAAACAAAATTTATAGTGAAGGAAACACATTTTTTAATATAGAAAATAATTATAACGTAAAATCATCAAATGTATTTTATGAAAGAAAAAATAAAATTATATTTAGCAATGAAGAGACAGCAATTGACGATATTCAAAATAATTTATATAAATTTAAAGATAAATTTTTATTTGATATAAAAAATAAAATTATAAAATCAAATAATTCTGAAATATTAGATGTAAATAATAATAAATATATATTTGAAGATCTAATAGTAAATACAGAAACAAATGAAATTATAGGTAAAGAATTAAAAGTAGAATTCGAAGATTCTTATTTTGGAAATAAGAAAAATGATCCAGTTCTCAAAGGGAGAAGCGTTTATTCAAATGATGAAAAATTAAAAATTTATAAAGCTGTTTTTAGTACATGTAATACTGAAAAAAAAGATTGTAGGGGCTGGGAACTAAATACAAATGAATTCAATCATGATAAAATTAAAAAAATATTTGAATATAAAGATTCATGGTTAAAATTATTTGATTTTAAATTTTTTTATGTACCATACTTTAATCATCCAGATCCAACTGTTAAACGTAGATCAGGTTTTTTAACGCCATCTTATTCAAGTTCAGACACCTTGGGTACTTCTATAAATATTCCATATTTTAAGATCATTGATATCGACAAAGATATTACTTTTACTCCTAGATATTATGCTGATAAAAGTTTTTTATTACAAAATGAATATAGACAAGCTCTTAAAGACTCAAATATATTAAGTGAATTTAGTTTTTTAGTTGGTGATCATGGAACAAAATCTCATATTTTCTACAATCAAATCGGAGAATTAAATTCAAAAACTAAATATGAGCTAAATCTTCAGGATGTAAATGGAGATAATTATTTAAAAACTCATAACTTAGATAAATCCTCCAAATTAATATCTAATGATAATCTTTTATTATCAAACTTCGATATTGATTGGAGCTTTAGCTCATCTGAATTGAATACTTCGTTTAAAATTTTTGAGGATTTATCAAAAAATTATCATGATAGATATCAATATGTGTTTCCTGAATTTAGTTTTAGGAGAAATATAGACATACCTAAAAATTATAATGGCAATTTTGGCTTCTCATCATATGGATACAATAAAAATTACAATACTAATGTTATTGAGAGTGTCTTAACAAACGATTTCTTATTTAAATCTGATGATTATATCAATAAAAATGGATTTGTTTCAAACTACAATTTACTTCTTAAAAATTCAAGTAGTTATTCGAATAATTCAGCTAATTTTCAAGAGAATGCTGATTATAACTTATTTGGTATTTTGAAAGTAGATACAAGTTTACCTTTACAAAAAAAATTACTTAATCACACGCACTTATTAAAGCCTATAGCATCAGTCAGATATAGTCCTAATGGAAATAGCGATATATCGTCAAAGGATGTTTTATTAAACTTTGATAATGTTTTTAATCTAAATAGGATAGGAACCACTTATGAAGTAGAGGGTGGGGAATCCTTAAGTTTAGGGCTAGAATTTCAAAGAAAAAATAATATTAATAATAATTTAATTAATTTCAAAGTAGCCAATGTTATAAGACCAGAAATTAATCCTAATTTGCCAAATAAATCAAAATTAAATCAAACTAGGTCAGATATATTTGGAAATTTAAAAATTAAATTTGATGAAAATTTTAAATTAGGATATTTTTTTTCATACGATGAGAATTTAGAATATACAAATTTAGAAGGTTTTAATCTAGAGTTAGGAGTTAATAATTTTGTTACGAAATTTAATTATTATTCACAAAGTAATGATCTTTCAGATAAAGAAAGCATACAAAATACTAGTAAATATAAATTAGATAATGAGAATAGTTTATCTTTTAATGTAAGGAAAGATTTAAAAGAAAATTACACTCAATATTATGATTTTGTATATGAATATTTAACAGATTGTTTATCAATAAATATAAATTATAGTAAATCATTTTATAGTGATGGTAATTTAGAACCAAATAAAAGTTTATCCTTTTTGGTAAAGATAATACCATTCACTGAAATAGGTGTACCAAATGCTGCTAGTATTGTTGGAAGATAATATATGATTAAAAATGTAGTAATAATCTTAGTTTTGTTTTTTTTTTACATAGAATCGTCTTTAGCAAAAATTTTAATTAAATATAAAGTTGGAGATCAAATTGTTACAAATTTTGATATTTTAGATGAAAAAAAATATTTAATTTTTTTTAGACCTTCTCTGAGTAGTTTAGAGGAAAATGAAATACTTAAATTAAGTGAAAATTCTTTAATTAGAGAAATTATAAAGAAAAAAGAACTAGATTTAATTTTTAATAATTTAAATAATTATAATTTCATTAATGATTTAAAAAAAAATTTGTTTAAATTCAAAGGAGTAAGTACTGAAAAAGAATTTAAAGAACTTACTAAAAGTAATAATTTAGAATACGATAGAATAATACAAAAACTGAAATATGAAGGTTTATGGAATGAGCTTATATTTAAAAAATTTGGCAAATCCATTAAAATTAACGAGAAGAAGCTAAAAGACGAACTAAGTATAAAGTTAAAAAATGATAAAAAATACGAATATAATATATCTGAATTGTTATTTGATTTGGAGAAAAACGAAAATATAAAAGATAAACTAAAAGAGATTTTTTCCAACGATTTTAAAATATCTGCATCAAAATATAGTATATCAAACAGTGCTAATAATGGAGGGGAAATTGGATGGATAAAAGAAACATTACTTTCTGAAGACTTAAACAAAATATTAAATGAATTGAAAGTGGGAGAAGTAAGTGAGCCAATAAAATATCCAAATGGATATTTATTGTTGAAAATAAACGATAAGAGAGAGATGAAACAAATTATTGATATTAACAAAGAACTAATTGAGCTGGTTAAATTTGAAAAAAATAAACAACTTAACCAATTTTCTTTATTATACTTTAAAAAGTTAAAACAAAATATCAAAATAGATGAATATTAAATACATAGTAATAGTACAAGGAGAACCCTATAGTACATTTTCAGAAATCATAGGTAAGTTTCTTTCTAAAAGAAAAATAAAACATAAAATTATTATAATTGGAAATTTAGCACTATTCAAAAAACAACTAAAAAAATTGAATTACTCGCTTGTTTTAAATTCTATAGACAATTATCAAGAAGCTATAAAAATGAAAATTAATTTCATTAATATAGATTTTAAAGGAAAAAAAATATTTTCAAAAATTTCATATGATTCAAAAAAGTTTATTAGTCAAAGTTTTAAGCTAGCATTAAAAATTTTAAATGATGCTAATGGTGAAGGAGTATTAATAAATGGACCTGTTGCTAAAAAAACATTTTTAAAAAAAAAATACTTAGGAGTTACGGAATATTTAGCAAAGAAAACTAATTCAAGTAATGAAGTAATGCTTATTTATAACGATAAAATTTCTGTATCACCTCTCACAACTCATATTCCATTAAAAAATGTAGCAGAAAATATAAGTAGAGAAAAAATAATTAAAAATGTTGTTAAATTAGACAACTTTTTCAAAAAAAAATTGAATAAAAAAATAAAATTTGCAGTATTAGGTTTAAATCCACATTGTGAAAGCATAGACAAAATTAGTGAGGAAGATAGAATTATAATACCTGCGATTAAAAACTTAACAAAAAAAAATATTAAAATTGAAGGTCCATTTTCGGCAGATACTTTTTTTATAAAAAAAAATTTAGATAAATTTGATTTAGTTATAGGCATGTATCATGATCAAGTGTTGACGCCTATGAAAACTCTATTCAAATTTGATGCAATTAATTTAACTATTGGTCTTCCATTTATAAGAATATCACCCGATCATGGCCCTAATTTTGAAATGTCGGGCAAAAATCTTTCAGATCCCTCTTCTTTATTTTGCGCTATGCGATTTATTGACAAATTATCATTATGATAAAACCAAAAAAAAATTTAGGTCAGAATTTTTTAAATAATGCTAAAATTATTTCAAAAATTGCAAATGAAGGGAATATAAATAATGATGATATTATTCTTGAGATAGGTCCTGGCACTGGAAATTTAACTGAAGAAATTTTAAAAAAGAAACCATATAAATTAATAGTAATAGAAAAAGATTTAAGACTATCAAAAATTCTTCAAGAAAAATTTGGTAATAGTATACAAATTATTAATGATGATATTTTAAAATGCTATAAACACTTTAAATATAATGCCCCTATTAAAGTATTTGGCAACTTACCTTATAATATATCAACAAAAATTTTAACATTATTTACAAAAACTAAAAACCTTCAT
>MDSZ01076329.1_pt1 | contig 10899 bp, 12 predicted proteins | sample 811201 | NCBI WGS metagenome assembly MDSZ01 (sample SAMN05326647, study PRJNA326480) | marine metagenome | isolation source: seawater | place: Indian Ocean: North | collected 2010 | reverse complement strand
ATTCGGGGATTGTGTGTATATAAGCTTATATATTTATGTAGAAGAAGGTCACACACAAGAGACAAATAATGTTGAGTTCAAACAAAAATAATAAAAAAATCGTCTGAAAATCTCTCTCTCTCTCTCTCTCTCTCTCTCACTAGATCGATTTTTTTCAAACCACAAAAGTTTGCCAGAAAAACGCAGTGATGTCCTGAGCGCAGTGAGAAAGAAGGAGAAGAAGTAGAATGACATGATGTGGTCTGCTGTTGAACTTCGTCGTACGTCTGATTCATTGCAAACAAGACTTCGTTGTTGGCCAAACCGTACAAATCACTCGACACAACTCCGTATCCTCCTTCCAAACCGATATCAATAAGAGTCATTGTGTAGTTGGTGGAATCCTTACCACCCAACGCGGCCGTGTTCAATCCGTTGGTGTACCTAGTGTTTTGAGAGAGTGAGTTATTATTTGAGGAGGAACAGAACACGATCCAACACTACGTACATCGGAAGTACCTGTGTGTGTGTGTGTGTGTGTGTGTGTGAGTGAGTGAGTGTGAGTGAGGAGAAATAGAGTAGGAGGGGGAGGTGGAAGGAGAGAGGGAGGAAGAGGGGGGTGGAACAAGAACTTTTTCTCTGAAGAGAAGAGAAGAGAGCTCCTCCTTGCACGTATTGTTTTTTTCGTTTTCGTTCTTCATTCCGCCGACGCGTGAAAAAACACGCAGAGGAGTGGATTTTATTTTAGAGAGAGGGAAAGAGAGACGGAGTGAGAAGGAGAGAGATAGAGAGAGATAGAGAGAGATAGAGAGAGAGAGAGAGAGAGGAGAAGAGAGAAGATGACGGACACGTGGCAACTGAGCGCGGTCGCGAGTTTAGTCGAAGACATCGACAAGAAAATTCTCGTCGTCTTACGAGACAATTCGAACATTGTTGGGACGTTGCGATCGTTCGACCAGTTTGCGAACATCGTGTTAGAAAACGCCGTCGAACGAATGATCGTCGGGACGCACTATTCAGACGTACCTCTAGGGTTGTACATCGTGAGAGGAGAAAATGTCGTTTTGATGGGAGACATAGATGAGGCCATCGAGTTGAAAGGATTGACGTGGGTAGAGAACGATGAGATTAGACGAATGAAGGATGCGGAAATGGAAGCGGACAAGATGCACGGGTTGATTGCGAGGAATTTGGACATGTTGTTAGACGACTAAAATGCATTCAATGTCTCAATCTTATAAAGAAGGGTAAGTAGCGCTCTACGCGCGCGTTTTCTTGATTCAGAATGTATATATATATATATATATCAGAACATGAAGCTGTGATGGACAACATACCATGCTAATACTGATACTCATCTTTTACAAGATGTTGTAAATGTAAACCGATCGATAGGACTGAGCTTTGTGCTGTTATATATATATATATATATATATATATCCTGTTAGTAGCTGCAATGATGAACTTGCATGTGGAAGTGCTCGTGGCGATCTTCTGTGAGCCAATGATAATAACCAATGGATCCTTCAGAGCAGATTTGTACATTTGTGTTTCGCTCGTTATATTTTGCGGGCGTTGTTTTACTCAGTAATCTGACTCATATCTCTCCTTTTCTCAATACACAAGTACGGGGCAGGACAAAAAAGAAGAAACGATAGGATTCACATGAAAAAGGAGCGCTTTTTGAAGTTCCGTGAATTCTCATACTAATACTAATGCAAGAATAGGTTCATGAGCATTTGTTGTATCTGATAAAAATTACAAGCAATTCGTACAATTTTACAATTTAGTTTTCTCTGGGTAGCTCGCCATTTCGGCAACTCCACACATGCCCGAAGGACTTTCAACATCTCTTGCGATTCTGATGTAGCCTCCTTCTCCCCACTGCTCGCTCCATGAGTTTTTAATCTTCCAATATTTCTTTGTCGCACCCGGGATGATGACGTTTGAGCTGTTATGATCGATGCCATAGCCAACGACTAAAACGCCATGGTCCAGCTGTGTGCCGCAATCTTCGGCGTGATACACGCCTCCTCCGTATAATTGGAAAGATCGTTGGTCGGCTTCAATCGCAACCGAGACGGGTTGTTGCGACACGGCTTTCTTTAAAGCAGATTCGTCGTTCGATGGCACGTCATTAAATCCATCGATCGAGGCAATGTGCAACAAAGTCTTCCTCGTCTTGCACTCGTCGAAAGAAGCCTTATACCGGTACTGATTTTCGCTATCAACGCCTCCGTTTTCAATGATCCACTCAAAAGCGTTATCCATCAAACCACCATTGCAGCCTTGATTACCTCCTTCCCTCGCGCACGATACCAATTCTTGTTCGGATAAAGAAACGAGCTTGCCGGTTCTAATCGCGTTAATGCCTTCCACTGCTCCAATAGCGGAAAATGCCCAACACGACCCACACGAGCCTTGATTTTTCGGCGTCGTAACGACACCTTCATCGACCCAGTCGATAGACTCCGGCGCTTCAACTCCTTCGTATTCCCACAAGGTGACATCTTTCGCAGTATCCTTGTCATCGGAATCTTTCTTTCGCCATAAAGATTTCTTAAACCCGAGCATCTTTTGGTATTCCTCTCTCGTGTGCGCGGCAAACTTATTCATCTCAACGTAATGCGAGACTTTCCCAGCAGCATATTTTGCGTTGTGTTCTAACACGAACAAATAATTCTCTCCAAAAACCTTCATTCGTTTCAATCGTTCTTTTGCGTCTGTGATTTCTTTGTCGTGTTTCACCAACCACGCGTCAAAGGCGTCCTCGATTTCACTTTGCAGCTTATCGTTTCGTAAGACCAAGTTGACTTTATTCTCATTGGTATCGGGTTCGAGATGAATGGCTGTTGTCGTCGTCGAGAGAAACGAGAGGGAAAGAGTCGCCGTCGTTGACGTTAGAAGGAAAAAGTACGAGAAGAAAGAATGAAATTTAGTCATCTTATCGTTCTTTCCGTTCAAAATACAGTTGTCAATGGAGGTGCCCTCTCGATTAAGAACTGTTTTCCTTCTTTTTCTTCTTCGAGCGCGATCAACGCGCAAACGTTAAGTGGTACAGGAAGAGGTGGACGTCTCCTTATCACTATTATCCTTATTATTCTCCTCTTCTTCTTAAGTGTGTGCCGTGCTCACGTAGTACGCGTCGCAACGAAAACAAAGAGAAGTGAGTGACGATTTTATTTTTTTCGTTTTTTCTCTTTTTCTTGACCATTGACGCGACGTAAGAGATGGAAATTTGGCCCTCGCCTCGCTTGTCCTCTTTTTTCTTTGAAGAAAAAAAGAGAGACACATCACACAACAGAAGTTCGTCGCAGAACCTGAATAGAGAACGAAGGTACGCCGCGATTTTTTGCAATTTTTTTTTGTGTTGTTAGCGCGCATGCGGTGGAAAAGTACATCTCGAACGGGACGATATCGTCGATTGGAACGCGTTCGATTCGCAAGCGTGGATACGAACGGACGATTTTCGTTGTTTTCGCGCGTAATTTTTTTTGACCCTTTTAACACGAGAAGAGGCTGAATGTGCATCGGAAATGTCCGGGTATTGGGCGAATGCGAAAACATGCGTCGAGGTTTAGAGCGATAAATGTAACATTTGAATGTGTTTACGTTTGATGAGACGCTCATGTCTGTCGACTATTGCGTTTGTGTGTCTCCGAATCGGGCGCGTTCGAAATGCATTTTTGGAACCCAAAAATGGGAGAAAAAAGAGAGAGTTCTCTTTCAAAGCCTTTACTCGTTTGATTTATGGCAGTTATACTCACCTCTACTTCTTCCTCTTCTTGAATTAAAAGATGCCGCCTAAAGCGCCAGAGTCAAAGGCCGCGAAGTTAGCGAAAGCTGCCGCGGGGGGTAAAGCCAAAAAGAAGAAGTGGTCCAAAGGGAAAACGAAGGAGAAGGCTCAAAACCAAGTCTTGTTTGAACAATCCACTTACGATAAGTTGCTCTCGGAAGTCCCAAAATACAAAATGATCACCGTGTCCATCTTGTGCGATCGCTTGAGAATTACGTGCTCGTTAGCCAGAAAGGGTATTGCTATCTTGGTTGCCAAGGGTTTGATTAAGCCTGTTATCAGACACTCTCAGCAAGATGTCTATACCCGCGCGATTGCGGAAGCTTAAGCAAATATACTACATTTATTATTAGTTGGATTAGAAAACGTAGCATAAAGAAGACCATTATTATGTGATTAATACATATCATATATATAATCGTTCGTATACAATACATCATCCTATACGCAGCTCTCCTCTTTTTTGCTCCAGGCTTGGATTTATATTTCACTTATGTGTAAGTAGCGAAACGTCGCCTGTTTTTTCCAATAATCATCTTTCATTAAAAAAAGTTGCCTCCTTGGCAGTTCGTCGCTAATGTCACGAGGAGTCATTCAACCCATCGCAGTTGTTGCTCCTGCTCCACTCCGAAGGTTTACTCCTTGTCCTCGTTCTTCTCGTATACACACAAATGCACGGGCATCCATTAGTCCTGCGACCACTTCTTCCAAAAGTAGTTGGGATGGACGAGTTTTATCTAAAGAGGCGGACGAATGGACGTGGAATCTAACGGAAGAGGAAAATGAAGAGATAGAACATGCTGTGAGACACTTCAGGGCGACAAATTTGGATGTTATCGATGTTACCGCGGAGACATTCCCGTTGAGTTCGTTGTTTCAAAACAAGATACTAGCGATGAGAGATGAAATCATAGAAGGGAGGGGCTTCGCAGTGCAACGAGGCCTCAAAATTGAACGATATTCGAATCAAGATATCTGCACGATATTTTGTGCATTAGGGAAAATAATGGGCATACCAGTGAGTCAGAATAAATTCGGACACGTGTTAGGGCACGTTTATGATTTGGGAAATGATCCACGCTCACCGCAAACGAGATTGTATACAACTAATGCGGCTCAACCTTTTCATACCGATTCATCGGATATTGTTGGATTATTGTGTATTAGAAATGCAACCGTAGGTGGTGACTCGCAGTGGGTGTCTTCTATTCGTTGCTATGAGGAAATAAAAAAAGAGAGACCAGATTTAGCTGCAATTTTGATGCAACCATTTTTTGTTTCTCGCAAAGGCGAGATACCACCGGGATGTGAGGCTACGTATGAGATGGCCGTGTTTCACGAAGTAGAAGACGATCGAACGGGCGAAAAAAATATAGTCGGTATATATGATCGTTCCTTTATAGACGCAGCACAGACGATAGAGGGAACTCCAAAATTGACTAGTTTACAAATCGAAGCATTAGATTACCTCGATGCGCTCTGTGTAAAGTTGCAGATTGAAATGCGCTTACAATCCGGAGACATCCAATGGCTGCACAATCACACCACTTTCCATGCGCGCAGTGCTTTCAAAACCGAAAGTGAGTTACCGAGACACTTGCTACGCCTTTGGCTTTCGCCCGAAAACGGAATTAAGCTCCCCAACGCTTTCAAAACGAGATTTAATACTACTGAAAGATGGAGTCCAAACAGAGGTGGCATCCAAACCGAGGATGATGTGAAACTCGTGTGCCCATTAGAACCGTAGAAGAAAAGAATCATGTATTGAAATAGATCAGTACCGGTACCAGTACCAGGTATGGTAGCAACGATTCATCTTTGTTTGTTTTATGTCACGTCAATCGTAATATTATTATGGCTGTAACTCATTGTTGAAAAATATTGATATTTGAAAAGGCAACAATTTTGTATGTCCGAGGAAAGGCAACGTAGCATCGTCACACACAAAAAAGAAGAAACACGAAAATGTCGACGAGTGGCGGTAATGGTGGTAAAACCATTATCGCCACCACGGCAGCTGTTGGTGCGTTAGTCGCCACCGTCAGCGCCGTTTTTGCGTACACCAATAGCGCCGAGTACCAGTCTTCTTCGTCTTCTTCGAATAATTGGAAAAGGAAGTTTCTCGATTCGTTTTTAACGACCTCTTCTTACGTGACAACCAAAACGAGTCAAATGAAATCGGAGCATCGAAGAAGAGAGAAGAAAATGCTCACGACTCAAATCTGGTTCGCCGGATGCGATGAAGATGGAAGAATTGTCAATCCGGAGGCCATGAGGAAGATTATCATCGAAGGCGGCATCGAGTCCTCTTTACGACAGGAAGTGTATCCGTTTTTATTGAATATTCGCGACCCAAATGACTCTGCAGTGGAGGTTGAACAGGCGAAACAGATGCGGAAAGTGAAATATGACGCGTTAAGGAAGCGGTGTAAAGAGCTGGAATTGATGATGAAGAGTGGAAAGGCGTATAGTAAGGACTCGTTACCACCGAGAGATCTGGGTGTCTTCACAGAAAATGCGCCAGTTATCAAAGCGGATGCGCCAAGAACGACTTTTGTGTACGGAGAATTCGCGTCAATGTATGATGCGTGCGATGACACGAACGCCGCTGCACTATTAGAGAAAGATATAAACGTGAATTGTAGTGGTGATAAAAGGGATAAGAAGAAAAAATCATGGGAAGTAGCGCAGACGGAGCGATGTCAAAAAATCTTGGAAGCTTTCGCATTGTACGATACAACAATCGGGTATTGTCAAGGAATGAATGAATTGGCGGCTGGATTTTTACGGGACTGCGTGGATGAATCCGAAGCATTTTGGTGCTTTGCGCATTTCACTTCCGGAGCGTTTAGAAGTCATTTTGTCATCTCCGGACACGCGCATTTAGACGGGGGTATTTCAGAACGTTTACTGGCTTTGTCAACAATTTTGCAAATTTGCGATAAACCGCTTTGGAAACATTTACACTCGTTAAATAGCGAGAACTGCATGTTTGCATTTCGATCGGTCGTTGTGTTACTTTCTCGCGAATTGGACGTCTCTTCCACGATTTTCCTTTGGGATGTTTTGATGGCGACGAGAGATTATGCGCCGACGGTTGAAGCGACGGCGATGTCAGCGGCTGCCGCGGTGTACGAAGAACGAAACCACTCACAATTCGATGGCGACTCGGATATATTGGAGGTTTTGACGGTCGGTGGGGGACGATTATTTTTACATGTCGTAGCTGCTGCGTTTCTAGAGATGCGACATAGCGTGTTTTCATGCAAAAATTACGACGATTTGTTGCAATTATGTAACCAAATGCCAGCGCAGCAGTTCAGTGTTTCGAGACTTTTGGAAAAAGCGAAAGTGTTGCTCGGAAAAACAAGGGGCGTTGGCGAAGCGAAAGTTTCCCAAAACGTGGCGGCAGCCACGCTCTTTTAGTTTCAAAATAGCAGAGATACAAAAGCGTTGTACGGTAATAATCAAGTAAAGTACGTAGTCATCATAGTTATAAATAATTAACCGCTTTGTCACCTACCGCATATTCTCCCTGTATATCTGTTGGGGAAACTTTGGATCCCTTTCCAGGAATGCCGGACATATCAACGCATCTCACCTGACCCAACTCAAATGGATAATCTAAGTGGTGTCTCCCTAAGTCAGTTCCATATAACGCCGCGCAAAAACATGACAAAGTATCCGCATGCGAGACCAGCACTATATCCGTGCCGAAATACGATGCCTCTAATCTCGTAAATGCCTCCAGTGTTCTTCTATACAAATCTCTCACCGACTCTACGCTCGCAGATGGCTGCAAAGAGTCCGATACCGGTGGAGGCGTCGATAACGGATCTCTCAAATCGTTTTCCCAAACTTCTTTCCAATTGGATCGGTCCTGGAAATCTAAACTTCCCATTTTCCTCGGGTCCAACAAACCGCTAAACTCCGTCCTAACTTCGCTAAACAACAAACCCAAGTCTTCTCGCATAACCAACGCCGTTTGGAACGAGCGTTGAAAATTACTCGTATATAACCACGACGGACTCCCGTCATACTCCTCCAAAATTATTCTCGCAGCCTCGTGCACTTGCTCCACGCCTTTTGCCGTTAACCCGTACGTAGTGTCATATTTATAGCTTGGATTCGATAATATCTGATTTCTAACGTCTAGAGTAGATTCGCCGTGCCTGACTAGAAAGTAACGATTATGAAGTCTACTTGGTAAATCAATAAACGCTTTCGCTTCTTCGTTATCGTCATTAATACTTTTCTCGTAACACTTCGTTCCTAAAACCAATCCACTCGCCGCTAATAGCGCTTTCCTTCGATGGATTACTTTAACTGCCTCACCCTCATCGTCACTTCCAATCGACGAACACGAAGCGCCTCTCGATCTCCATCGACGACGACGATCATCTCGTCCTACTCCTCGACGTTTGTTTACGCATCGCGTCCCTAAAAATACAGTATTGCTCGTTCGCGTTGCAACTGTCGTGGCCGTCGTCGTCATCGATCGGTGTACACGTGACGCGTTGTTTTTTTGAAAAAGAGATGGGATAATACGTAGATACATAAAAAGCGCACAGCACACGCTTTGGTTCGAAGACGCGTCATCGCGTGTGCGCCACAACACCTTTCACACACACACAACGAACGGAGATTTTGTCTCTCTTTTTTTTTTCTTTTTTTTTTCTCTCTGCCATCTGCCATCTGCTCTCTCTCTCTCTCTCTCTCTCTCTCTCTCTCTCTCTTTTCTTCTCTGCTTCACAGAAAAAACTCTCGCAATTTAAAACGATATTTAATAACAGCAACAGCAACAGCAATCACAATCACATGGGGAAGAAACGACAGCCATCGGTCGAGGACGAAGAGGAGGAAGAAGAGAAAGGGCTAAACATGGAAGAGTTTGAAGAGTCAGAGTCAGACGAGTACGATTCAGATGTGCGTTTTATTGTTGAGTGAATTTTATGAGGAGCAGCCGCCATTGCTCTCTCTTTGCGTTAAAGCTCTTTCTTTCTGTCTCTCTCTCTTTCTCTCTCATTCGATGTGTACTCGTATCATTCACAGCACTTGGACTAACTCCTTTCTTCTTTATTATTATTGAACTTACACAAAACAGGAGGAACTCGAAGCGGAGATGAAAGCGTTAGAAAGCATTCAAGCAGATCGACGAAAACAACAACACTCGAATCACCCCTCGCACTCTTCTCATAACGCGAATAAAATTTTCGTCAACAACAAGGCAGGATTGAAGCAGTCATTGGAAGATTTTCAGTGGACAAACAAAGCAAAATGGTTTGACCATCTCGTCATCGTCGGAGAGAATAGAGAGGAAAAGTTAGAAACCGTAGATGACGATCTCACCCGAGAGACGTTCTTTTATGAACGGGCATTGGAGTCGGCGAACCAGGTGGTGAAGAAATTGAAAAAGCTCGGGGTACCAGTGAAGAGACCGCACGATTATTACGCAGAGATGGTCAAATCGGACGAGCACATGAAAAAAGTCCGCTCTGAGTTGATGTATGAGCAGCAACAGTTAGAAATTAGAGACGAGAGACGAAAGACGAGAGAGGCGAAGAGATACGGCAAGCAAGTCCAAGCTGAAAAAGTGAAGCAACGGACGCTGGCGAAGAAGGAAGCGATTAAGGATTTAGATAAATGGAGATTGCAAAGAAAAAAATCTGGTTTTGCAGACGACGGGAAGGCGCCGTTTGAGGTTAGCGGCGGAGATGCGAAGAGGAAAAGAGAAACCCGAGACTCTAAGTTTGGTTTTGGCGGCAAGAAGAGGGTGCGTTATTTTATTTTGTTCTTCTTTTCGAAAGAAGACATCTAGTTTTTCGTTTCGTTTTTCTATTTTCATTTAGGCGGATATAGGGGGTGCTGCCCGCATCCCCTGTATCAATGCGACTGGGGCATCGAAAACTTCCACGGTGTATATCCCTGCTCAAACGCCTTAAATAGACCGGCGGTTGTAGGCGTAAGCAATTTATTTTGTTTTCGCCTCCCTAACCGGAGTGAGCATATTCCATTGCCTAGGCAAAGCGGCGTCGCTGCAGTTATGTCACGGGACAGACCATGCTATCTATATTCTTCTCTATTCTATTCTTTTCCTTTCTTGTTTACACATTTAGTACGTCATCGATCAATTAATGAGGCATGTGTCTCTATTCTATTTCTTTTCTACATGCAGGGAATGAAACGAAACGATAAAAATTCGGCGAGAGACATGTCTGACTATAGACCGGCGAGTTTTGATCGAGGAGGCAACGGCAAATATGCTACCGGCAGCGGTGGGCGAAAAGGGGGTAAAGGAAAGAAATTTAGCAATTAGTATTTGTTAGAGCACAAACTTAATATACATATTGATAGTATTCCTTTCTCATGTCAAAAAACGCTCGTCAAACTTCCCGTCCGCGTCAAATCTACACTCCTCCTTCTTCCCCATCAAATTATATCTGTTTGTCGCTACTGTATCGTACACCGTATCCCGTATAAATGTTGGTACTAAAAAGGCGGCAACTTTTGCAAACGGAGACAACGGTATGTTGTAAAAGTTCCCGAGCTTCGCACCAATCCTTAATACAGCTTCCGATTTGAAGTAAAATTTCAACTTTTTATTCTCTTTATTGTTAGTTTCTCCAGAATTCTGTTCGCATTCGACTAACACTATCGAACTAATATCGTCTGGTCGTTTTCCTGCTCTGTCTAATAACGATTTTCCTAATTCCGACTGCAAGGCTGCGAACCGTAACGCGCCGTCTGGCGTATTGTCCGTGTCCAGCACGAAATTCACCCCTCCGTGGCACAAGTTACACACGCCGTCAAACAATATTATCGGTCGAGAATCTGATTTGGAAAAAGCGTCGTCGATGTTGATTGTATTTGTGGGGGCAAGTGATGACGACGACGCTATAGCTTTGTTTTTGTTCTTTGTTTTCGATTTTGATAATGACGATAGTCGAGTACTTCTTCTCGGTTTCCTCATAATGTTTATATTCCTTACTGCTGTTATTAACGTTTGTGCGCGCGCAGCCTCCATGACCTTTCTTTCTCTTTCTCGCTCTCTCGCTCTCTATGGTTGGTGAGCGCGGGCGTGGAGAATGAGTGACGCAACAAAATGCAAGAGTCGTCTTTCTAGT
>MDSZ01109945.1_pt1 | contig 10901 bp, 10 predicted proteins | sample 811201 | NCBI WGS metagenome assembly MDSZ01 (sample SAMN05326647, study PRJNA326480) | marine metagenome | isolation source: seawater | place: Indian Ocean: North | collected 2010 | reverse complement strand
TTGGAATATCTGGAGCAATCCAACATTTAGCTGGCATGAAAGAAAGTAAAGTAATTGTTGCCATAAATAAAGATGGTGAAGCACCAATCTTTAGTGTCGCAGATTATGGTTTAGAAGCAGATCTTTTTGAGGCATTACCACAATTTCTTGAAGAGCTTAATAAATTAAATTCCATACAAAATTAATTTAAAAAGCCTATTTTAGGTTGTTAAGATTTATTAGTATTTTAAAAATAAATAATATTATTTTTTGATATCAATATTTTTTTGTTTTTATTATAAGGATTAACCTAATAAGTTAAAATTAGATAGATTTTGATGAAAAAAAATACAGTTGCGATTTTAATGGCCACTTATAACGGTGAAAAATTTATTTCACAACAATTAAAGAGCATTTTGGATCAAAAAGAAGTAGATGTTCATTTGTATGTATCAGACGATACATCTAGAGACAATACAGTAGAAATAATTAAAGATTTTTCATCCAGATATCCTGAAAACTTCAAAAAATTATTTAATGTTAAATTTAGAAGCCCATCAAAAAACTTTCTATCTTTATTTGCAAAAGTACCAGCCACATATGATTATTATGCATTTTCAGATCAAGATGATGTTTGGTTTGAAAATAAATTGAAAAATTCAATTATTAAGATTAACGACGGATATGATCTCTATTGCGGAAGAACTGAAAATGTCAATGAAGATCTAGTAACTTTTGGTTATTCTCCATTATTTAAAAATGAACCCATCTTTAGAAATGCTTTAGTTCAATCTATAGCAGGAGCAAATACTATGGTTTTTAATAATAAAATTTTTAACTTAGTTAGACCATCATTTAATTTTAATTCTCCAATGCACGATTGGTGGATCTATATGCTAACAACTTTTGCAGATTATAAGGTTTATTATGACCGAGTTCCCCAATTATTTTATCGACAACACCAAAATAATTTTAATGGATCTAATACTGGAATAAGAAATTTATTTAAAAGAATAATCAATGGATTTAAGGGAGAATACAAAAAAAATAACAATTTAAATGAAAAAAATATTTTAGAATTTATTGATTATGGAACAAAAGAAAATTTAAAAATATTTTATCAGTTTCAAAATTTAAGGAAAAATTCAAGTATATTTAATTTTGAGAATGAAGAATTCAGTAGAGTTGGCGTGTATAGACAAACTTTATCAGGAAATATCATGTTAAAACTATCACTTATGTTAAGAAAAGCTTGAATGGAGATTATTAAAACAAAGATTGAAGGAGTAATAATCTTAAAGCCAAAAATTCATACAGATAAAAGAGGTTTTTTTAGTGAGACTTATAACAAAAAAAAAATTAATTTAAAAAATATTATATTTGTTCAGGATAATATTTCACATAACAAAAAAAAATTTACTTTTAGAGGTCTTCATTATCAAGACAAATCTTTTGCACAAGCTAAATTGATTAGAGTAGAAAAAGGTGAAATTTTAGATTTTATTCTAGATATTAGACCAAATTCTAAAACTTACAAAAAACTTATAACCATTAAACTTAATGACAAAAATTTAGATCAAATTTTTATTCCAAAGGGTTTAGCTCATGGTTTTCTTACATTAAAAGATAATACAAGAGTTGTGTATAAGGTAGATAGGTTTTATTCAAAAAAACATGACAAGGGTTACAATATTAATGACAAATTTATAAAAATTAAAACTTCGAAAAAAAAATTTATTTTATCAAATAAAGACATTAACTTACCATTTTTTAGTGATAAAATTAAAGACTAAATAGTTTAACACAAGCTAGTTTTCTTAAGAGTAAATTTCCGAAACTATTTGTTTATGAAACTATATTTTTTAAAAAGTTAAAAAGATGATTAAAAAGATTAATATAGCAACAATATTAGTTATTAATGATATTAAGATATATTTTAGAGAGTCTTACCTAGGCACACTGTGGCAATCACTATTTTTATTAGTTCAAGTCCTTGCAATGGGACCTTTGTTTGCATCGATTTTTTCAGCTAAAATTGGAAATTATACTTTATTCTTATCCATAAATTTACTTTTTTGGAATTTTTTCTCAAATTATATAAATCAATCAACAGGATCTATTATTCAATTAAGACACTTGTTCTCCAATAAAGATATTGGACTTTTAATACCATGTTTAAAAACATACTTTTTTAACATGTTTATATTGTTTCAAAATTTTATTATTTTCTCCATATTAATGATTATTTTTTACGACTTCACTCTAGCAAAACTAATATATTTTTTTGTAATAATTTTTTTACTAACTTTAACTTTTTTTCCTATTGGAATGATATTCTCATTATTGAGTTTAAGATTTAAAGATTTTAGTTTTTTAATCTCTAATATAACTTTATTTACTTTTTTTGTTTCGCCAATAATTTGGAATGAAAATCAAGTATCTGAAAAAGTTTTGTCTGTATTAATTTACAATCCTTTATTTCACTATTTAAAAATTTTAAAAATTCCTTTTTACGATCTTAGTTTTGATGAAATAAGTTATAGTCTATATATTTTACTAACAATCTTTATTGCTTCTTTTTTGCTTTTAATATTATTAATTAAAAAAATTATCAAAAAAAATTATTTAAATTGGTTGTTTATATAAATGATTATTTTCGAAAATGCAGAAATTAATTATCCTATTTATGAAAATAATTTATATTTTAAAAAAACAGTCTTGAAAAAAATTTTTTCTAAAAATACAGGAAATTTTTATAATGTTCTAAGAGATATAAATTTAACAATTACATCAGGCGATCGTGTTGCTTTAATAGGCAAAAATGGATCTGGTAAAACAACATTACTTAGAGTTTTGTTAAATATATTGCCAATTTCAAACGGATTTTACAAAAATGATTTCAAAAATATTCTTGGTTTAATTTCTTTAGACTCAGGACTAAACCAAGACTCTAATGCTATAGAAAATATTTTAATGATGAATAAGTTTTATAATATTAAAAAAGATCTTACTAATGATGATGTACTCGAGATAATAGAGTTTGCGGAACTAGAAAAATTTACAAAATGGCCAATTAGAAAATATAGTTCTGGTATGAAGTTAAGACTATTATTTGCTATTTATACATTTAAAATTAAAGATTGTTATATAATTGATGAATGGTTGTCAGTTGGAGATTTTGCTTTTAAGAGTAAAAGTGAAAAAAGATTAGAAGAATTGATTGGCAAATGTAAAGTTTTGATATGTGCAAGTCAAAATCATGAATTATTAAAAAAAATATGTAATAAATTTTTGCTTATAGAAAATAATAATATTAAAATTATCAGTTCAAAAGATTTTTAAGATGAAATATATAAAATTTTTAAGAATTTATATTAAATATATATTAAGATTTATTTTTGATCTAATTACATCTTATTATGTCTTTTATTATTCATCAAAAAAAGGATATTTTGATGCGAACTTTTACAAAAAAAATAATAATCTTACTTTAAAAAATAGTTATCTTATTTTTTTACATTATTTTTTTAAAGGCTACCTTAAATTAAAATCTCCAAGCTCAAATTTTTCAACAGTATATTATTATTCTTTGTTTCCAGAAGCTGAACAATTTAAAGTAAATCCTCTATCTGATTACTTATTTAGAATAAAAAAACAATTACCTACTATAGACAATAAATTTAAAAAAAATTTTAATGATCAAGGATATATTGTTCCTACAAAACAGAGTGAGCAATTAAAATACCAAAATGAATTTCAACCATGTGTAAAGTTATACTCATTATATTTGCCACAGTTCCATGAAGATGATTTAAATAATGAATTTTGGGGCAAAGGTTTTACTGAATGGACTAATGTTAAAAAAACTCAGAAAAAATTTGATGGTCACAATTTTAAATTTACTCCACTACAAGGCTTTTATTCTCTAGACGATGTTAACGAGATTGAAAAACAATGCAAACTTGCAAAAGAGCATGGGTTAACTGGATTTTGTATTTTCTTATATGACTTTGGCAATGATGTTCATCCTTTATTTAAGATCATACCAAGTTTAGTGCAAACAATTATCAAACATAATTTAGAATTTTCTTTCATGTGGGCTAATGAGCCATGGACAAGAACATGGGACGGTCTTGAAAACAATAAACTTATTGAGCAAAATAAAGATGTATCAAAAGATCAAATCAGTAAAATGGTTAATAGAATAAAAGATTTTGTAAAACTAAAAAATTATCAGTCAATTGACGGAAAAAAAATATTTCATATCTATAGAGCAGATTACTTTAATAATAATAGTGAACTTATTACTACTATAAAAGACAACTTTAAAGAAAATCAAATAGATATTAACTTTATTACAGCTAACTCATTTTCATTATATTCAAAACCAGAGCTCATGAAGAATTATAACTATATACTTGATTATCCACCACATCCAAACAATCATAAATCAGGTCAAAGTTTTTTTAGAAAATTTAAAAGTCATATGACTTTTTGTTATGAAAAAGCATATTTATTATACAATGAACATTTGAACAACATGAGAAATTATGATCAAAGATGGATAGCTAATATTTTTCCTAGCTGGGATAACTCACCTAGAAAATTGGATAAAGCAAATATTTTTATAAATTCTAATGAAAAAACTTTTAAAAAATATTTAATAAATTCTTTTGATTATGAAATAGAAAAAAATTTTAAAGATAAATTTGTTTATATCAATGCTTGGAATGAATGGGGTGAAGGATCTAATTTAGAGCCTGATGTTGAGAATGGATACTGGAAACTAAACTCAATTTCAGAAATTTTAAACAATTATCAATCACTATCCATTGAAGAAAAAGATGATTTTGAAAATAACAATAAAAAAATTATTTTTTTACATATTTTTTACGAAAGTGATTTTCAGCAACTATTAAAATTTTGTGAAAAATATCCAGATATTAATTTTTTTACAACATATGTAGCTGCAAAAATAAATTATAATTTTATAAAGAATTTACCAAAAATGAATAATTTAATTTGTAAAGGTGTTACAAATAAAGGTAGAGACATGAGATGTATTTTAGAAGCATTACCATTGCTTAAAAAAAGAAATTATTTAATTAAAGGCAAGGCACATTTTAAGAGAAAAAAAAGCAAGGGTGGCAAGAATATAAAGTATGAATTAACTTTGAAATATATTGATGATATTTTAAAAATTATGAGCCAAACAGATATTTTGAGTGAAAAATTAGACAACCAAGTTTATTGTCATAAAGAATATGTTCTAAACCATTATTTCTATTATGGCGTTAATGAAAAAAATTTTCATGAAATGATAAATATGTATGGTTTACCTATCAGAAAATCAATTTTAAAACCTTTTTTAGCTGGTGGAAATTATATTTTTATGGATAACGAAAATTATCTAGAAAATTTTATAGAACAATTAGATTTAAAAAATTTTGAATATGATAATGAGGATTATCTAGATGGAAAATATGAACATTCAATAGAACGAATGATAGGTCCTTACTTTCTTTTTAATGATTTTAAATTAAAAAAAATATGAGTCTAAAAAAAGAATATGAGGAAAATGGTTTATTATGTTTAGAAAATATAATTTCAATAGATACAATAGATAAGATTAATTTTAAGATAGAAACTTTTAAAAGAAAAAACCAAAAATTTCTTAAAGATAATAACTTATTTAAAGATAATAAACTTCACCGAGTTATTAATTTTCATATTTTGATTGACGAAATAAAAGATATTTATGTTGAAATTTTAGAGAAAATTAATCAGATTTTTTATCAAGATACAACATTTTGGTCCTCTATATATTTTGAAACAGGATCAGAGCAACCTTTACATAGAGATTTGCCTTATTTTTATACTGGCGAAATCAACACTTCATTTGGTTGTTGGGTTGCACTAGAAGACATTAATATAAATAATGGTCCACTATTAGCTATCAAAGGATCTCATTTACTTAAACAACCTGATTTAAATAAAATACGTGATTTGTATTTTCCTAATGGAGATGTACCTAGCTCAGATAACAATTTATTTGAACATTATAATAATGAGGTACGAACTATGTGTGATGAACTTGAAAAAGTAGAATATTCAAATATCCCAAAAGGTTCTTTAATTATATGGCATATCAATACTCTTCATGGAGGAAAAGAACATATTGATAAAAAACTTTCTAGAAAAAGTTTAGTTTTTCATTTAACACCAAAAAATAAATTTGTTGGTCATTTAGATTATTTCTTTTCAAAAAATAAAAAACTTCCAAATATAAATTTTGATTATGAAATTTATAAAAATCAACTAATAAAAAAAAATCATCTAATTGATTTTGCACATATCGTTCAAAAAACTAAAGAAGAATTAATTGCATAAAAATGGAGCCAATAATTTATAAAAAAAATTATTTTGATTTAATAAAATTTAAAACATCTGACAAACTTATATTAAAAATTGCTGAAGACTTACATAATAAAGGATATTCAACTTTTGATTTTCCTGAAGATAATTTTGAAAGTATTGCAAATGAAATTAAAAAAGAGTTATCAAATAAATTTGATTTTGATCAGTGGAAAAAAAATGGTTGGCAAAATAACTCAGGATTAAGAATACAGGATGAGTGGGTTTTAAATTCTAAAATACGAAAAATTGCATCAAATGAAAAAATGATTGAAATTCTATCTATTTGTTTTGGAAAAAAAGCTTTTCCATTTCAAACACTCAATTTTCCAGTAGGGACACAGCAACCAAAACATATGGATACTTTCCATTTTAGCTCTATACCACAAAACTTCATGTGTGGTGTTTGGGTAGCTTTAGAGGATATAAATGACGACTCTGGTCCCTTAGAATTATATGAAAGCTCACATAAGTTAGACTTTAGTATTTCTGATGAAATAATGAATAAACCGCATTTAACATTCAAAGAAAAAGAAGACATTTATCAGAATATATGGAACGAACAAATTGAAAAAAATAACCTTAAACCAAAAAAATTTATTGCAAGAAAAGGAGAATGTGTAATTTGGCTTGCAAATTTGTTGCATGGAGGTAGTAAACAAAATAATCCAAATTTAACTAGATGGTCACAAGTAACCCATTACTATTTTAAAGATTGTAAATATACAGTTCCTGCAAAATCAGAAAATGAAAATAAGATTTTCTATAAAGAAAATGTCCATGATATATCTACAGGTGAAAAGATAAGTGATAGTTTTTTAAGTAAATTAAAAAATTTGATAAACTAATGAGTGTTGAAAAAAAATTGCCTAAGAACTTTAACCCTAAGGCATACTTAGATCTTAATCCAGATGTAGCAAATGATGGTGTAGATCCAGAATTTCATTACCTAAATTATGGCATAAATGAAGGAAGAAAATATAACTATACTTCTACAGTGGATTTATTTAGAGGTGATGGAAGTAGCAAAGAACACTTTGTAGAAAATGAATATACCAATAAATATGCATATCTTAATCCTATAAATGCCGGAGTTAGTGCTTGGACAGGACATACTTATTTTGTAAATTTTTTAATAAGCATAATTAAACCAAAAAAATTTGTCGAACTTGGAATTCATTATGGTTATTCGTATTTTAATATTTGTCGTGTTATTGAAATTTTAAAATCAGATTTTGAGGAATTCAGTGAATCAAAAGCTTTTGGTATCGATAGTTTTGAGGGAGATATTCATGCGGTCTTCAATGAAAATGGAAACGATGTTGAAAATCATGTTAAAAAACTTAATAAAGATTTGTCTTATTTTTCTAACATAATTAAATCAAATTTCGATGACGCTTGCTCAAAATTTGAAGACAAGAGTATTGATCTTTTGCATATTGATGGACAACATTTATATGAAGACGTCAAAAATGATTTTAAAAAATGGGAAAAAAAATTAAGTGATAACTCTGTAGTGTTATTTCATGATACTCAAATTATAAACAGAAACTTTGGTGTTTATAAATTTTGGGATGAAATAAAGGATAATTATCCTAGCATCAATTTTGAACACTCTGCAGGATTAGGTGTTTTGTTTTATGGTAAAAAAATTAATAAAAAAACTGAAATTTTTACAAAGTTTATTGCTGATATAAATAACAAAAAAATTGTAATAGATTTTTATAAGAATTTATATTTTCTTACATATCTACATTCAAATGTTTACTTATTAGAAAAAACTAAAAAAGAAAATATTATCCAAAATATTGATTATATTAAAACCCACAATACAAAAATAGCAATAATATCTGATGAAATATATCAATCAAATTTTGATGTAAGACTTAAAAAAATTTTTGATTTTTATCAAAAAAAAAGAAATTCAGTAACAGTAAGTTATTTTTATGAAACTTTATTTGACCCACAGTTAATTGATTATTACGATATATTTATTTTTCAAAGATTATTAATTGAAGAACAAAGTTTAAACTTGATAGATATTATCAAGGAAAAAGGAAAAAAAATTATTTATGATGCAGATGATTATTTAATTGGTGAAATACCAGACTTTCTCAATTCACATGAAAAAAATAGCTCAATTAAAGCTAGGACCGAAATAACAAAACAATTAATCACTAAAGCAAATCTGATCACAGCTGGAACCGATGAGCTTGAAAAAAAATTAAGCAAATTGAATAGTAATTGCCTCGTATTACATAATGGAATTGATATCAATTTCATTGATAATAAAAATTGTGATAATGACACAAAATTAAGCATTATTTTAGCATCAACAGACACAGTTGATATATCTATGCTAACTGAAGCATTGCCTCAAATATTAAATAATAATGATTGTCATTTAAAGGTAATAGGACCTATTTCAAACCAGGTAAAAGAAATAACGAACCATACAAGTATTTCTTATTATGACAGAATGTCATATCAAGATTTTTTAGAATTTTTGCGTGAACAAAATAATAGTATTGGAATTATTCCATTGGACAACTCTGAATTTAGTAGCTGCAAAACACCAATTAAATATATACATTATTCATCTTTAGGTATTCCGTGTATATGTAGTAACGTTAAACCATATAATGAAATAATTAAAAATGAGTTTAATGGTTTTTTAGCTAATAATACTTATGATTGGTTAAATTATTTCAACATTTTAAAAAACAAAGATAATAGAAAAAAAATAATATCAAATTCTCAAAAAATTATAAAAGAACAGTACACTTACGACTCATTGATTTTAAAAATTGATGAAATTATTAAAAAAGTATCATGAAAGATAGAAAAATAATTTTTCACGACGAAGCAATGCTATCTAAAAGTATGGAAGAAAATTTTCATTTTCAACATGCCCTAAATCATTGTATGCAAATATATAATTCTAATTCGATTTGTTCATTTATTCCCAAAAATTTATCCACTTCAATGCGTACATCTATAGCAGTTGAGAATAAATATATTAATTTTGATAAAGAAGGAATGAATTGGAATAATTACAATACTACTTTTTTTAAACCAACATTTAAAGATCTATTTAATGCTAATTTTACTTTTGTGATTTTGAGAAATCCATTTGGAAGATTGTATAGTTTTTTTTGTGATTTTGTGAGTAGGGAAGCTCAAAATATTCATTCTAAATTATTGCTATCAATTATTAGAGAAATATTAAATAAAAGTATTTCTGATTTAACATTTGAGGAATTTATTAAATTATTAGATGGTGATTTAATTCATAGTAATAGTCATTGGTCACCACAAAAATATTTTTTAATTTATGAAAATTATGATCTTTATGTACCATTCGAGAAATTTAATGAATATATAAACAAAATTGAGAAATATGCTAATATCAAAATTTACGATACACGATCATTAAAACCATTTGGATTAAATAAACATGAAAAAATATCAGATACTTATTATGGTAATTTTAAAGGTAGTGAAATTAAAGAATTAAAAAAACTTGGAAAAATTCCAAATATCAAATCTATGTTTAACGATGAATTGATTAATATTGTAAAAAGATTATTCCAGGATGATATTTCTCTTTATAAGAAAAAATTTACAGTTGACCCGTTGGATATATTTAATTGAGAGAAATTTTTATTCATATAGGCCCACATAAAACTGGCACAAAATCTTTACAATCTTTTTTGAGAGATAATTTAGATATCATTCAAACTCAATACCATGTGCCAGTAACTTCTGTGATTTCCAAAGATAATATTAATCATGCTAATTTATTTTGGGAATTATCTGAACCAAAGGATATTAGATTTAACGAAAATATTGGTAATTATGATCAATTTTTTACTGAAATTAAGAATTCATCAAAGAATGTTCTTTTATCTTCAGAGGCCTTTTCATTTATTTTTACCAATGCAAAACTAAATACAAAATTCATCTCTGATCTTAAAAAATTAAAATTTAAGATAAATTTAATTATATTTGTTAGAAATGATATTTTTCAATTTAATTCTTTATACAATCTACTTATGAAAAGTAATCATACAAACCAAGTTAAAAAATATAGTTTTTTTTACTCTTTATTTAATCTTTTTATAAGTGGAAAAATTAAAAACTACATGTTTAATCAAGTTGGTAATTATTATTTCTATATCAGTCATAAATTGTTAATTAAAGATATTAAATCAAAGTCTGCTGATGTTAAAATTTTAGAGATTAAATTTAATAAAAACTTTTTAGAAAATTTTTTAAAAGTTTTAAAATTAAATAAAAAAGATTTTTTTTTAAATAAAACTATTCACAAGAATAAGTCTAAAAAAAAAACTTTTTTAGTTTTTATAGGGTTTTTCTTTTATCTTAAAAACCTATTCCATCTCTAAGTAAACCAAAGAAGAGAACTAGATTCGAATTCAGTAGGCGTTTTAATATCAGCAACTGCCAAACCAGTAAACGTACACTTCAAATCTACGACACCATTTCCA
>MDSZ01222721.1_pt1 | contig 10902 bp, 9 predicted proteins | sample 811201 | NCBI WGS metagenome assembly MDSZ01 (sample SAMN05326647, study PRJNA326480) | marine metagenome | isolation source: seawater | place: Indian Ocean: North | collected 2010 | reverse complement strand
CTTTACGTTATTAATTTATCCGGAGACATAATCCATGATAGTTTTCAGGATGGAGGAATATCAGTAATTGATATTCACTTAAATGCTTTAATTAATCTAATTTCAATTTTGCCAAGGGATAAACTCTTAGGTTTTATACAAATTGGAACTAGCGATGAATATGGTAATTCGCCTGCACCTCAGTTTGAGGATCAAAAAGAAATGCCTTTTTCGCCATATTCTTATGCCAAATTTGCGGCTACACACTTTATTAAATACTTAAATAGAGTTGAAAATTTTCCAGGAAAAATCTTAAGACCATTTCTAATATATGGACCTTGTCAAGATGAAAAGAGACTAATCCCATACGTTATAAAAAAAGCATTAAAAAATCAACTTATAGAGATATCGCAAGGAAATCAAATAAGAGATTTCTTATATATTCAAGATGCCGTTGAAGCAATATTTTTAGCCCTTATAAACGATAAAGTTAATGGGGAAATAGTTAATATTGGATCAGGAAATCCTAAAGAAGTTAAATATGTTGTTGAAAAAATTGTCTCTAAAATTGGGCTAGGTAAACCAATTTATAAAAATAGGAAGCTTAGAGAAGGAGAAAGTATGAAATTATACCCTGATATTGAATATGCAAAGAAAATTTTATCTTGGCGACCTAAAATATCTCTTGATGAGGGCTTAGATAAAGTTATTAGTAGTATGGAAAAATAGAAAAATGTCGGAAGATAATAATCCAAAAGTAAGTATAATAATGAATGTTCATAATGGTGAAAAATATATAAGTCGTGCCATCTGTAGTGTGTTTGAACAAAGTTTTTCAAATTGGGAATTAATAATTTGGGATAATGCTTCTATAGATAAAACTTTTTTGATGATAAGTAAATTCAAAGATAAAAGGATTAAATATTTTAAATCAACTATTTTTGATACTTTATATTCCGCAAGGAATAAAGCAATGCAGAAAGCTAATGGAGATTTAATAACTTTTCTAGATGTCGATGATTTATGGTTGCCAAAAAAGTTAGAAGCGCAGGTTAATGTAATGAAAAATCCTAATATAGAATTTTGTTATTCAAATTTTTATAAAATAGACGATAGAGGATTAAATTGTTTTTCTAAGAAAGCTTTTAAAAAATTACCAAGTGGTTATATTTATAAAAAATTAATATCAAATTATGTTGTTGGTATATTAACTCTTTGTGTGAGGAAAGAGTCTATAGTTAAAAAAAAATTGCTTTTTGATTCTAGATTCTCGATTATTGGAGATATGATATTCGTTCTAGAGTTATCAAAAATTGGAGTAGCTTATGCTGATAATAGATGTCTTGCTTGCAACAGATGGCATGACAATAATTTAAGTAAAAGAAAAGTTCTTCTTCAAGTTCGTGAAATGAGAAGATGGTTTAGCGATATGAAAAAAAATGGTAGTTGGAATGAAAAACAACTTAAAAATTTAATCTCTCTTACTAATTATCAAAGAGCAAAAGGAATTTCTAAAAGATTATCTTTAAATCAAATTATTAAATCTTTTTTTGAAATAAATAATTTCTATTTAATTCTTAAGTTATTAATTTTTTATTTCTTTCAATCTTTATCTAAAAATTTGTTCACAAAGAAGAAAAAAAAAAGAATTTATAAACTTTAAATTATATAGTGATAGTTATGGAAGAATTATTCGCTTCAAAGAAAAAATTTGATTGCTATTCTTCAAAAGAAGTTAACACCTTGAATTTTGAAGATTTATCATTAAAGGATGACTTTGTTTTACCTGAATTAAATAAAATTGGTTTTTTAGTAATAAAAAATGTTATTTCTAGATCAGATATAGATCAAGCAAGAGATGCTTATTTTGAACTTTTTAAAAACAGAGAATATATAAAATGCGATAAAAAATGGATCCATTTAAATAATCATCAAGATCAACATGGATGCAATAATCATCCATCCAAAGATTTTCTGAAGAAAAAGCAGTTTCTCAAAATTATTTTGGGAGAAAGGTTGAATTGTCTAGCTAAAAAGCTCCTAAAAAGTCAAGAAATAATGCTTTCTCCTCGAATGATAGTTAGGAGCTTTTCCAAATTGTCCCCTAGATGTACATATGCTCATCGAGATAAAGAGTATTTTTTAAGCAAAAACCCCAAAAATGTAATTACTTGCTGGATACCTCTAGGAGCAGTAGGGGCTGAATATGGACAGTTAATATATTTATCAGATTCGCACAAAATGGAAAAGCAGATAGATTCTTTAGTCACGAATGAAAAAATAATTTCAAAGGATTTAGAAAAATTATCTAAAGATTTAAATCTTCAATGGATAAGACCAATTGTTGAAGAGGGTGATATATTATTTCATTCACTAGAAATAGTTCATTCATCATTTGATAGCAGCTCAAAAATTCCAAGATTATCAATTGACTTGAGATTCTCATCAAGTATTGAAGATCATGATCCAAGATGGTCAAATCCTTGGAGAGGTGATGATGGACTTTAATCTACTTGGTTATGATGAACAATTTCTCAAGACAATATCAAGTGAACTTGATATTGTCTTGAGAAGTGGCTTTTGGTCTGGAGGAGAATATATTAAAAAGATAGAGAAATACTTTAGTTCTTCTTATGGAATGTATTCGGTAGCAAGTTCTAGTGGTGGAATGGCACTTGAATTAATCTCAAAAGTTTTTAAAGATATAAATAAGATTGGATTTCAGTCAAATACATATTTTGCTTCCATATTACCTTGGATAAATCAAGGAAAAGAAATTGTATTAATTGGATCAAAGAATTATTCACTTACGCCATCTCTAGACGAAGTTAAAGCAGCATTTGATTTAGGAATAGAAGCAGTTCTTCTTACACACATTGGTGGTTATCCCATCCCTCAAATAAAAGAAATAGCAGATTTTTGTAGAGAAAAAGGCATTCTATTATTTGAAGATTGCGCACACTCACCTTTTACAAAAATTGATACCAAATTAGTTGGATCATTTGGAGATGCTTCAATAATGTCTTTTTTCCCAACTAAACCAATTCCAGCAGGCGAAGGTGGAATGGCCCTTTTTAAAAATAAAAAATTAGCTGAAGAGGCATCAAGAATAAGAGATTATGGAAAGCTAAATTATGAAGGAAAAATTTTACATAAATTACCAGCAATATCAAATGGTAGATTAAATGAATTTAGTGCAGCTATTGTATATTGTTTCTTAAATAACTATAAAAAAATTCAATCAGAAAAAAATAAAATTGCTTCTCTTTACAGCGAATTAATACCAGAAAAATATCTTTATCAGATTAGTTTAAGAAAGAGACAGATAATATCACATTATAAATTTATTACTTTTATTAAATCTAATGAATATGCAGTTTCGCCAGTATATGACAAATACAATCAGCTCTTCAATATATTGAAAATTAATAATATTAATTTTGAATTTGTTGGAGATAATGAGGAAGGGGTTGATCATATATGCCTTCCAATTTTCCCAGGAATGAATTCCTCTGATGTAAAAAAAATTGTTGATAGTTCTTTATATAAATGAAAGTTAATTTACTAGCGCCAAATTATTGCTGGCATACTGAAGATTTAAAAAAATTAGAAATGTTTTCTAATAATCTTAATTACTATTTTGTGTCTGATACACCTCCATTCTTTTCAAGAAAATTTTACGCGAAGTTATTTCCAAAAAAGTTTTTTTCTTATGAATTTATTCAAAGATTATGGAGATTAATTTTATGCTTGCCCTGGAGCTTTTATGTGAAAATAAAATTAATTAATGACGAGCCTGTACATTGTCATGGTTTGTTTTCTTTGTTTTTGGCATATTTAGCAAATATAAATCTTTCAAGAATTGTTTTTACTCCTCAAGGTTCAGATATTTTAGTTTTGCCAAATAAAAATAAAATTGTAAGAAATTTTTTATCAACAAGACTTTGTAAATTAGCATTTATAACAGCCGATTCAAATATCTTATTAGATAAAGTTTTAGAGATTTCACCAGAAGTAAATAAAAGAAAGCTTATATTAATACAGAACGGAATTCCTTTTTCTAAGATTAAGTATCTTATTAAAAATGAAAAATATGAAAGAAAAACTATAGATATTTGTTGGATTAGAGGGACCTCTGAAATTTATCAATTTAAATATTTTTTAAAATTATTAGAGGTTATTTCAATTAAAACTTCTTCACATTTAAAAATTACAATAATTGATGCATTTGGATCTAAATATATATCAAATAAAATTATGGCTTTTAAAAATATAGATATTTCAATATTGCCAAGATTAGATTCAGAAAGTTTCTTAAAATGTTTGCAAAAATCTAAAATTGTTGTTTCTATTCCAAAGAGCGATTCAAGCCCAAGAAGTGTATATGAAGCTATATCTTTTGGATGTATTCCATTTTTGAGTAATTTAGATTGTTTTAATTGGCTTCCTATAGAAATAAAATCAAACTTTTTGTTCGCAAGTTTTGATTTGCAAGAAGATTCCGAAAAGTTAATTAATGCTTTAAAAAATATAAGCGGTCAAGAAATTAAAGATCAAATTTTAAATGAGGATTCATTTTTCTACAAATCTCTAAATTATAAAAATATCGCAGATTCATATTTGAAAGTTTTCCAAAAGGTAAAAGAATCATATTATGGAGTAAAATATCCAAAGAATAAATAAATATTATTTATAAAAAAATTCGCTATATTTAGAAATTTATGCCTTTAAAGATATGTAAAAATTGTGTAATGGATAGTAGTGATCCCTCTATAAGTTTTGACGAAAGAGGTATATGTAGTCATTGTAGCTCTTTTTATAAGAGTATATTGCCGGCTTGGAAAAAACTCCAATCCAATGAAAATAGTTTATTAGATCTTTCAAATAAGATTAAAAAAAATAACAAATCAAATAGTAATTATGACTGCATAATAGGCCTAAGTGGTGGTATTGATAGCTCATATTTACTGCATTTAGCAGTTACGAAACTATCATTAAAACCGCTTGTTTTCCATGTTGATTCTGGGTGGAATTCAAATATTGCATCGACTAATATTGAAAGATTAATTGAAGGATTGAATCTTGATTTATATACAGAAGTTATAAACTGGAAGGAAATGAGAGATGTACAACTATCTTTCTTAAAGTCCGGAGTGGCTCATATAGATGCACCTCAGGATTATTCCTTTTTTGCAACTCTTTATAAATTCGCAAATAAATTTAAAATAAAAACTATCCTAACTGGAGCCAATTTTTCAACTGAATGTATAAGAAATCCTGTTGAATGGATGTATTATCAATCTGATGATAAACAATTAAGGTCAATTCATAAAAAGTTCGGTAATATGAGATTAAAATATTTTCCGAAAACTCATATTCTTTGGCACAAATTTTATTTGCCATATTTTAAAAGAATAAAGATAATAAAACCTCTAAATTATTTTGATTACAAAAAGAATTCTGCAAAAAAACTTTTAATTGAAAAATATAATTGGAAACCATATCCTCAAAAACATTTTGAATCTAGATTTACAAGTTTTTATGAGGGTTTTTGGCTATATGAAAGATTTGGATATGATGTAAGAAAAGTACAGTTATCTAGTTTAATTTTAACTAACCAGATTGCACGGGCAGATGCAATAGCAGTTTTATCAAAACCGCCTTTAGATAAAAAAACAATTATGCATGAGAAACAATTTATAGCTGATAAATTACGCATTGATTTAGAAGAATTAGAGAATTATTTTAATTTGCCTCTAAAAACTTACAATGACTATCCTAATCAAGCATGGCTTTATAATATAGGATCAAAATTCTTGAAATTAATAGGGAAAGAAATAGGAGGAAAAAATTGATTGGTATCATCGATTATGGTTTGGGTAATGTTCAATCTTTTATAAATAGTTATAGGCTATTAGGCCTTGAGGCTATTCAAGTAAAAGAAAAAAAACATATGGAAATTTGTAAAAGATTTATTCTTCCAGGTGTAGGGTCTTTTGATGCAGCAATGACTAAACTTGAGGCATCGGGATTATTACCTGAGCTCGAAAATAATGTTTTTGGAAATAATGTTCCAATACTCGGGGTATGTGTTGGGCTACAAATCTTATCAAGAAAAAGTGAGGAAGGTACTAAAAAAGGTCTTGGCTGGTTAAATGCAGATGTTAAATTAATAAAAACAAAGGAGCTTCCTATCCCTCATATGGGATGGAATACTGTTTTTGTGAAACAACATGATTCAAATTTAATGGCAAATATTGAAAGTCAAAGATTTTACTTCTTACATAGTTACCATGTTGTAATGGATTCTTTAGGAGATCAAATCGCTACATCACATTATGGTATGGAGATAACAGCAGTTGCAAATAACAAGAATGTATACGGTTGCCAATTTCATCCAGAGAAAAGTCACTCTAATGGATTAAAAGTTTTAGAAAATTTTGCGAGCTTGTAATTGTGTTAAATCCTAGAATTATTCCTGTTTTGCTTATATCTGATGGAGATCTTTATAAGACTATAAATTTCAAAGAGCCAAAATATGTTGGGGACCCTTTGAATACTGTAAGAATATTGAATGAAAAAGAAGTTGATGAATTAATAGTTCTGGATATTACTGCTACTCAAGAAAAAACTCCTTTAGATTGGGAATTAATTTCTCATATTTCTCGAGAATGCAGGATGCCACTATGTTATGGCGGTGGGATTGAATTGTTTGAGGATATAGAAAAGTTAATATCTTTTGGTGTAGAGAAGGTTGCTATTGGAAAAACTTCATTTTCAAATCCTGAAGTTATTAAAAAAGCTGTTAAATCATTTGGCAGCCAAAGTATTGTTGGAGTTTTAGATGTAAAAAAATTCGGTTTTAGGAAAAATTATGAGGCTTTTGTTTTAAGAGGTACAAAAAGAACAAAAATGAATCATATTGAATATGCAAAGTATTTAATTAACCTAGGGGTAGGAGAAATACTTCTTCAAAATATTGATCTTGATGGCACAATGAAAGGTTTTGATATGCAACTAATAAATGATGTTTATAAAAATATAGATATTCCACTGACAGTTCTTGGAGGTGCAGGAAATTTTGAAGATCTCAAAAAATTAATTAATAAATTTCAAATATTAGGAATTGCTGCTGGAAGTATTTTTATATTTAAAGGAAAACATAAGGCAGTTTTAATAAACTATCCTGATCCAAAACAAAAGAATCTTATTATAAACAAATAATGAAACAAGTTTTTCAAGATTTCAAAAGTGGGATACCTACCCTGCATACAATGCCTGAACCAAATATAAATAATAATCAGGTATTAGTAAAGTCAATTTGTTCTTTGATATCTCCCGGGACTGAGGGAATGCTAGCTTCATTTGGTAAAGCAAATTTGATAAATAAAGCATTGCAGCAACCAGATAAGGTTAAAGAAGTTTTTGATAAGATCTCATCAGATGGGCTTTTAGACACTCTTGATGCAGTAAGAAGTAAGATAGATAGCCATATCCCATTAGGTTATTCAAATTTTGGTGAGATTATTAAAGTTGGAGCAGATGTTAAGGGTTTAAAAATTGGTGATCATGTAGCATCAAATGGTCCTCATGCAGAACTTTTTGCAGTTAATCAGAATCTATGTGCTCTCGTTCCTGATGGTGTTGCTGGTGAGGATGCCGCTTTTACTGTTTTAGCTTCAATTGGGTTGCAGGGTATTAGATTAGCAAAACCATCTTATGGAGAAACATTTATAGTTATTGGATTGGGACTTATTGGACAACTAACTTGTCAATTACTTATTGCTCAAGGATGTAAAGTTCTTGGAGTCGATCCAGATGGTAAGAAGTGTAAATTAGCAGAATCATTTGGCGTAATTACTCTTAATATCTCAGAGAATAATAACCAGGTTGATTGGGCTATAAGAAATTCTGAAAATATAGGCCTTGACGGAGCGATAATTACTGCTGCAACAGATTCAAGTGAGCCTATTAATTTAGCAGCTAAGTCTTGTAGAAAAAGAGGTCGCATAATTTTAATTGGAGCTACTCCAATTAACTTAAGAAGAGATTTATTCTATGAGAAGGAACTTTTATTTCAAGTAAGTTGCTCATATGGACCTGGAAGATACGATAAATCCTATGAAGAGTACAGTAATGATTATCCTATAGGTTATGTTAGGTGGACAGAGAAAAGAAACTTCGAGGCTATTATTAATTCTTTGAAACGAAAATCTTTGAATACAAAAAGTTTAGTTTCTCATCGTTTCGATCTTAAAGATTTTCATAAGGCGTATGAAATTCTTCTTAATAAAAAAGAAAGTATAGGAATCATAATAAATTATCCACGAAATATTAATTTAGAAAATAAGTATTCAAAAAAAATTATTGATGAAAATATTTATGAGAAAAATCAAAAGAATTTCTTAACTAATAAAGATCCATTTATAGGGTTTGTCGGATCAGGAAACTATTCAAGTAGAATCTTGATTCCTACTTTTAAAAAGTTAGGTGCTAATTTTCATTCTCTGATAGCTCCAAATGGTCTAAAGTCGATTCAATTAGCTAAAAAATTTTCGTTCCCTATTGTGGGAACTGATGTTTCTGAAATATTAAATGATTCTAATTGCAACACAATAGTGGTGGCAACAAGACACGACAGTCATGCCAGTTTGATATTGGAAGCATTAGAAAAAAGAAAAAATATTTTTGTTGAAAAGCCGTTATGTATTAAAGAAAAGGAAATGGAATTGATAAAATCAAAATATTTAGAATTAGGTTTGACTTCTAAATCAATTCCTATCTTAATGGTGGGATTCAATAGGAGATTTTCACCTTTAATTGTGGATATTAAAAATAATTTAAAACAGTTAAGTGGGCCTAAATCATTTATTTATACCTGTAATGCTGGAGAGATTGATAGCAGACATTGGATTCAAGATCCAAATATTGGAGGGGGTAGGTTGCTTGGAGAGGCATGTCATTTTATTGATTTAATTAGATATTTATGCTCTTCACCAATAGCAAATGCAAAAATTATCTCCTCTGCAGGTAAAAATCCTACTCCTGATAATTTTATACTGCAATTAAAATTTAAAGACGGTTCTATTGGATCTATTAATTATTTTTCAGACGGCAGTAAGTCTTTCCCTAAAGAACGTTTAGAAATTTTCTGCAATGGCACCATTCAAAGACTTGATAATTTTAAAAAGTTAAGAACATGGGGATTTAATTTTCCAAAAAATAAAAGACTTTATAAACAAGATAAAGGTCAAATAAATTGTGTAAGAGAATTTTTAAAAGCTATTAAAAATGGTAATAAATCACCAATAGAATTTGATCAAATTTTGGAAGTTCAGTATTGGTTATTTAAATTGTCAAGGGATTTACAAAGTTAGTGTTATGCTTTTTTATTTATTTTTAATGATTTAATAAAATTAAATAACAAAAAATTTTTTTGGACCAATTATGCTAAATTATTTTTTGTATCTAAATTAAGTAAATATTTTGCAAAAAATATGTGTAGTTGGGCTTGGTTATATTGGACTACCAACAGCCTTGATATTAGCAAGAGAAAATCTAAATGTTATTGGTTTTGATGTTAATGAACAAATAGTAGATAGCTTAAATAAAGGTTTATCGCATATTAATGAACCTTCTGTTGATGCAGAGCTTGCATTAGCAATAGATAAAAATTTTTTTTACGCATCTAATGAACCTATATCAGCTGATGTTTATATAATTGCTGTACCTACTCCTTATGTTAAAAAAGAAGACGATATTTTTCATCCCGATACTTCTAGTGTTTTTAAAGCTATTGATTCAATTTCTCCTTTTTTTAAAAAAGAAAGTCTCTTAATTCTTGAATCAACTTGCCCCGTGGGTACAACTGAAAAGGTAGCTAATTATATTAGTAAAAAAGCAAATATTGAACTCGAAGAATTAAAACTTGCTTATTGCCCTGAAAGAGTTATTCCAGGCAATATATTAAGTGAACTTTTAAATAACGATAGAGTAATAGGAGGTGTAAATTTAAATTCATCGTTACTTGCAAAAAACTTATATGAAAAATTTTGCAAAGGTAGTTTGTACCTCACAAATTCTAAAACAGCCGAAATGGTAAAACTTAGTGAGAACGCTTTTAGAGATGTGAATATTGCTTTCGCAAATGAATTATCTATGGTTTGTAATTCTATAGATGTGGATGTTAATGAATTGATTAAATTATCCAATTACCATCCTAGAGTTAATATTCTTAAACCAGGATGCGGGGTTGGAGGGCATTGTATAGCTGTTGATCCTTGGTTTATAGCATCTCAATCACCTGAAATAACTCCCTTAATACAAACAGCTCGGAGGGTAAATCTAAGAAAGACATTATGGGTTGTTGATGAAATTAAAAAAGTTTCACTTACATTTAAGGAAACAAATAATAGAGAACCTCTTATTGGGTGCCTTGGATTAGCTTTTAAACCAAATGTTAATGATTTGAGGGAGTCACCTGCTTTACAAATAGTTAAAAAATTAACTGCTGATAATTATGAGTTATTGATTTCAGAGCCTAATTTAAAAGATAATAGTGAATTTAAACTTTATGAATATGAGGAAGTTTTAAATAAAGCAGACTTAGTTTTTGTACTCGTTGCTCATAATGAATTTAAAAATATTGACTTTAATGAGAAAAATATATTTGATTTTAGCGGTTTGTCATAAATGAAAATAAATTATTTTCTTAGAACAATAATTGATGTAGGTTTCAGTCGTGTTTGTGGAAGAATAATATATGAATTAAAAAAAAATTTTTATAATTTTACGCCTTCAATAATTATAAATAAAATTCATAAAAAGTATAAAACACCTATTTTTAAAGAAATTTTAAACGAATTTAATACAACAAAAAATCATTACCACAATGCTTCTAATTCTAAAAGATATTATAGTTTT
>MDSZ01201904.1_pt1 | contig 10902 bp, 18 predicted proteins | sample 811201 | NCBI WGS metagenome assembly MDSZ01 (sample SAMN05326647, study PRJNA326480) | marine metagenome | isolation source: seawater | place: Indian Ocean: North | collected 2010 | reverse complement strand
TATGCCGCGCCGGAAGAATACGCAAAAGGTAGAACTGCCGGAGCTGGTACAACGATGGGTATTGGCTTGGGCGGCATGCAAGGTTTAAACCTAATGAGAAACGCTTCGACTATGCGGCAAATGCTTACTGGCATGGGAACAGGCGCAGCCCTGGCATCAGCTCCAGAATTTGGCGAGGGCGAAGGCGGCTTTATGAACCGAGTGAGAAATGTGGGATATTTAAATCCTGCTATCGGCGGAGTTGCTGGCGGAGCTGCTCCAGTCGCTGGAAGAACTGCCGAGGGCATCAAGAATATTTATCAAAACATTCGTCGTGGATCTCAAGATGGGTTCCAAGGCCAAGCGCTTCGAAGGGTTGCAAAAACGGTAGATAACTCCGAGCAATCAGGAATTAAAGTAAAAGAATACCTCGATAGCTTGGGCGAGGAAGGAATGCTTGCTGACGTGCCTGGCGGAACGCAAGGTTTAGCCAGTGGTTTAGCTGCAACGCAGGGACGAGGATCCAACGTGTTGCGAAGAAATATTATACAAAGATCTGACGACGCTGGGGCGCGTATCTCAAAAGCTATGGAAGAATTTGTCGATCAGCCAAACGCTGGATATTTAGCGAGAAAAGCAAACGAACAAAATAAAAATGAAGTTATTAGTCCAATGTATGAAAAGGCAAAAGCCAGCACTGAAACATTCGACGTTCAAGATTTAAGAGAAGCAATCCTCGAAGCCTCTACCGACGCATCAGCAAGAACAAAAAAAGCAATGAATACTTTACTTAAAGATTTAGGCGAAGAAGGCGATCTTTCAGCTCGAAAACTACACAATATTAGGGTCGAGCTGAACGACACAATCCAAAAAGCATTTAGAAAAGGAGACGGCGGCAAGGGATTAAATTTAAAAGTATTTTTAGATAAAATTGATGGCAAATTAGACAATATTGACGGGTACGCAGCGGCTAGAGCTGCTTGGTCAGACGCCGGTGATATTGAAGAAGCATTAGACATGGGCATGGATATTTTTTCTGGTGGGCCAAAATCGGCTATAAGCCCAGTAATGTTAGAGGCCATGTTAGAAAAAATGACAGACGCCCAGCGTGAAGCATTTAAGGCTGGTGCGCGTGATTATATTGGCGCTTTGATGGGCACATCAAGAAACGACGCGGCGGCTGCCTGGCAAGCATTTGGAAAAAATTGGAACGCTGAAAAACTTGAAATGATAATAGGCAAAAAGAACGCGCAGGAAGTGACCAGGCGTTTAATGGCTGAAGCTAAATTTTCAAAAACAAAAAGTGATACTATCGACAACAGCCTCACTGAATTTAGAAGAGATGCCAAGAAAACAATTGGCGATTTAACCGACGAGGCTAGTGGTGACACACCAGGCGTATTTACCAGAACTAAAAAATTCGTTTTTGACACACCAATAAATAATTTAATTGACGAAATTTTATACAGCAACACTAGGGGCAATCTTAACGAGCAAGTAGGTAAAATTTTAACTTTGCAGGGCCGTGAGCGTGACCAGGTTGTATCTACCCTGCTTGATGAAGCAGCTCGCATGAAAGATCGAACATTAGTGGATAAAATACTAAACGCACTATTTTCAACTGCCGCCGGCACTACTGCCATCCAAAAATATACGGGTAAGGAATAGCATGGAACTAAGAGAAAAAACTTTTGACGAGATTGAAAGCATTGTTTCGACGGCTATCGAGGACGCTGTTGATTTTGTGGAAACTGAAATCAGCGAGATAAGAATTAAAAACGCCGAGTATATGGATGGGAAAACTTCGCTAGGTCACGAGGAAGGCCGAAGCCGCGTGGTTTCCAGCAAGGTAAGGGATACGATCCAGAGCGTGAAACCGAGCATATTGCGTGTGTTTATGAGCACCGACAAGCCAGTAGAATTTGTGCCAAAAGGACCGGACGACGTAGCCATTGCCGAGCAAGCTACAGATTTTATTCATCACGAATTCCAAAGATTAAACGGCTATAAAATTTTAAACGATTTGATACACGACGCCCTGGTTAAAAAACAAGGAATAGCGAAGGCGTATTACAAGACTTACCCAAAAGCCAAAATTCATATGTTTACTGACCTGACGGCTGACGAGCTAACCTTGCTGGTCAACGAGCCAGGCGTCGAAGTATTAGAGCAATCGTCGGAAATGAACGAGGAAGACGACGCGCCTTATTTCAGTGTCAAAATTCAACGAACAGAGACAAAAGGCGAGCTTTGCTTAGAGAGCGTTCCTAGTGAAGAATTTTTTATTTCCAGGGAAGCTAGAGATATTGATAGTGCCTATTGTGTTGCCCACCGCACTGAGATGAGAGCTGGCGACGTTGTGGAGATGGGTTTTGATCCTGAGATTGTTTACGATCTGGATAGTTTCGACAGTGACACTGGCGTTCTCCAAGAAGAAAAAACCCAGCGACGCGGTTATAACAATAACAACGACGACGATGAAAATGCCTTAGATCCGGCAATGAAAAACGTGTTAATCACGGAGGCGTACATGCGCCTGGATGTTGACGGCACCGGCGTACCAGTTTTGCATAAATTTGTTATGGGCGGCACGTCATACAAGCTGATGGATTACGAGCCCTGCGAGCGCGTTCCATTAGTTAAAATTGAAGTCGATCCGGAGCCGCACAGTTTCTACGGCCATTCCCTGGCAGAAAAGTTATGCGACGACCAGGACGCGGCAACCAGCGTTTTACGCGGAATACTAGATAACGTCGCGTTGACTAACTCGCCCAGAATAGGCTTCGTAAACGGTCAGGTCGCCGTCGAAGACCTCCTCAACAATGAGATAGGCGGTTTAATCAGAATGAATGCGCCAGGACAGGTGCAGGATATGTCAGTGCCTTTTGTTGCCGGTCAAACGCTGAGCGCCCTAACCTACCTGGATAAAATGGTTGAGGCTAAATCTGGTGTAAGTCAAAATATTGCGCTTAATCCTGACGCGCTCCAATCGACAACAAAAAGCGCAGTTACAGCGGCTGTTGAAGCGGCTGCCGGCCAAGTCGAAGTGATGTGCAGAAATATTGCGGAAGGCTTCAAGGATCTGTTTAAGTTATTGCTGGAGCTGACACACAAAAATTTTGATGAAGAAAAAATTATGAAGCTTAACGGCGTGTTTGTTCCTGTCGATCCAACAACATTTGATTTAACCTACGACGTCAGCATTAACGTCGGACTAGGAACAGGACGCGAGGATGAGCGCGTAGCAGCTCTCCAGCAAGCCCTACAGCTACAAATGCAAGTATATGGCCAGTACGGGGCGCAAAATGGTTTAGTTAGTCTGACAAACATCAGGAACTCCCTGGCGGATATATTGGCCGTCAACGGCGTCAGAAACAGCGACAGATACTTCGCTCCAATCAACCAGGAAATCGAGCAACAAATGCTCGCGCAACAACAACAGCAACAACAAGCGATGGCCCAGCAACAACAGGATCCAAACGCGGCTTATCTCCAGGCTGAGCAAATGAAAGCGCAAACAAAAGCCGGCACCGACATGGCAAAGCTACAGTTAGAAGCAGCCAAGGCAACCGCCCAGGACGATCGTGAGCGCGATAAAATGGCCCAGGACTTGATGGTCAACGCAGCTAAGATTGCCGGCCAGTACGGCGCGACAGTGGACGTGGCGGCCATAAAAGCTGAGCAAGACAAAATGCGGACCGTTGCCGGTATAGCGCAACAAGGAATGAATAATGGACAACAGTAATATAAAAGCGGACGACGCAAAATTTTTGCAGAAAAATGGCACGTTCCAACTATTGCTGAAAGAGGTTCGCGAAAACCAAACAAAGGTTTTTGCAACAAGTGCCGCCGACGAGATTGAGCGGCGTGAAGAGGCTCATGCAATTCTGCGAGCCGTTAACCAAATAGAAGCGCACCTCGACGCCGTAATTACGGCAGAGACGCTCCTACAATATAGAAAGAGTTAGTACCGTGGCAGAAGCGACTAATCAAATGACAGAAGTTCTGGAACAAATTTTAAATGTACCAGATACCCCAACTGAAACAGAAGCTGTTGAAACAACTGACGAGGCACCGCAAGAAGCGATCGAAGCAGTTGAGCAGACAGAAGAAGTAGAAGTAGAAGAAGAAGCAGACGACGACAGTGATTTATTGGAGTTCGAAGCAGACAATGAGGATATCGAAGACGAGCAAATCGACGCTCCCATAGAGCTTTCTGATGACTTGGAGATTGAATACAAATCTGACGGTGAGATGAGAAAGAAGACCTTGGGGGAGCTAAAGCGAGGAGCAGCCGGACAAGACTATATCCAGCGGCGAATGCAGGAAGTTTCTGGGTTAGAGAAAGATCTTAAAACTCAAAACGACCAACTAGCCGCACAACGCCAACAAATGTTGGATTTTTTCAACCAAGCTAAAGACCAAGGCTTGCAGGAGCCTGTTCCACCGTCTGCCGACCTGTTTGATAGTGACCCGATCGCTTACATGCAGGAGAAGCTTAAATACGACGAGAGCAAAACTCAGCATGATGCCAAGGTCGCTCAATTAAACCAGCTTCAAATGCAGCAAAACGCTGAACATGAGAAACGGTTACAAGAGTACACGATGGGCCAAGCACAACTGCTAACGGAGAAGCTCCCTGAGATTGCGGATCCCGACAAGGGCGAAGCGATTAAAAAGGGCATTGCGGAAGCAGGAGAATTCTATGGGTTTACCGCCGAGGAATTGGGATCGGTAAGAGATCATAGATATATCCTGGCGATGCATGATGCGATGCGTTACCGACAATTGGTTCAAAAAAAAGCCAAGGCCACCTCCGGTAAAAAAGAGAGCCTGGGCACTGTGAAAGCTGGGGCGAAAAAGAAAGCAACTGCATACACTGCCAAGCAAAAGCAAAAGGCGCAAAGTGATATGCAAAAAACTGGCTCCGTTGAAGACGTAGCCAAATTTCTCTTGTCGTAACGAAAGGACAATACAATGGCTGTAGCAGCTAACACGAACAAGACGTATGACGTCACAACCATCCGCGAAGATTTGCATTCTGCAATGCTTTCGCTGACCCCTACGGATACAATTTTTATGAGCTCAATCGGCTCACGAAATGTAGATAACACCTATTACGAATGGTCAGAAATTGATTTGGCCGCAGTAGACAACACTAACCGCCAATTAGAAGGCGACTCGCTTGGGAACAGTGCTCCTACCAATGCTGTTCGTAAAGGTGGGTATACCCAGATAAGTGCTAAAGTGAGCGAAACTTCATCGACGGCAAATTCGGTTAACGGAGTTGCAAATAGTCAGACTATCGCGAAGCAAGTGGCTTATAAATTATCCGAATTAAAGAGGGATATGGAGTCACTTTTATTGCAGAACTCCAGTGCCAACGGAGGCGCTGCCGGTACTGCAAGAGCGACGGCTGGTTTTCCTGCTTACCTAACCACAAACGTATCGCGTGGTGGTTCTGGTGCTAACGGAACAACATCAGGAGCCGGTACATCTGGCTTTGTAAACGCAGCCGCGACTGACGGAACACTTCGCCCTATCACTGAGGCTCTTCTCAAAGGAGTTATCGCTGATTGCTGGAACGAAGGCGCAACGCCAACAATGGTGATGTGTGGTTCTGCTCAGAAGCAGAAAATCTCTACTTTCACTGGTAACGCGACACGCTTCAAAGAAGCAGAAGACAGCAAATTGAATGCTGCCATCGACGTGTACATTTCTGACTTTGGCGAACTTCAGATCGTGCCGAACCGGCTGATGCGGACCAGGACAGTGTCTAGTGTTGTTTATACACCAGACGTGCTTGTGATGGATCCGACATACGCGGAAGTGGTTTACTTGCAGACTGCTAAGCAAGAACCGTTAGCGAAAACCGGTCTGTCAGAGCGGAGATTAATTTCCTGCGAATATGGCCTCCAGGTGACTTCGGAAAAAGCACATGGGATCGTGGCGGACATAAACGCATCATAAAATTTGGTGGGGCAGAAATGCCCCATCCTCTCAATTTAAAAGTACCAGATATGGGAAGCTGTTATGAAAGTTGAAATTATTACCGATCGAAAACCCTGGGCGGCTGGATCTCCTGCCATGAAAGGTGATCGCGTCGAAGTAAGCGACGATGAGGGCCAAGCGCTGTTGGATGCTGGTTTTGCCGTCGAAGTGAAAATCAAACGGGCAAGAAACGCTAAAGGCCAACTAAAAGCCGACGACCCCTCTACCCCTGACTACAACGAGAGCTGGGAGGGCGGCCAAGCCCCAAAGAAAAAGAAAGCTAAAAAATGAGCGTACAAACAAAACTCCTCGATGAGGACGGTAAATTAATTGTTAATCGTAGCCAGGACGTTGAGCGCATTTTAGATTTTAACAAAGAGCGCAACATCGACGGTCACAACAAACGATCAGATATGCGCCTTGTTGGTTCAATACCATATGTCGTCATCGAACAATGGATGGAAGAGTGCGGCGCTAAAATAGGTAGCCAGGAGCTGAACGAGTACATCAAAAAGAAATTAATGTCCGGCGATTATAGCAAGCTAATAGCTAACGGATATTAGTCATGGATAACCTCAAAATTCCTATCGTTTTGGTTGTCGCCCTGGGCGCTCAATTGGTGGGTGCGGTGTTTTGGGGCAGCAATATACTCCGCGATATAAGTGACAACACTGCAAAGACTGAGGAGCTCCTCCAGGTGCTATGGGCAACGGAGGAGGCACTTGAAGAAGTCGATGAAGAACTTTGGGATGAGTTTGATGCAGTTCCGCGATTGATGACAGATTTAATCAAGCTCCAGGCTCGCGTTGCCATCCTCGAAAAAACTGTGGAATTTAGTCGCAAAGACGGGATGTAGTCATGGTTGATCCTGTCAGCTTGGTCACGTCAATAAAGGCCGGCATCGCCGCCGGCCAGGCCATCAGTTCTTTATCAAAACAAATCGGGCAATTCTTTGACGGAGCTGACCAGGCAAAAAAAAACCATTCTCGCAAAATGGACAAAAAATTTGTCAGCGTAAACCAGGAAGCTTTATCAACCTGGGCGGATAAAATGGCTTATGAGGAACAAGAGCGCGAGCTCCAGGAATGGGTGAGTAATCGGTACGGGCGCAGCAAATGGCTGGAGCTTTTGAAGATAAGAAAAGAAGTATTGGTCGAAAGGCGTGAGCAGGAAGCTAGAGCGCGTCGAGCAGCCCAGGCAAGGCAGGAAATGACACTGACAGTCGTGGCAATTTTAATGCTGCTCCTGGGCGCGTTTGTGGGCTCTAGTTGGTATCTCCACCATATGGGTTGGCTAGATCTGAGAGATTTTCTCAAATGGTAATGCTGGCAATGCATCATTTAGCCTACGCGCTAGTATGGTTCCATTTTATAAGCCATGACCATCTCCAGTATTATTATCTGGATACCTACCCTGACAAAAAAACGTGTTTGGTTGAACGGGATAAAGCCAAAATATTGGTCACGTCTAATTCAATGGTCATTGAGTGCATTAAGTTAGCGGATGCGGATAGTTGAGGTGAAACGTAACAGATGGATTGTTTATAAAAATGGACGGGTTGTCGTCCAGACTTCATGTAAAAAATTAGCAATAAGGATAGCAGAAAATGAACGAACTAGTTCCCGATAAAATGGCTTACCAAACTAATAAACGCCGCATGTCGTACATAGCATTATTTATGATGTGCGCGACGACGGCAGCGACGATATACGACCCCACCAGGATGAACGAAGCTTCTGGGGTCCTCCAGGTCCAATACCTGGCGTTAAGTGGCCTGGTGGGCGCGTACTTCGCTCTCTCGAGCAAAATGCTGGGGAGTAAATCAGAATGATGCAATTTCTTGGACCCGTAGCTAACCTGGCGTCGTCCTGGTTGCAGGGAAAAGCTGACGCAAACGCAGCAAATGCAAAGTTAAAATTAACTGAAGCCGAAGCGAAAGCGAAAATTTTATTGTCGAAAGAAACATCGACCGCTGACTGGGAAAGGATCATGGCCCAGTCTACGCAGAATTCCTGGAAAGACGAGGCGGTAACAATTTTGGTCCTGGCGCCAGTTGCGCTCTGTTTTATTCCTGGCCTGGAGCAGACAGTACAGAACGGCTTCGATCGTCTGTCGGCCCTACCCTCCTGGTATCAAAATTTGGTTTTAGTTGTCTGCCTTAGTGCGATCGGTATCCGAGGCGGTAAACAGTTTTTCGGAGGCAAAAAGTGATGGAAATGTGGCAATGGATAATGCTGTTCTCAGCGGTCAGCATCAACACGATCGTCAATTGCTGGCGATTATATTTGGAGGCAAAACGATGAAAGAAAATTGGAATGATTTTTTTGAAATGCTCATTAAACATGAGGGAGGTTTCACGTCAGATGAGCGCGACGCTGGAAATAAGGAAGACGGTCACGGCAACCAGGGATCCACTATGCTAGGCGTTACTGCCTACAACTGGGCAAGATACACCGGCAAGCCAGCTCCTATGGAGGTAATGAAGCAATTAACTAAAGAAGACGTAAAGCCGTTTTACGAGAAAAACTACTGGACGCCGATACGCGGAAACGACCTTTTTAGTGGCTTGGATTATTCCGTCGCCGACATGGCCGTAAATGCCGGAGTTTCTAGGGGTGCTAAGCTTCTGCAACGTGTCCTGGCGGTTACGAGAGACGGCAAGATAGGGAACCAGACCTTAAAGGCCATGCACGATCACGAGCCAAAGGAGCTGATCGAAAAGTATTACGATGCTCGAGAAAGCTTTTATCGTAAGCTCGATGATTACAAAACTTTTGGAAGAGGCTGGTCTAGGCGCAACAAAGAAACGCTGGAAAAATCCTTGTCGATGATAACTTAAAAGGAGCCCTACTTGGGCTCCTCATTTATTCTTTTAACTTCGGATGTGAAAAATCTCATAGTTTCTAATTTGCCAAAATTGTCAAAAGTAATGTCGCTAAAACGCGCTTTATTTTCCGTAATTTTTTTCTCCTCATCTTTGTGTCGGAAATATTTCTTCAGACAAAGTTTTTGCAATTTAACTTTTCTGCCCATTAATCGTACCTCGGCAATCCGTATTCCCTGATCAATCGCCCGACATGGACGACAGAGATGTTGAGCATTCCTGCAATTGCATCGCGCCTGTTTCCTCTCTTTAACATCTCGTTGACGCGCTCAGCTTGCTTGCTAAGTGTTTCCATGCTTGGCTTGGGTTCTACTTTCATGCCCCACTTCCGGCGGAGCCTTCTGTTTGCCTCTTTAGCATCTGCCTTCATCCTGGCGAGCGGATCCATCTCATTCATCGTCGGCCTCCGCTAAAATCCAATATGGTTTATTACGATAAAATTTTTCTTTGATGTAACCCTTATCGATTAGCGTCCGGACGTGTGGATAGATACTTTGCCGGCTGGCTCGCTCCTTGCAGACCTGGATCCCGTCAACCTGACCGGTTGCCATGTCTTTGAGTGTCGGGCTCCGGTGCTCCGGATAGCGCTTATAGAATTCGCAGAAATAATCGTAGATTTCTTTTTGTGGTTTTGACAATGGGTGTCTCAATGGTACACCTCATATTCTGCGCCTTTTTGTTTAAAAGATACCTCGACTTTTGTGCCGCCTTTCTCGACGTCGATCTCTAGGAACGGTGTTTCGATTTTAGAAATTTCTAAACCGACCATAGCTTGAGCTAAACTTTCGGAGGCCATTTCTTTCATGGCTTCCCACTTGCCTATATTTGCCAGGGCGACTGTTAACTGCTCGAGGATCTCATTTATTAGTTTCTCGTAAGCCTCATCGAATTCGCTATCGTCGCCGTCTTTAAACGTGAATTTATTTAATGCCACCCTAGCCCCCTCGCTACCAACAGCCATGCATAAGCGATGGCGAAGATACTTGCGGCAGCGAGAGTTTCTTCCAAAATAATTCTAATCTGTTTAATTAGGTTAGTCTGTTTAGTCTGTTTAGTTAGGTTAACTAGGATTTCTGATACATCAGAATACTTCAAGATAATATATATTATGCGAAAACCTCTGATATTTTCAGAAAGCCGCTTATATTTTGTTAGCATTACGCTCTCCTCGATTTGTTAAATGTACCTGATACCTTTTTAAAAACTCCAGATACGGTTTAATAGTCGTTATTTAGCTCGTCTCGCTTCGCCAGGTCGTCAAACCCATTTGTGTCGGTCGCGTGATTGTTCCCATTTATGTATTCAAATTGCTCCGCTGCCGGAGCTCTGGGATCCTGGGGAGAAATCATACTGAACTGATGGTTCATCTCTACCAGGAGTTGTTGAGCCAGCATGGTCCTGTCCGAACCACGCATAGAGTTAGACTTAGTAATGGCCTCAATTCGATCGGCGTATTCCCTCATTATGTTCGCTGCCTTGCCTACATGATCAGGATGCCACATGGGGATATTGATACGTCGTTTCCACTTCATCATACCCGAGCTGATTTTATACATAGTTTTATTCAGCTTTAGCTTCCGCGATGGGTTCCCATGCCAGTTTACGTCAATCTCTTTTCGAGCCATGTCTTCCTCCTGTCTTTAAAATGTCTCATTGTTGTTTCCTTTGCAAGTTAAGTGGTTTGGTAAATGCATGATCAATTTTGTAAGTAACTTCACGTTTTAACGTTTTGCGTGTGCCAGCATATCTCGTATCTCAATGATAGACTGAGATTGCATAAACGTTCCCGTGTTTTCCCACTCCTTCCAGAGCCAATTTGCGTAACCCTCGTAGGCTTCTACAAGAATATTTTCTGCAATAAACTGGCAATCATTTTTAGCTGGAAATTCGATCATTCTTACCCATTCTGAGCCAACACATTCTTCAATCATTGTGTCCAACGCATTCCGAGAAATGTTAAGTAGCTTAATAAGTTGCTTATAAGTAATCGGCTCGTTGTCATACCATGCACGGGGATTATACAGACAAAACATCCGACGATTTTTTGT
>MDSZ01196006.1_pt1 | contig 10902 bp, 12 predicted proteins | sample 811201 | NCBI WGS metagenome assembly MDSZ01 (sample SAMN05326647, study PRJNA326480) | marine metagenome | isolation source: seawater | place: Indian Ocean: North | collected 2010 | reverse complement strand
GCCTGAAGGGCTGCAGCGACACCACCGGTTCCACCACCCCACACCAGCACATCCACTGCGTCGATGTTGAAGGCCATGGCGAAAACCAAGATGCGATCAGAAAAGGGCAGATGGAACCAGCCCGGCTCACTCGTCCACTGGACCGACGCTTTCAGTGGCAATCAAGGAGGTGGGCTGGGAAGGGGGTCGTTAAGATCCCACCCTTGAGCAAGGGGCCACAGGAGAACGCCGAAGCGATGACCTACAGCCTCACAACTCCGCTTTATTACGTCAATGCCAAGCCCCACCTTGGCAGCACTTACACCACGATCGCCTGCGATGCCCTGGCAAGGTTCCAGCGCTTGGAAGGGAACTCCGTAGTGTTCATCACCGGCGTGGATGAGCACGGTCAGAAGATTCAGCGCACGGCGGAATCGCAGCACATCAGCCCGCAGGACCACTGCGATCTGATTTCGAGCCAATATTCCCAACTATGGACGGAGTGGGGCATTAGCAACGACCGGTTCGTGCGCACCACCAGCGACCGGCACCTGCCCTTGGTTCAGGAGTTCTTTCGCCGTTGTGAAGCGGCTGGCCACATCCGTACAGGTCACCAGGAAGGTTGGTATTGCGTTGATTGCGAAGAATTCAAGGACGATCCCGCCGATGCGGAATCACCGGATTGTCCGATTCATCGCAAACCCCTTGAGTGGCGCGATGAAGAGAATCTGTTCTTCTGCCTATCCCAGTTTCAGGAACAGATCGAATCCTTGATCGCTCAACCAGGATTCATCGCTCCCAGCAGCCGCAAGCGCGAAGTGGAGAACTTCGTGGCCGGAGGCTTGCGCGACTTTTCGATCTCTCGGGTCAATGTGTCGTGGGGTCTGCCTGTACCGGGTCACCCAGGACATACCTTCTATGTGTGGTTCGATGCTCTGCTTGGGTATCTGACGGCGCTGCTTGACGACGGGGGACCCGTCGACCTTGAACGATTGGCCTCAATCGGATGGCCAGCCGATGTGCATGTGATTGGAAAGGACATCCTTCGCTTTCACGCTGTGTATTGGCCAGCGATGTTGCTGTCGGCAGGTTTGCCCGTTCCTAAGAGAGTCTTCGGCCATGGCTTCCTCACCCGAGAAGGCCAGAAGATGGGCAAGTCACTTGGAAATGTTCTTGACCCTGAACATCTCCTTCAGCAATGCGGGACGGACGCTGTGCGCTGGTATCTCTTGCGCGATATTCAATTTGGTGAAGACGGTGATTTCCAACAGCAACGCTTCCTGGACCTCGTCAACAATGATCTGGCCAACACCATCGGAAATCTGCTGAACCGAACCTCCTCCATGTCTCGGAAATGGTTCGATGAATCCCTTCCTGTGGATGTGGATGCTGTTCGCTCAACTCACGTGCTCCGTGACAAAGCCGAACAAACCGCAGCTGTTGTTCGCAGATCGATTCAGGATCTTGCATTCCACAAAGCGTGTGAGGCCGTGCTTCAACTGGCCATCGACGCCAACGGTTTTCTCAATGAACAGGCCCCGTGGAGCCGCATGAAACAACCTGGCCAGGAACAACAGGTCGCAGAGGACCTTTATGCCGTTCTCGAATGCACCCGTTATGTCGGGATTCTTCTCCAACCCATCGTTCCCGATCTCAGCGCCAGGATCCTCAGCCAGCTGAACCTTGCCCCAACCCAAACGACGTGGATCAAGGCTCTGACTTGGGGGCAGCTAACCCCTGGGGGTTCACTGCCGAAGCCTGAACCGGTGATGCAGCGTCTTGAACTTGACGCACCGCTGTGATGGTGAGGATGCATGCCAGAGCTGCGCTGAGGGTGGCCATGCTTGCGGTCATCACCGGGTTGATTGGATGTGCTGATGAAGGCTCTGGATCCACCAGCGAAGCACCTCCTTTTGTGTTTCGCTCACTCAAACTGAACCAGAAAAAGCCCGATGGCTTGATGGATTGGAGTCTCAATAGTCCAGAAGCTCGTTATGAACTCAGCCGACAACTGGTCCGAGCCCGAGACCCCATCGCCTTGCTCTACAAAGACGGCAAACCGTCATTCAGGGTGCAATCGGATCTGGCACTGGTTGTCAACGACGGTGAACAGATCTTGCTGGAAGGTGACGTCCGCCTGCAGCAATTGAACGGTGCGAAGTTATTAATTCAGGGAGACCGTCTGCGTTGGCAACCAGAGCAAGGACTGTTACTGATTGAGCAGCGCCCAAGGGCCACAGATGGCACCTCACGCATTGGTGCCAGTGAAGCGCAACTGCAGCAACGGACCAACGATCTCACGCTCAACGGTGTGGTCGAGCTGGAGCGTTGGAACGAGGACGCGGACGCGTCAAATCCAGACACGACGCTTCGAACCGGTCCAGCCCAGTGGAACCTCGACACGGGCCTGCTGAATGCTCAGGGGCCAGTGCTCGGACAGCGTCGCGATGAGGAAGGAACAGTTCTGGAACAACTGCAAGGTCAGAACCTACGGGGTAACACCATCCAAGGAGACATCACGGTGCAAGCACCGGTGAATGTTCAGATTCCACGCGAAAAGGGCGTGCTTCGCGCCCAAGACACCACTTGGAATTTCCGTGAACAGACCATCCGTAGCGAGCAACCGTTTGAGGCTGATTTGGATGAAGCGCAGATTGCTGGAGGGCGTTTCCGAGCCGATCTCAACGACACCACAGTTGACGTCATCTCGGATTGCAGGATTGAACAACCTGGCGAAAAGCTGACTGCAGATCGATGTCTGTGGAACTGGCAATCAGAAGAGGTTCTCGCAGAGGGCAATGTTCAACTCCTACGCGAGGCCAATGACCAAATCACACGGGCCAGCCGATTGGAAGGACGTGTGGGGGAAGAGGGTTTGATCACCTTCACCGCCCCGGGGGGCAAGGTGGAATCTCAGGTCAGGTTCCGGTCTGATGAACAGGATCCATCTTCGGGTCGTCGGAACCAATCCGCTCCAGTTGAGTTTTGAGTCGTTCAGCCCAACCCGTCAGCCAGCGCTCATCAGCACGGGTGAAGCATCGTTCCGACCAACCGCCCAACACGATCCAGCCTCGTTCTCCCAAGGGTTGCACCATCACCGCAGGCAATCCAGGCAAAACGGCATCAAATTCCGCGCGACCTGGATACAAAGCCGTTTTCACCAGTGAAATCAATTCCTGACGATTCTTGCTGCGGCGACAGATCTCACCGGGCTGAAACGTGCTGTCGGTGATCAGCCCCCGTCGAATCAGCACGACATCGTCCCAATACACAAGGAAGGATGCAGCTGAAGTGGCTGTCAGAAATTGATGACTGCCCCAGGCGAGTTCTGTTCGCAATTCATCGGTCAGACCCTCTGCGATCACCAGACCCTGCTCACCCTCGAGATTCACAGCCTCGGGGTTCCGAGGGACAGCACGGGTCCACAACACCGCGACCAGCATCAGACCCACGCCTGCCATTCCCGCAAGCACTTCGGCTCTTTGAAGCGCCGGCGGAAATGTGTCGGCAGAAAGCGCATTGAACACGGCCAAGCCCAGCACCAGGAGGCCAGAGAACAAACAAAGGCGTGCTGAGCCGGGCATGACGAACGGCAAGGTGCAGTCAGATCGGTTCACTCTTGCTCAAATGGGTCAGCACCGACGAGCCGGTATGACCGACGCAGACGCTTTTGCCGCCATTGCTCTCGCAGCTGTGGCCTGCGATGGAACCCTCGGTCGCGAGGAAGCGCATGCACTGAGGCGGTCATTGGAATATCGGACGCCCTACAAAAACTGCACGGAACAGGAGATGGGGTCCCTGTTCGATCGCCTGTTGAACACACTTCGGGAATCCGGCGTCAACCAGCTCGTCGGTGAAGCCTTGCCCGCCTTGACTGCTCCCCAGCAAGAAACCGCCCTTGCACTTGCGGTTCAGCTCGCCCATGCCGATCGCCAGGTCACTCCGGAAGAGAGCACGTTCCTCCAGCAACTCTGCGAACGTGTGTCACTGCCTGATGGTCGCGCTGTGGTTGTGATGGAGGCGATCATGGCCCTCCACCGCGACAGCTTGTCCAGCTGAGTGCAGACTGTCACGACAACGAGGCGGCTCATGAACCGATTCACCAAGCTCACAGGCGGGTTACTTGCAGGTCTCCTCTGCGTCTTGCTTGGGGCCCCGATGGCCATGGCAGTGTCAGCTCAGGATTTTCCCGCTGCACCTCCAGGGGATGCTGTGGTGGACTCTGCTGATGTTCTGAGTCGCGCCAGTCGGAACGAAATCACCGCCCGTTTGCAGGAGTTGGATCAGTTTCATGTCGACGCACGGCTGGTCACAGTGCGGCGTCTGGATTATGGATTGAGCCTGCCAGCGTTTGGAGAAGAGTTGCTGGGGCGCTGGGAAGCTGCTACCGGTCAGACCGATCGTCCCCTGCTGATCTTCCTGGAAGAAACTCAAAGCAAGCAGGCTGCGGTCGTCGCGTCCCCAGCACTGTTGGAACAGTTGCCTGAGTCGTTGTTGCGCAGCACAGGTCGCACCACGATGAGCCAACCACTGCGCGATGGGGATCGTTTCCGTCAGGCCACCCTGGATGGTGTAGAGCGCATCGAAACCGTTTTAAACGGTGGAGAGGATCCAGGCCCTCCGGTGCAGGTCGAACGTGTAGCGCTTCCGACCAACGTACCCACAGCTGAAGAAACCCAAGAGAGCAACGCCTTCACATGGGTTGTCGTTCTTCTGGTGGTCGGCACCATAGTTCCGATGGCTACTTGGTGGATCTTCTCCCGCTGACGACACGATGGCAGGACGCAACTGGCTTGACACCTTCGGCAAGGCGAAAGCCCTCAATGCCAATGCCGACCTTGATCGTGGCTATGAGGCCGCTCTGTTGATCCAGAGTCTTGAGCTCGAGTATTACGGCGACCGCCCCATTCGTCCCGAGCTTGAGCTGTCCGTTCCGAGCTCGGTTCAGGCCACGGTTCTGCGCAAATTCAGAGCTGCGATCAATGTTTGCCGCTCGTCCTTGGACAAGCTCGAATATCAACGTGGTCAGCTCGATCCACAGGAGCTGAGGCAGTTGCAGTTGATCGAAAGCGTCGTCAATCGCTATAACCCTCGACGTGCCAGCAATGCCCCCACGATCAGCCGTTCGCCGGACCCGTTGCCAAGATCTCTTCTCGGCATCTTCGACACGCTGCGCCGTCAACTCAATCCTGCCGCAGAAGCAACGCTGGTCGCTGGCTTTCGTCGAAGGCGTGATTCAACGCTGATTTCGTTAAAGGTCTTGTTGCTGCTGATCCTTGTGCCTCTGCTGGTTCAGCAGGTCAGCCGCACCTACATCATCAGTCCTGCCGTTGATCACTTTGCTCCCGATCTTCCTTTTTTGAGTTACCCCAAACCCCAGCTTGAAGAACAGGCTGTCGAAAAACTGAGGGTGTACAAAGCAGAAATCGAATTTGATGCGCTGCTCAGGGGGAACTCAATTCCAACCCAGGATGAGCTTCAGCAGAAATTAGCCGCTAAAGCCGAAGAGCTTAAACAGGAAGCTGATTCTGAAAGCACCCATGCAGTGAAAAATGTGCTGGCTGATCTCGCAGCAACCATTGCTTTTGTGTTTGTTTGCATTTCTAGCAGGGAAGAGCTGCGCGTCCTTCGAGGATTTTTTGACGAAGCTGTTTATGGACTAAGCGATTCAGCCAAAGCCTTCGCCATTATTCTATTCACAGATATTTTTGTTGGTTTTCATAGCCCTGAAGGTTGGACGGTGCTCCTGGACGGCATCGCCAACCATTTCGGATTCCCAGCACGAGAAAACTTCATTCTTCTGTTCATCGCCACATTTCCAGTGATCCTGGCGACGATTTTCAAATATTGGATTTTCCGATACCTCAACCGTGTAAGCCCATCCTCTGTGGCCACGCTGCGTGGCATGAATGGCGGTGGTTGATCTCACCGCTGGCTTAATCCTGGTCACCGGTCCCAGTCGTGGTGGCAAGAGCCGTTGGGCTGAACACCTCGTTGAACAACATTCCGATGTGACCTACGTCGCCACATCGGCACCACGTCCCAACGATGCCAATTGGCAACAACGCATCCTTCGCCATCGACAACGACGTCCCTCGCGTTGGAGCGTTGTGGAGTGCGGAGCGGATCTGGCTGGTGCGATGCACACAATCCCAGCCAATCAGATCTTGTTGATCGATGCTCTGGGGGGCTTCACCGCCTCTTACCTCGATCTAGATGCTGATGCGTGGAACAAGGTCACAAGCCACCTGATGCACGCCTTACTGGCCCGCTCGCAACCGGTTGTGATGGTGGTTGAAGAAACAGGATGGGGCGTGGTTCCAGCGACAGCAGTCGGCGGCAGGTTCCGTGATCGACAAGGTGAGCTGGCTCAGATGCTTGAACGTCATGCCAGCGCCAGCTGGCTGGTTGTGCAGGGGCGCGCAGTGAATCTGCACTCCGTCGGAGTCGCCGTTCCTCAATGACCAACAGGATCGCTCCACCCCTCAGAGTGGCCTTGTTTGAGCCGCGCATTCCCCCCAACACCGGCAACATCGCCCGAACCTGTGCAGCCTTCGGTCTTCCTCTGTCGCTGATTGAACCTTTGGGGTTCTCGATCGACGATCGCCAACTTAAACGGGCAGGCCTCGATTACTGGCCGCATGTGGATCTCTCCGTGCATCGTGATTTCGAGCAATTTCGCTCTGACCTCATATCGCCATCAAGGCTGATTGGCTGCAGCCGGCGTGGTGGTGAATCCTTGCAGCACATGTCCTTTCAGCAGGGCGATGTGCTCCTTTTTGGAAGGGAAGACATCGGTCTTCCAGATCCAATCCGTGACCGCTGCGAAAAAATACTGACAATTCCGATGCCTTGCAGTGCCGCGGAGGATGGCCAAGGCGGTGTCCGCAGCCTGAACCTCTCGGTGGCATGCGCCATTGTCTGTTTTCAAGCGGGTCTGAGTTTGGAGCTGTGGTGATTGACGAGCTGCCACGCCAGCTCTTGCACCAACCTGTTCCGCTCGCTACTTTCAGCCCGATCCCGGGTTGTGGCGGCTTCTTCGGGATTGTTCCTCACGCTTTGTTTGATGAAGCCACTGCTCTTCGTAGTCACCGCTCTGACCTCAAGCAGTGCCCTTTTCGTGGTGTCGCAGCTGTCTGGCTATGCAGATCCACAGCATGTTCCGCCACCGCCTTTGTTAACAGCGCTGACCACAGCTCCCGAATACATTTGGGTTCCTTTGGCTGCAGACAGCGAATTGAGCAGCATTTCCAGAGCATTAGACCTCTCGCTCAACGAACTCGCTGAAATCAATGACAAACCATCCAGAACGCTCCTGAAGGCGGGCACATGGATTGTTTTGCCGAAATCCAGCCAGGATCAGGTTCTGCTCTCAACTCGGTTTGAGGGAGACAACCTGCGGACTACAGCTCCACTGAGCGCGCCACCAACCCTGCAGAACGCCGTTGAAAGTCATCCGAATCACAGTCTTGCCAGCCTGGTGCGCGACCACGGCATCTCCATTGAAAAGCTGAGGAGCCTGAATCCAGGCATCGAGCTCAGCAAGCTCACCATCGACAGCAATGTTCCTGAAGCCAACGCGCAATCTCTCCTCGCTGTTCGCCCGCTGCAATCGGGAGGGGCAAGTTGGCCGCAATTGCCGAACTTTTCCGACCTGGAAGGGTTCGGTGATAACCAGTCCTATGCGTGGCCCACAAAAGGTGTGTTTACTTCGGGCTATGGATGGCGCTGGGGCCGTATGCATAAAGGGATCGATATTGCCAACAATGTTGGAACTCCAATCCTTGCTGCGAAAAGCGGCTTGATCACGTTTTCAGGCTGGAGCAGTGGCGGTTATGGCTACATGGTGGAGATTGCCCACCCCGATGGCTCCTCGACCCGATATGCCCATAACAGCAGACTGTTGGTGAAAAAGGGGCAACTTGTTCCACAAGGCACCAAAATCTCTTTGATGGGAAGCACAGGTCGCAGCACAGGTCCACACCTCCACTTTGAAATTCGTCGTGATGGCGGAGCTGCGCTTGATCCCATGGCTCTGTTACCCACGCGGCGTGTTTGAAGCTGAGTTTCTAAGAGTGACAAATCAGAACGGAAGTTGGCTGCTCTGGGGGCAGCCATTCCTATCGCATCGATACGAATCAGACGCTCGAAATTAATTGATAAAGTATCAATCAAGTCGAATAAAAAATGTCAGAGGAGAGACTTGAACTCTCGACCTCAGGGTTATGAATCCTGTGCTCTAACCAGCTGAGCTACTCTGACGATTGGCCAATTGGCCAGGCCGAATCATACATCTCGGGGTGTCCCGATCGCTCAACGCATCTCAATCGCATTGAGTCGTTCGCGGAATGATTTAGGCGAGGACTGCTCGGCATGATCATCAACGAGGGATACGCGCCCATCGGGAATTGCATTGGGACGGCGTTGCTGCCTGACAGGCTGTCCCCGATGGGGGCGTGCCTTGAGCATCAGAGCCCTTGTTTGTGGATCCCGCTCCAGAGGCTGGGTGCTGAGCTCGCTGCGCACCTGGTTGAGCAAACGGAAGTGCCCAGTACTGCTGAACTTCCTGAGAAGAGCCGGATCCCAGGACATCGAGGATTGAATCATCGGTGTACTTTAAGAGTCGATGGTGCGATCCAAAGCAAGCAAGACCACGCAATCGCCCAAGCAGCCGTGATAGCTTGATCTATGCAAGTGGAAGTCGGAACGACTACGTCCTAGCTCCGTTCGCTTTCCTGCCAACTTTCGCATCACCAACATGTCCTCGCTGCGCGTGGGCCAACAGGCCCCCGATTTCACAGCCACAGCAGTGGTTGACCAGGAATTCAAGGAAATCACCCTGTCTCAGTACCGCGGCAAGTACGTGGTCCTGTTTTTCTATCCCCTGGATTTCACCTTTGTGTGTCCCACGGAGATCACCGCCTTCAGCGATCGCTATGCGGACTTCTCCAGCAAGAACACTGAGGTTCTCGGCGTGTCTGTCGACAGTCAGTTCAGCCACCTGGCATGGATTCAGACCGCCCGTAACGAAGGCGGCCTCGGCGACATCAACTATCCCCTCGTCGCTGATCTCAAGAAAGAGATCTCCACGGCTTACAACGTTCTTGACGAGGACGAAGGTGTCGCTCTTCGCGGCCTGTTCATCATTGATCCCGATGGTGTGATCATGCACGCCACAATCAACAACCTGCCGGTGGGCCGAAATGTTGATGAGACGTTGCGCGTTCTTCAGGCATTCCAGTACGTGCAATCCAATCCTGACGAGGTCTGCCCCGCCAACTGGACGCCTGGTGAAAAAACCATGAAACCTGATCCTGTCGGAAGCAAGGAGTTTTTCGCAGCAATCAACTGACTTGAACACTCAGCGATAGTGTGACGAGGCCCATTTCGATGGGCCTTTTTTTATGGATTATCCGTCACCACCATGCTGCGATCATTCAGCAACATATCAAGCGCTGAATCGAGATCACTGGCCATCGCCACTCTGCGTCCATTACTGACAACGACTCGAGCCAATGTAGGTAGTCCACCTAGCCTGGCTTTGATGTATATGGGCTCGACATACAACAGTGAATTGCCAACTGGAAGAACCAGTAAATTTCCCTGAATCACCTGCGAACCAGCACGGTCCCATAGACCGAATTGTGAACTAATCTGAGGATCCTGATTGATCAATGCTTGCACCTGCTCAGGACCAAACGTTGGAACATCACTCGGGAATCGAATCAACTCGAGCTTTCCGTAGTTTTCACCATCACTTCGTGCTGCTAACCATGCTGAGAGGTTGGGTCGAGCCAGTGGCGTTAAAGGCTGCAATAACAAGAATTCAGATTCATCACTGGATGGAAGCTGAGCCGTAATGTGATAAGGGGCAACAGGGATTTGATTGGATCCATAAAGTTCTTTTGGCACTTGCCACACATCATCCCCGTTGTAAAACGTTCTTGGATCGGTTACGTGATAACGGAGGAGTTGCTGCACCTGAAGCTCAAATTGAACTTGCGGAACCATGAGATGTGATTTCAAAATACTTGGCATTCCATCCAATGGTTGAAGCAGATCAGGAAACAAGCGTGCCCAGCCCTGAATGATGGGGTCATCAGGTTCACTGACGTAAAAATGAACGGAGCCGTTGTAAGCGTCCACAATCACTTTCACTGAATTACGCAAATATCGAATCGGACGCCCGTCTGGCAATATCGATGCATAGGGCACTGTTCGTGATGAGGTGTAGCCATCCACAATCCAATATTGATGCTGATCTTGTTGATATCCCTCAGCACCGTCCTCGAGAGGAACCGACACCAGGTAGGGATCACCCATGAAGTCGAGGAAGGGTGCCAGAGCACTGACGCGTTGCTTGACATCACGTCGCAGCTGCAGACGTGATTCCGAGTTCAATGAACCCGTGCTGAACAGTCGCGGTTCAGCGAGATAGATCGATGCAGCAACACGCTGCCAGAATTGACGGAGAGGAACTCCAGCCATTCCGGAGTAGTGATTGTAAGTATTCTTGTCTCCCTCCGGATAATCAAATTCTTCAATCTTTGAGGGTGCAATCGCGTAGGGCGAGGGCAGAGTCCCAAAATAAAGTGCTGCACGGCCAATTGGAACTTCGCGTTTGACATCCTCTCGCGTAATCCCCAGCGTTTCATTTCCTTCAATCTGTGTGGACCGACCTAAATCGCTGATGAAATAGGCCGGTAGGTTGTCAGGATCACTGATATTCACAGGATTGAGGGTGAACCCGAATCCGTGGGTGAACACGAAATGCCTGTTTTGCCAGGTTTTGGAGCCAGCGGGAAGAGCAGACTGGTCGAGTTCACGGGCCGAAATAATCACTTGTTGATTTTCAGCTCGCTCTGCACTGAGGGGGTAGCGGTCAACTGACGCATTTGCGAATTGGTAGTAAACACGGAGTTG
>MDSZ01038731.1_pt1 | contig 10902 bp, 7 predicted proteins | sample 811201 | NCBI WGS metagenome assembly MDSZ01 (sample SAMN05326647, study PRJNA326480) | marine metagenome | isolation source: seawater | place: Indian Ocean: North | collected 2010 | reverse complement strand
TCCAAATAATGTTGGGTTAGGTTTACCATTTGAAAAAGATAAACTAACAGCAGCTTATTCTCCTCAAAATTTTATATTTACAAATACTTATGGTATTGCCCCTTCCCAAACTACTTTAACAGTAAGATATTTAACAGGGGGAGGAGCTTCAGCTAACGTTAATGCAGGTCAATTAACTACTTTAAGTGATAGTGTAGTTAATTTCCAAACAACAGGATTAACTGCTGGAACTGCACAAACTGTATTTGATTCTCTAGCAGTTACTAACCCAGAAGCAGCTACCGGTGGTAGTGATGGTGATTCCATTGAAGAAATTAGACAAAATTCTATTTCTACGTTCCCTACCCAATTACGTAGTGTAACACAAGATGATTATTTAGTTAGAGCACTTTCAATGCCTCCTAAATTTGGTGTAGTTGCTAAAGCATATATTGAAAAATCTAAATTAAGAACTTATCAATCCGGAGAAACACCTACAACTTTAGATTTATGTATTTTAAGTAAAAATGCTAATGGTAATCTTACAAATGCTTCTGATGCATTAAAGCAAAATTTACAAACATACTTATCAATTTATAGAGTTATAGGAGATTCTATTAATATTAAAGATGCATTTTTTGTAAACTTTGGGATAACATTTGAAATAACAATTAGACCTAATTTTAATAATAATGATGTATTACGTAGGTGTCTTTTAGAATTACAATCATACTTTAATACAGATAACTTTCAAATCAATGAACCTATCCAGAAAAAAGAAGTATTTTTACTTTTAGATAAAGTTCAAGGAGTCCAAACTGTTAAAAAAGTACAATTTGATAATAAAGTAGGAGGAAATTATTCTCAATATGCATATGATTTAGAAGGAGCTACACTAAATGATGTAATTTATCCTTCAATTGATCCTATGATTTTTGAGGTAAGATTCCCTAATACAGATATTAAAGGTAAAGTAGTAAATTTATAGTATTATGGCAGTATATAAAATTTTCCCAATTCAAGATAGTTCTATATATTCTTTAACTCCTACTCAAAATGCTGGGTTGGATGCCATTAACCAGGTATCTAATTTAAATACAGGCTTAGACACATTTCCAAGTGTAGCTAGATCTTTAATCCAATTTGATACTACAGAAATAACTAATGTAATTAATAATATAGTAGGTAGTAACACATTCGATGTTTACTTAAAGTCGTATATAGCTACTGCTCAGGGTATTACACAAACTTCTACTTTAGAAATATTTCCTCTATCACAAAGTTGGACTAATGGTACTGGACAATTTTTAGATAGTCCTATAACTACTAATGGGTGTTGTTGGACTTCTTCACAAGAAGCAGATTCTGGGATTGGATGGGAAACTGGAGATGGGACTAATTCAACTAGTTCATTTAACGCTACATTCTCCTCTCAAGGAGGTGGGGTTTGGCATTTAACATCTTCAGCAACATCATCACCATCACAAATATCATATCCTTATACTCAAACTTTTTCAAATAGAAGTGATAAGGATTTATGTGTAAAAACTACGGAAGCAGTACATGATTGGTATAGTGGTTCTAAAGATAATAATGGGTATATACTAAAGTGGAGTGATTCTATAGAATTTAATACAAATAAAAATATACAACCTATATTAAAATATTATAGTGTTGACACTAATACTATTTACCCCCCAGAACTAGAATTTAGATTTGATGATTTTACCTATAATACCTCTTCAACAATCCCAGTTCTAACTCAACCTAATGCATTTATTTCATTAGATGAAAATCCTGGTATTTTTTACTCGGGCAGTATAAATAGATTTAGATTAAATGTAAGACCTAAATACCCAACTAGAGTATTTCAGACAGCTTCATTATTTACTAAACAAAATTATTTACCATCTGGGTCTTCTTTATATGCTATAAAAGATCTAGATACAAATGAATATATAGTAGATTTTGACTCTACTTATACACAAATTAGTGCAGATGAAACTTCTAGTTTTTTTGATGTATATATGAATGGGTTAGAACCTGAAAGATACTATAAGATCCTAATCCAGGTAACTTCAGGAGGTAGTACTACAATATATGATGACAAATATTACTTTAAAGTAATTAATGGGTAATGGCAAGAAAAATAGATTTAAATAAAAATATTTTTAATAAGGAACAATATGAAAAAGTAATTGATACTTCTTTTTCTCAACTTGTTGATCCTGTTTTAGAAGAAATAATACCTGAAGTACCCACAGTTGAAGAATTTTTTGAAGATTATAATACTTTATTTTTTGAAATTCCTAAAACTGGAGAAAATTCTCATGAAACCCTAATAATACAAAGTACAGAATATATAGATTTTTCCCCTGTAAATGATGAAATTATAGCTTTACAAGAAGAAATTACTTCACTTAGAGAAGAAATCTTAGAATTAAGACAACAATCAGCAGAAAATGAACTCTCAGGAGCTTCTGATGCATCCCAAGAATTAGCTGAATTAAGTACTGCAAATTCAACCCCTACAAGTGGGGGTAGTAGTAGTGGAGGCAGTAGTGGTGGTGGAGGCAGTAGTGGTGGCGGAGGAGGTTACTAAATTATAATTTAAATCAATGGCTACTAATATCATATCTTTAGACCCAAATAATTTTTCTTCTGAAATTTATTCTCCCTCAGATGAATCTTTAATCACATCAAATATAGAAACTAATCAGTTTGATCCTAATACTGATTATGTTGAATTTTTAGTGTTTGATTTAAATGGCAATAAAATATCCCCTAGTGGAAATGATGCTACATTTTTAGATTATTCTTTACTAGATAATCAAATTTTTATTGATCCTGATGCAGATTTAGAACGTATTGGAATTGATACTGGTATAGTAAATATACTATATAATTTTTATAAAAAACGTTTATCATCTTCTCCACAATCTACTTACTTTATTTCTGAGATTTCTTCTAATAGAACAGAAATTAGATTAGATTCAAATATTATAGATAGAGAAGATATAATCTCTTCTACAGAAGAATTTATTTCTTTCAGGGAAGAAGATGAAACATTCCCAGATTTTTATATCAATTTAGGTTCTAATTTTTTATATATAGCTAATAATATTAGGTTAGAAGAAGATGGAACTATTTTAATTAAATTATATGATCCTCTTCCATCTAGTATAGAATTAAAAACTTCACTTTGGGTTGTAGAAAAAATTTCTAATGGTAATGCTTTTAGAGTAGAATTTGAGGATACTCAAATATTTAGACCTCAATTTCCATCTTTACAAGGACCTAATTTTAATATAGCTTTACAAGATCAATTAAATAATTCTTCTGAAGCAATCTCTATAAATGATTTTACTTCCCCTAATACACAGTCTGCTGCTCAAGTAAATTCATATTTTGAAGATCCAAGTATTAAAATCAACGTTGACTATTCTGAATTTAATAATTTTGTAAATTTTTCATCTGCTGAAAATAGATTAGCAAATTTTTTAGATAAGGTAAGTTTAATCGAGTCTTCAAGTAATCAAATAAATGCTTTATCAGGCATAACAAATACCTCAGCTGTATCAGCTAGTAAAGCAACTATACAAGGTATTATAAATAGTACTATTGAAAATTTCGATAATTACGAATATTTTCTTTATTTTGAATCTGGTTCTACTAACTATCCAAAATCTAATAGTACTCCTCCATTTACAAATGTATCTACAGGAAGTGCAGCTGCCATAGCTTGGTCTTCATCTTTGTTTCAATCAGCATCCCTATATGATGAGTTAAACCAAAATTATTTAAAATATTCAATACCGGAATATTTAAGAGACGATCCTAATAATTCTCAATATTTGACCTTTATTAATATGATAGGTCATTTTGTTGATAATAATATTTTTCTCTACATAAAGGATACTACAAATAAATTTAATGCTGATAATAGAATTAATGCTGGAGTTTCTAAAGATTTAGTAGCTCAAGTACTTAGAGATTTAGGTGTTAAAATTTATCAAAATAACTATAGTGTAGGAGATTTATATTCTTCATTTTTAGGATTTACTACCTCAGGTAGTCTATTCCCATTCCCTAATATGACAGGTTCTTTACCTGCTCCATCAGGTACTGAATTTATCTCTAATTTTATATCATCATCTAATGATGCTGTACCGTTAGATAGCATAAATAAACGTGTATACAAACGTATTTTTCATAATTTACCATACCTACTGAAGTCAAAAGGTACCATTGAAGGTCTGCGTACTTTATTGAATATATATGGTGTTCCTGATACTATTTTAAACATAAGTGAATTTGGGGGTAAAGATAAAATTAATTTTAATGATTACGATTTTTGGAAAGAAGAATATAATTTTTCTTTTTCAAATAGTGGGAGTAGTGGTCATATAGATACATTATGGGAATTAAATTCTGATTGGGGTGCTTTAAATAACCATCCCGAAACAGTAGCTTTTAGATTTAAAGCATTACCCTCATCTTCGTTCACTAGCGGAACACCTGTTACTCAATCTTTATGGAGTTTAGATCATCCTAGTGGATCAGCTGATATAACTCGTCTTATTTTAGAATATAGTGCAGATTTTTCTTCGGGATCATTTAGTGGTTCTATTATAGATCCTCAAAATCAATATGCTACACTTAAATTTCACATAACTAATGAATTTTCATCAAGTATAACACTTCCTTTTATAAATGATGATTGGTGGTCAGTAATGATAACCCGAGATGATAATAATCAATTTACTTTATCAACAGGAAATAAAATCTATAATGGGAATGATGGATATCAGGTTGGATTCTTTGAAACTTCTACCACAGCATCTTCCGCCGCCATTTCTTCCAGATGGCAAAAATCTACAAGTTCCTTTTTCCCTCCAACAAGACCAGGTGAAATACCTAGTAATACAATCCCATTTACAGGATCATATCAAGAAATTAGATATTATACAGAACCTTTAAGTAGTAGTAGTTTTAAAGATTTTATAATGAACCCCCATTCAATTGAGGGCACCACAACTACAGGTTCATATAATCAATTAGCGTTTAGAGCACCTATAGGGGGAGAACTATATACTGAGTCAATATCTGTACACCCTAGAGTATCTGGATCCGACCCTAGAGATTCATTTATCTCAGTCTCAGGAAGTAACTTTAACATTGTAGGTGGTAATTTCGTTACAAACCGTGAAACATTCTTCTATGATCAATTCCCTGCAGGAATAAAAAATAGAAGTTCTAAAAAAATTAAACGCTATAATTCAATTTTACCTTCAGGAGATACTTTATCTAATATAGGTTCAATACAACAAAAATCATTTACTTCTCGGGATTACACTCCTAACATTAATTTATTAGAGGTAGCATTTTCACCCCAAAATGAGATAAATGATGATATTGCATCTCAACTTGGATATTTTAATATTGGAGAATATATAGGTGATCCTAGATTAGTATCTTCAAGTGCTAAAACTTATCCTTCTTTAGTAGATCTTTCTGATCATTACTTTAAAAAATATTCATCAAATTATGATGTTTATGATTATATAAGACTTATTAAGTTTTTTGATAATTCTTTATTTAAGATGGTTAAGGATTTTGTTCCCGCAAGAACAAGTGTTGCAACAGGTATTGTAGTAAAACAACATTTACTTGAAAGGCAAAAATATCCTACTCCTCAAGTAGAATTTTCACAACCCGAATTTACAGCTTCAATAGGTTCTACTCCTACTTTAGTAGATGGAGCCCGCCAATTTATCCACACTACAGAGTTTGAATCTAATCCAATACAAACAATCTCAGGTTCCAATGGTGGTGCTATTATCACTAAAGATACAGTAAATCTTACTCAAAGTTTTAATGGATCACACGTTACCCCTTCAGGTATAGTACCATTTATACAAAATGATTCTCGTGAATTTGTAAATGGAGAATTTAGTGGTTCTGCTATAACTATTACAAATGGAGAATTAAATATAGATGCAACTGAATTTAAATCCACTAAATTATCCAGTGTAACTTTTATCCCTAAATTGTATCTTATATCAGAAGTAGGGGATGGTGGATTCTTAGACGTAAATACTTCACCAGATGTAGGTGAAATGTATTTATTATTTGATGATACCTCAGCAATAGAGGATGTCCGAACAGATGAAGGTTACTTTGATGCAGAAACTAATCCCTATTAATAATTAGAATATGGCAGTAACTATTACATCAAAAAAAGGAGTAAAATTTATTAAACTTAACAAGTTTGATACGGGAAGTACTAATGATGATTTAACCACTCCTTTAGGTGAAATTAGCAAAATTAGAATAAATTATTCTGATAAAGGTATAGTGGAATATCCTATTAACAGTATAGTAGAACATGATACCTATTATCTTTATAGAATAGCTACTACAAATGCTACTTCTTCTGCAGATAATAAACAATTAGATTATAATTTTTTAGGACATAAAACAACTAACCAAACTTTTGAGTTAGGTAAAACCGGAATTAGTAGTTATAATGCATCTAATACTATTGATAGTCTTGGATATTTTAATGAGAGTTCTGGGTTATATACTTATGGGGATACTCCTAATAAAACCCTAAGACTTGAGTTTACAGCTTCTTTAAATTTAGCTGGTAGTGGTGTAGAAAATGTAGCATCAGGATCTGTTAATCTTAGACAAGCTGGTGTTGGGAATATAGCAACAGTTTCTTTCTCAACCTCATCAGGTGGTACTGATACAGATTTTATAGTTGAAGGTGTTGGTCCTGTTTTTAGACCTATTGAAACTCAAGCATATAATTTTAGGTTATTTTTAGATAGTACTTCTTCAGATCATCCAAGTGACCCTGTTACTCTTACATTGAATGATTTTAAATATAAACTTTTAACAGGTTCAGCTTATACAACTTCAGAAGGAGCCCAACTTCCAGTAGTTATAGAACCCTTCTTTAGTAAACCTTTCTTTGGTGGAGATTTTAATGCTATAATTGGTAACGCTCAAAGAGCTCGTTCTTCAAAATTATTTTTTGATGTAGACTATTCAGAAAATCTTCAAATTCCTGTTAATCAAGAGTCCTTAATTGATTCAACTCAAAGAGGAAATCTCTCAGCACCATTTGCTCGTATACAGGACTATAATTATTATCTTGATAGAAGTTTAATTCCAAGATATAAAGGTACTAAAAGTACTTCTCCTGGATTTAACCTTTCCTCAAGTGAAGGTGGATTAGGTACTTTACCTAATGTAGAACAATTAAACGTAGCAGCTTATAGTATAAACTGGGCGGGTGGTACTTCCCCTGAAATTTTAGATGCAGGTGGTACTTCTTTAAGTGATATTCTATTAGTAGGAGATACTAGAGATGATATAACAATTATCCCCCAAGCAGATCCAAACTATTCAGATATTATTAATAGTTCAGTGGAACCAGGAGATATAGTTTCGTTTTATCAATATGGTAATAGTTCGGCTCAAGCCCCACAAAGAGTAGAGGTAATTGAAACTAAATTAAATGTACCTCCTAAATCTGCCTATATGATACCTAAAACCTTACCAGATTCTTTAACAGTAGTAGGAAGTGGTGCTATATTTGACAGTGATGTATCAGGCTCCGCAGGTACTTCGGGATCTAATGCTATAGTATTTAAATCGGGTTCATACGAAGGATATGGTGTATTTACAGTAGGTACTAATAGTGAAGGTTTTTATATAACTGGTAGTCATATTTCTGGATCTGATTTTATTGATGAATTTGCACCTAGATTTAATAATAGTAAAAATGATTTTTATGTTTCAATATATAAACAGTTAAGTAATCCTGTAATATATGATGGAGCAGAAGCTACAAGAGCCCATAATTTTATTAAAGATTTCACCCCTTCAGACCCATTAGGATTTTACGGAGTAGCTAAAATTATAGGTGTAAATAATGATGGAAAAGGAGGATGGTTATTATTAGATAGAGATATTTCATCTATAGACGGTCTTAAAATTGGAGCTGGAAATGTAGGTGGAGCTAATAAAAAAGGTCTTTTAATTTGGGAATCCTGGGGAAATAGTATTATCGTTAGGGGTAGTACTCTTTCGGGAGTAGGTGCTAGTTTAGTATATTCTGAATTTGCCCCTAAAACTTTAACCGAAAATTTAGGATATATTAGTACTAATTATGGGTAGGTCATAATTAAAATTGAAAAAACATATATTTATAATAAAATACGTATTAAACAATGGGATATTTAAATAATTCGGTAGTAACAGTAGATGCTATCCTTACTAAAAAAGGTAGAGAGTTACTAGCTAAAAACGATGGTTCATTCCAAATTACACAATTTGCACTAGCAGACGATGAAATAGATTATACCTTATATAATCCAAATCATCCATCTGGTTCTTCTTTTTACGGGCAAGCACTTGAAAACTTACCTTTATTAGAAGCATTCCCAGATGAAACCCAAATCATGAAATATAAACTTACTACTTTACCACGTGGTACAGCTCGTATGCCAATTTTAGATTTAGGTTTTACTTCAATTGTAATTAAACAAGGTGCTTCTTTAGCTATTACTCCACAAACTTTAAATTATTTAGGTGGTAACCAGAATGAAGCAGGTGGTTATACAGCTACAATCTCTGATGTTAGGTTATTTAATACATTTGAAGGTGTGGGAATTGATACAGCAAATGCAACTACACTTAATAACCAATCAACTACTACATTAGGTACAAATGTATCTTCAACAGTAGTAGGAACTACAATTAACCTAAGAGCTACTACTACTAATACATTATTTGGTACTAATACTTCATTGCAAGCTACTTTAACTGTAGTAGGTAGAGATTCAGGAGCTCGTATTCAAATTCCTGTAACCGTAAATAAAGTATCTTAATTATGTCATTTAATAGATTAGAACAAGACGATTTCGTAGTATCAGCTGATAGCATTACAGCTGGACTTTTTACAGATAGTAGAACAGCCATTCTTAATAATTTTTCTACATCTTCTACTCAAGAAGCAGCTTCTTCCGGAGATTATTTTTTAAATGTTTTTTCAGATCAAGATAATAATCAATTAGAATTTGCAATTGCTTATGGAAATAAAGATGGAGGAGGTAGTGAATTATTTGATGATAATGTAGCTGGTAAATCCCCCACTTCAGCTATTTATGGTCAGTATAGAAATTTAGTTTTAGGAGATGAAAATGCTGATTTCGTATTTGGTGGAACTACTGCTACAGAATTTTATGCAATTTCATTTGATAGGAATAGATATAAAGAATCCTTATTCCCAGGCTCTTTAACTTTAACCTTATCAGGCTCTATTGAAGGTGTTCATATTGGAACTATAAATTTAACAGATGATTCTAAAGCTGTAACTACAGTACAATTTAATGATGCTGGTAGAGTATTCCAATTAGTATCAGGATCAGCTGGAACTGTTTTTACAGGAGTAAATTCTAATGGATATAGTGCAGGACAAGGTTCATATGGTTTTGTTTTACCTGATATTGGTACTATTTTATTAAACCCACTTGCCATATCAGAATCAGCAAAAATAGTATCTACTACTACGGCTGATACTGCTGGGAATAATAATCGAACTTTATTTCAAGCTTTAACAGGTTCTGCTGCTGATGATGATAGATTTTCCCCTAATTTTGTATTAAATTCTCAAGAAACTATTACTTCTGATTTCATATTTATAAGACCTAGAAGCTCACAATTTAACTACTCAGAAAATCCAAGCTTTATATCAGGTTCAACTGGTGAAGTTATTTACAGCTCATTTGTAAATAATCCACAAGTTTATATTACAACTGTAGGTTTATATAATGATAATAGTGAATTATTAGCAGTAGCTAAATTATCTAAACCATTAAAAAAAGACTTTACTAAGGAAGCCCTTATTAGAGTTAAGCTAGATTTCTAAAATGAATGGCTGCATACAAACAATTTTTAGCACAAGATTTAATTGTTACCCCATTTGAGGTAAATAAAAGCTTTAACTTTAAGCAATCCTCATTTGGAGATTCTAATGTTCAAATAGATAGTTTTGAAGGACAAAATGTAGACTTTACTACTGATAAATCAACTACAGGAACTCTTTCTACTGAATTTAAATCTTTAATATATAGTTCTATTGAACAATTATATTACTCAAATTTTTTAAGCAGTAGTGCAGGATCATCAGTATCAGTCCCTGAATTACTTCCTGGTTATACCCCTGACGGAGATACTTTAATAGGATCAGCAAGTTCAGCGGGTAGATATGAAAATTATCTCCAATCTACCTTAACTCAAAATAGATTTTTTCCAGTAGATGCTGGAGCCGATATAGGTGTAGTTTCAATCCCTTCTCAATTATTTGGGGAATATATTCAACCAAATTCTTTTAAGTGGGAAAATAATGAATTTGATGAAATATTAACAGATGATGGGGATGGTAACATTATTTCTGGTAGTACTATTGTAGGAAATATAATTTATCAACACGGATTAGCGATTTTAACTAAACAAGCAATTGGTGATGGTGAATCCCCTGCTGAATTATTTGTAGATTCTACTAATGTAACTTGTTCATTCTCTTCCTCTTACACAATATATGAGACACAATATAAAACAACAGTTAGAGAAAGCGAATATAATTTTAGCCTAAACCCCACCATAATTTCAAACTCTACAGATGGTACTTTATATAATTTTGTTACTGGAAGTTTCTTCCAACCGTATGTAACAACAATCGGGTTATATGATAATGCCCAAAATCTTTTAGCGGTAGGAAAACTCTCCCAACCCTATCCACTTTCAAGAACGACTGATACTACGTTCTATATTAACTTAGACAGATAAAAATTATGAATTGGATGTATAAAGGAGAGGAAATGACCTCGATAGAGGATTTTCCTCCTT
>MDSZ01067921.1_pt1 | contig 10903 bp, 11 predicted proteins | sample 811201 | NCBI WGS metagenome assembly MDSZ01 (sample SAMN05326647, study PRJNA326480) | marine metagenome | isolation source: seawater | place: Indian Ocean: North | collected 2010 | reverse complement strand
TAGTTAATTAAACTATTAACGATTTATAACAAAAGGGATCAATATGTCAGAAGATGTTTCAAGCAAAGTAAAAAAAATAGTCGCGGATCATTTGGGAATTGATGAAGCAAAAGTTACTGAGGAGTCTAGTTTTATAGATGATCTAGGAGCAGATAGTTTAGATACAGTAGAATTAGTGATGGCTTTTGAAGAGGAGTTCGGTTCAGAAATTTCTGATAGTGAAGCTGAAAAAATTTTAACAGTTGGTGATGCTGTAAAATTTATTGAAGGCAAAGCAAATTAAAAAATTTTCTTAATGCCCACTTCAAATGATGGGATAATGGTTATATTGTCCTCCCCTTCCGGAGCTGGAAAAACTACTCTCGTAAATTTACTCGCTAAAAAAAATAATTTTGAAATTTCTATTTCTCACACAACAAGGAAACCTCGTCCTAAAGAAATTATGGGAAAAGATTATTATTTCGTAAGTGACAGTGAATTCAGAAGATTAATTAACAATGAGGAGTTTTTAGAATATGCAAAAGTCTTTAATAATTATTATGGGACTTCAAGAACCCCAGTTATTGATAAACTCAACAAAGGAAAAAATGTTCTTTTTGATATAGATTGGCAAGGGGCTGACCAAATTAAAAATAAAAAACTTGATTTTAAATTGATAACTTTTTTTATTTTACCTCCCAGCAAAGAAATCTTATATGAAAGATTATCAAATAGAGACATGAAAGATAAGTTAATAGCTGAGGAACGAATGAAGCAATTTGAGAGAGATGTACTTCATTGGATTAACTATAACTACGTGGTTGTAAATGACGATCTTGAATCTTGTTATGATAAAATTAGTAATTTAATTATTGCTGAAATGAATGAAGGATCAAAAGATTACGACCCTGAATATATTCGTAATCATGTAGAAAGTTTAACTTCATAACTTTTCATACTCTTCTGTAAGCTTGTAGTATGTTTCAAAATTTAAATTTTGGGGTCTTAGATTCAAATCAATTTTAAGTTTATTGGCTACTTTGGGGTTACCATTAAAAAAATAGTTATAAGGTTTTTTTAACATTTTACGTCTATGCATAAAAAAAATTCTTGTTAGTTTTTCTAAATTTTTTGGATTTTTTAATGAAGAAAAATTTAATTTTGGTTTAAACAACAAGACACTGCTATCTATTTTAGGTTTAGGATAAAAACTCGAAGGTTTTACATCACAAATTTTTATAATATCCAGTTTCCAATTAGCTAAAATTGAAATTCGTCCATAATTCTTTGAATTAAATTTAGAAATAATTCTATCTGCAACTTCTTTTTGAAACATAAGAATTAGATTTTTAAACCAAAATTTATTATTATTAATATTTAAAATCCATTTAGACAAAATTTCTGTAGAAATATTATAAGGTAAATTTCCAAAAACAATCAATTTATCTTTTTCTAAATTATTTTCATCTATTTTTAAAACATCTTCATTTATTATATTTATTTTATTAAAAAAACGTTTCTGAAGTAAATTTGCCAAATTGGAGTCTTTTTCAATTACTGTAAGTTTTTTTGGAGATTTCTTTAATATTTCTAATGTTAAATTTCCTGTGCCAGGACCAATTTCTAAAATATTTTCATTTTTGATTTCAATTAAACTTATTATTTTATTTATGATATTAGTATCTGTTAAAAAATTTTGACCCAGACTTTTTTTTGGCTTAATCAAGCTTTATCTAAAAAGTTAAGAGCATTTATTATACTCCTTGGATTAGAATTTTTTTTGCCGACCATGCTTAGGTTAGGACCATGATCTGGAGTGATTCTTAAGAATGGTAATCCCATTGTTATATTAATGGGGTCAAATTCAAATAGAGCTTTAATAGGTGTAAGTACCTGGTCGTGGTACATGCCTATTATTACATTAAATTTTTTTCTATTTTTTTTGAGGAAAATTGTATCAGCTGGATATGGACCTTTAATGTTAATTTTTTTTCTTTTAGATTTAATACAAGGTAAAATAATCTTTTTATCCTCATTCACTTTAAGAATACTTTCACAATGCGGGTTTAAACCCGTCACTCCAATTTTAGGGCTAAAACCAAAGTGTTTTTTATAAAATTTATTAATAAGTTCAATTTTTTCATTTAAGAGTTTTTTAGTTATATTTTTTGATACTAGTTTAATAGGCAAATGTGTTGTCAAAGGGCAGACTGAAAGTTCTTTATTATATAGCAACATACCAGTATTTTTAGTCTTAAATTTGTGTGAGATAAACTCCGTAATTCCAAGAAATTTTTTCTTTAAAAATGAAGTTTTATTTATTGGTCCATTAATTAATTTATAAGAAGTACCATTTTTAATTATTTTAAAAGCTAAATTAAATGATTTGTTAAGATATTCATTTTCTTTACCAGTATGGAATTTAACATCAACTAAATTAACAAAATTATTAGTAAGTTTGTACTTTTCTAATTTTGTAAATTCTAAAACATTTATTTTTTTTTTGAAATTATTTTTTTTCATATGATGTTTTAAAATTTTTTTATTACAAATAAGAATTATTGGAGATTTGTATTTCTTATATTTTAGAGCTTTAAAAAAAACTTCAAGGAATACACTCCTTGGTTCTCCTGCTATGATAATAATGAGGTTATTTTTCATTAATAATAAATTTAGTTTTGACTCTATTAAAGTGAATTTTTGAATAATTTTCTAATTTTTTATTTGTTTCCATAGAAATAAGTTTTTTTAATTCTGCATCTTTGTCTATTTTACTTTCTATAAATCTAACATCCTCTAATTTCAATATAATGAACTTGTCGTCTATTTTTATCACATCTGAAATATCATTAATTTTGAGTTTAGTTATTTTTTCATATATTTTTTTTGATAAAGCTTCTTCTTGAAGCCACCCTATTTTACCCCCAAATTTAGAACTTTCAGAAATACTATAAAGGGTTGCAGTATTATCAAATCCAATTTCATTTATACTCATATTAATCACATTAATTGTATCTTTTAAATTTTTTCCAGTTTGTTTTTTAAAAATTATTTCTGATAATAATAATTCCTTTTTTTTAGTTGAAAGTTTTTTAATTTTTTTTGATAAATTTTCTTTGTTTATATTTATTTTGTCGCTATATCTTGAGAAGATTAATTCATTCCAGTAAATTTCAATTTTGCTTTTTTGTCTTATTTCATCAAGAGTATATGTATTTAATCTTAACAATTCCTCTTTAAATTGAATTTCATTTTTATATCCAAGTCTTATAAATATTTGATTTAAATACTTATCTGCAAAATCATTATCTTTTTCCAAATCTACAAATTTTGAAATTTCCTTTTTTTTAATGATTTCTTTTATTATAGACTGTTTAGCTAATTCAAATTTTTGTTTACTTTTTAAGTTTTTTAGGCTGGGATTTAATATTTCTAGATATTTTTCCTCTTTAGCAATATCGTAGTTAGTAACAATATCGTCATTTATAGTTAATATAATTTTTATTTTTGAGAAAGATGAATTGGTGATTATTAATTGACTTAAAATTATTACCATACATAAAAAAAAATTTTTAATTATAAATTTTGATTTATCTTTTTTTATCATCAGGAATAATTGTAAATTTTAAGAAAATTCCCTCATCAGGTTTGATATCTCTATCTGCGTAAAACTCTTTATTATATTGAATTGATGCTGACAAACAATCATTTTCATATTGATAAGATAAGGTATAATATTCAGTCAAATTAATTTTTTTATTTCTTCTTGTTTTAAAAGATAAAGAATTACTATCATCAAGTTTAAAACTAGTTGTATTAGATAAGTAAGAATTATCATTTAAATCATTTTGATTTGAGTAGTCAAAACTTGTTTCTAAATTATTGATTTTTAATTCTGCTGATAAATTTTCATAATTTATTTCATCAAAATTATTTTTGATTGATGAACTATAATTTATTTTCAAAATGTTAGATGGTTTAAAAGTAACTTCGTTTAAAACACTTGATATTTGCTCATCAATTTGACTATTTCTCGGCAAATCATTATTTTCGCTTAGTCTTAAATTGTTAGCAATTTTGAAACTTAATACATCTAGAGATTTTTGCTTATTGTATATTGAATATTCACTACCATAAGTTAAAGAAAGTCCACCTTCAACATAATCCTTTCCTATGTTCCTATCAAAAGAGTATAAATTGTTAATATCAATTTTGCTGTCATTATCTCTATTATCTTTTGTATGTTCAGGTGAAATTTTTAGTGCAAATTTAGGATTAAAAATTTTTTTATATTTTTTTTCATCTTTTAATAATGGAAAAGAGCTATTAAATTGAGCAACTCCAGATAAAAAACTGCTTTCTTTATTTTTAAATGAATCTGAATTTTTCGAATTTGAATTTGTATTTTTAATCAAAAAATTAAAATTACTATAAAGACCATTTTTTGAGATGGTTGGTAGAGACACAAATTTTAAGTCATTAGTATTTATGGACTCTACAACGTTTGTATCATAATTCTTGTTAACTATACTTGAATTGAGACTTAAATTTCCACTTAATGGTAAATTATTATCTATATCTTTTTTTATTTCAATTTTAGGCAACACATACTCATATCGATCACTCTCATCTTTATTTAAATCTTCATATGATATTGTTTCAATATTTATAGTTGTTTCTTCTCCAGTGAAATTAAATATTAAAGAATTTTCAAGAATATTATTATCAGCAACAAGATTTGAATTAATCTTGTTTTTTTTCAAATATGTATCTTTTGATGTTTTTTGAAGATTCAAGTCATAATTACTATTAATAAATTTATCTAAATCAAAAGATTTACTATACTTAAAAAAAATATGACTTTTTAATTTTTTATAATTATCAACCTTAAAACTAAAGTCAGATATTAGATTACTCCTGTAATCCACACTTCTATACTCGGTTTGAAGTAAAAATTGATCATCGTTATAGAACCTTGGTGAAAAAGTTGCATCTTTACTGTCTGAAATAACCATAAAATAAGGTAAATTTAAATGGTTTTTTTGATTAAAAGTATTTTTTACTGAAGGGACTAAAAAACCTGACTGTCTATTTACTGTTGGATCAGGATGTGAAAATTTCGGAAAATAAATTACAGGTACATCATAAATTTTTAGAATAGCATCACTATAGTTAATTGTTCTTTTTTTCTTATCGTGCTGTAATTTTTTTGCTGATAATTGCCAAGCTGGACATTTTTCAGTTCTTTTACATGTTGTAAAAACTCCTTTAGTTATGTCTGTAAAATTTTCATCATTTCGGACACTATTGCCTTTTAGCCTTGGCTCATTATTTACATTTGGTTTATTATTTTTTAATTCTAAAAAAACATCTTTACCAAATAAATTATTTGTTTTGGTATTAATATATGCTGATGATAACTTCAATAAATTATTATTTCTATCTTCTAATTTCAATTCATAAACTTTTAAAATGTCTTTTTGTATTTCATAATTAAGTTTATTAACTGATAAACGATTTTTGTATCTATCAAAAATTATTGACTTAGTATTTGAAAATAGTAAATTATTTTCAAAATCATAATTTATTTTTTTACTTTTAATTTTAAGATTTCTATTTAAATTTTCTACTTCTATTCTACCATATGCCTCAAATTGATTTCTTTTAGACCTAATCAAACCTTCATCAAAGTTAATTCTTAATTTTTTTTTCTCTAATAAAATTAGACCATTGCCATTTATCTCTAAAATACCTGTATCACTAAAATATTTGAAATTATCTGCTTTTATTTCATAATTACCTTTTTTTGAAATTGCTTTTCCAAAATTTGCGATAATTAAATTTCCACCGTTTTTGATTTCTATATTTTGTGTTTCAAAAATAAAATTTTTTTCTTGTGAGTAAGAATTTATAGTGCCTACAAAAAAGAAGGATAGTACTAAAAAATTTATAATTCTATTTTTCATTTATACTAACGAGCCCAATAGTACATATAATCAATAGAATCAATATAGGAAAAAAAACTGATAATTCTAATGGTATTTTTCCTCCAGTTCCTAAAGAAGTAGAAAAAAATATTAAGTAATAAATAATAATTGAAACTAGAAAACCTATAGTGATTTGAAACACCATAGACATTTTTTTTGGCAAACTAAACATAATAATTGAAGCTATAATGACTAGAATTCCATATAACGCTGGTATAGTTAAAAGTCGAAGTAATTGCATATATATCTCATCTGATGAATATCCTAACTTTTCATAATCTTTTTTTAAATCAAAAAGTTTATTAATATCCAATGTGGTAATATTAGAAAAAATTTTTGTTATTTTTTCGTAATTGAAATTAGTTTGTAATATTAAGTTTTCATTTGGTATATTTGTTATGTTATCTTTAGTTATAATTGGATTATAAATTATCCAATTATTAGTTTTAATATCTATTTTGTCTGATTGAATAACTCTTATTAAGTTAAATTCATTATCAAATTCATTAATAACAGTTTTAGAAATAAAATTATCTTCAATTAAATTCGATTTTATAATTAGTTTCTTATCTTTAATCTCGTCTTTTATCCAAAGACCACTTTTTGTTACCATAGCCAAATATTTATTGTCATCAGAAAGAGTATTTTTAATATTTGAATAATAAAATTTTAAATTGGATGCAAAATTATAAAATACAACAACGTTAAATATCCCGATTAAAAATGATAAAAAAAAAATAATTTTTATAAGATTAAAATTAGTAAGACCGTTAGTTTTAAATAAATTTAGTTCATTTTGTTTATTTAAGCTGTAGAATAAAAATTGCGTACTTAATAAAATTATAAAAGGAAAAATTTCAAACAATGTAATTGGTGCGTTTAGTATAGTCAAAAAATAAGGGTACAAAAAGTGTCTATCTAAATTTTTAAGAAAAGTAATCTCCTCTAAACTACCTAGAATAATAGTTAATGTGAAAAAAATTAAAGTTATCAAAAAAAATTTTGATAAGAAATTTTGTATGATGTATTTTTGATATGTTTTAAGCATTATTTACTTTAAAGTAAGAAAAAAGATAAAAGATTAAAAATAAAATAAAGGGTATTAAAAGATATAAGGCAAATAGAATGTTAGATGAAGTTGAGTATCTTAAAGATGTTTCTGAAATTATAATGAGAAGTAAAACTGATAAAAATATATATATTTTTAATCTGCTATAATTTTTGTCAAATTTTCCTGAAATAAATAAAAAACAGGAAATTAGTACAATTAATGGAATATATATAGGTTTGAAAAATCTTTTTAATAATTCCTGTTTCATTTCATTCATTGAATTATTTTCCTCACATAATTTCGTCTCCACTTTTATTTGATCAAAAAAACAACTTAATAAAATTTTTGAATTAATTTCTTGAATTTTAGGTTTTATGATTGAATTAGATCCAAAAGTTCCAAGATTAAAATCAATCTGATTAAACTTAAAAGTATTAATTCTATCTTTATCAATATTTATTACTTTTCCGTCGAAAAGTAGAAATTTTCTATTATTTGGATCATTTATCAGTGTCCCATTTTTAGAATTAATCATTCTTGAGTATCCCTTGGAGGAATCATCTATAAAGATATTTGAAAATTTATCTGTCTTTTTTTTCTCTATAAATATTGTTAATCCTTGCACAACATTTATAAATCTTCCTTCATTTATTAAATTTGTAAAAAAATCAACATTAGAATTTTTAATTAAATTTCTAGCCTTTAATTGTGAAACAGGAGACAAATATGATCCTAAAAAAATTTGAAATGTCATTAAAAATATTGATAGTATTATAAGTGTATTAACAAATTTAATTTTACTTATTCCATTTATCCAAAATATATTTAATTCATTATTCATTTCATACCTGATTATCGTGTAGAATAAAGATATGAAGAACATAAATGGAAGTATTCTATGGATTATTTTAGTAAAATTTAAAAGAGTGAAGAGAAAGTATACTTTCAAACCGTGCCCATCTTCGGAGACAAAATCAAAGTAATTTATTGCCTGTATAGTCCAGACTATAAGACCCACAATTAAGATAGAAAACACAAAAAAGATTAAAACATCTAAAATAAATTTTCTAAAAACTAATTTTTTCATTGATATTTTTATTGTTAATATTTATACCACTCATCTCACAAGGAGTGTACTAAATTTATGACAATTCAAATAAATTATAAAAAAAATTTGCTAAAAAATAACACTAATAATTCTATTTTTTTTGTAGATGAAAATTTTAACACTGATAGCTTAAAACAATATATTCCATCTAAAGAATATTCCAATTTAAAAGACTTTGTGAAGCTAAGAGATACTAAAAAAAAGATCTTGATTTTTGATCTTAATCCCAAAAAAAAGATAGTTTTAATATCTTTAAAAAACAATATAAAAACTTTTGAGTCTGAAAATTTGGGTGCAAAATTTTTTGATCTTATCAAAAGTTCTAAAGATAATGAATTTTATTTAAATTCAATGGTCATATCAAGTAATTTAAAAGTTATGATTGGATATTTTCTTCATGGTCTAAAATTAAAATCTTATATTTTCGAAAAATACAAATCCAAAAAAAATAAAAAAAATATCAAAATCATAGTAATAGGAAAAAAAATACCATCAGCAAAAGATCAAATTAAATTTAAGGCTATCGAAGAAGGAACTTTTTATACTAGAGATTTAGTTTCTGAACCTGGCAATGTATTACATCCTGATGAATATGCTAAAAGATTAAATTCTTTAAAAAAATATGGTTTGAAAATTAAAGTTTATAATGAAAAATTATTAAAAAAACTTGGAATGAACACTTTGCTTGGCGTAGGTCAAGGAAGTATTAGGGGCTCTTATCTAGTGACTATTGAATGGAATGGGCTAAAAAATAAATCTAGACCCTTGGCATTTGTAGGCAAAGGAGTTTGTTTTGATACTGGAGGAATATCTTTAAAACCTGCAAAATTTATGGAAGATATGACATATGACATGGCTGGATCTGCAGTTGTGGTTGGATTAATGAAAACTTTAGCAATCCGAAAAGCAAAAATTAATGCTGTAGGCGTAGTCGGTCTTGTGGAAAATATGCCAGGAGGAAACGCTCAAAGACCAGGTGATATTGTAAAATCTTATAGTGGTAAAACTGTTGAAATTTTAAATACGGATGCTGAGGGAAGATTGGTCTTGGCTGATGCTTTAACATATACAGAGGAAAAATTTAAACCAAAATTTATAGTTGATTTAGCAACATTGACAGGAGCAATAATAGTTTCTTTAGGCTCAGAATACTCAGGATTATTTTCCAATGATGATAAATTATCCAAACAGTTAATTAAAGCTGGAGAACTTGTAGGAGAAAAAGTATGGAGAATGCCTTTGAATGAAAACTATGATAAATTAATAGATTCAAAAAAAGCTGACATGCAAAATATAAATTATGTCGGTGGAGCAGGCTCAACAACGGCAGCTCAATTTTTGCAAAGATTTATTTTAAATAAAACTCCTTGGGCACACCTTGATATAGCAGGGATGGCTTTTTCAAAATATGGTGGTGCTTTAAATTCAGGAGGTGCCACAGGTTATGGAGTAAGATTGTTAAATCAACTGATTGAGGATAATTATGAATAATATCGAACAAACGCTTTCAATCATAAAACCAGATGCTGTTGAAAGAAATTTAGATAATGAGATAAAGGAAATGTTTAGAAATAAAGGATTTAAAATAACTAAAGAGAAAAAAATACAAATAGAAAAATCAGAAGCAGAGAAGTTCTATAAAGTTCACGAAACAAAACCATTTTACAACGATTTATGTGCTTATTTATCATCGGGTCCAATTGTAGTTATGGTTTTGGAAAAAGAAAATGCTGTATTGGCCAACAGAGAATTGATGGGTGCTACTAATCCTAATGATGCTGCTGAGGGAACTATAAGAAAGAAGTATGGAATTTCAATAGATAAAAATTCAGTTCACGGTTCAGATAGTATAGACAATGCAAAAATAGAAATTAATTTTTTTTTTAAAGATTAGAAATTACCTTATTTAAAGCTTTAGGGTATAGGAAATGTTCTTGTTTAAGTATTCTTTTTGAAAGTTTTTTATGTGTGTCATTTTTAAAAACTTTTACTTTTTTTTGTAAAATAATTTTTCCAGCATCAAGTTTTGAGTTCACATAGTGGACCGTACAACCAGAATATTTTTCATTATTATCTAACACTCTTTGATGGGTATTAAGACCTTTATATTTTGGCAATAAAGAAGGATGAATATTTATTATTTTTCCTTTAAATTTTTTAATAAAATTACTAGATAATATTTTCATAAATCCTGCCAAACAAACTAAATCAATTTGATTTTTATATAATTCATTTAAAAGATTTTTTTCAGCATTTTGAGTATTTTGATAATTGATTACTTTTTTTTTAATTCTAAATTTTTTTGCATAATTTAATCCCTTAGCAGAAAAATTATTTGAAACAACTAAGTTAATTTTAAATTTTGATTTTTTTTTTTGAGAATATTTAATTAAATTTTTAAAATTAGTTCCATTTCCTGATATAAAAACGGCTATATTTATTTTTTTAATCCCAATTAATTTTTGCATTTAATTTGATTTTTTTTTTACCATGAATTATTTTTCCAATAACATAAGGTTTAAATTTTTTAGAGAAATATTTATTTATTTGATTCAAATTTTTTGGATTTATAATCAAACAAAATCCCACACCACAATTAAAAGTTTTTAACATTTCTTTTTCAGATATTTCATTTTGTTTTAACCATTTAAATATTTTTAAAACTTTAATTTTGTCTAAATTAATATCTGCACATAATCCCAAAGGTATTACTCTTTTTATGTTTTCTGCTAACCCACCTCCTGTAATATTTGCACAACCATTTAATAAATTTTTTTT
>MDSZ01193964.1_pt1 | contig 10905 bp, 13 predicted proteins | sample 811201 | NCBI WGS metagenome assembly MDSZ01 (sample SAMN05326647, study PRJNA326480) | marine metagenome | isolation source: seawater | place: Indian Ocean: North | collected 2010 | reverse complement strand
TTTTAAAATTTCTCCACCTAAAACGTATATTGAAAAAAGTGCTAATAAAGTTGTAACTGATGTTATAACTGTTCGAGATAAAGTTTCATTTATAGATGTATTAGAAATATCCTCTATCGTGCTTGATGAGAACTTGGATAAATTTTCCCTTATACGATCATAAATAACAACTGTATCATTCATAGAGTACCCAACAATTGTAAGAACAGCTGCAACTATTGAAAGGTTTACCTCAAGAGATAACAATGAAAAAATACCAATAGTAATAATTACATCATGAAATATTGCTGTGATTGATCCAAGACTAAATTGCCATTCAAACCTAACCCAGATATAAAATAGCATAGCTCCTAGCGCTAAACTAATAGCTAACAATCCAGAACTTAATAACTCTGCGCTAACTTTTGGTCCAACATTTTCTATACGTCGAAAATTTGTATCTACACCTAACTTATTTACCACATTATCTTTGATTGATTTAATGTTGATATTGTCATTAAATTGTTTTTTTTCAAACTTTATTAAGTAATCACCTTTTTTACCAAACTCTTTTACATTTAAATCACCCAAGTTTAAGTTTGAAAATGCAGATCGAACTTCACTTATTGTCACTTTATCCGATTCAACTCTTAACTCTATTAGTGTACCTCCTTTAAAATCAATTCCATAATTTAAACCTTTTAATGATATTAAAATTAAACTTATTATTGTTAGAAAGATTGAAATTAAATTAGCTATTTTAAATTTAGATACAAAATTAAAACTGTACAATTTTTTCATATTAAAAGTTTTTTTTCTTTATTTTTTAAAACTATTATTGAAGTTAAGTGTCTCGAAATATAATAGGCCGAAAACAATGTTGTAACTAATCCTATAGATAAAGTGACAGCAAATCCCTTTACGGGACCTGAGCCAAATATAAAAAGTATTATCGAGGCAATTAAAGTTGTGATATTTGCATCTAAAATAGTGACTACTGACCTTCTAAATCCTAAATCAAATGCCTGAATATTATTTCCTATTTTTTTGTTTAATTCTTCTTTTATTCTTTCAAATATTAGTACATTTGCATCTACAGCCATTCCCACTGTTAAAATTATACCTGCAATTCCTGGCAAGGTAAGAGTGGCTTCTAAAAGAGTTAAAAAGCCGATAAGCATCAAAAGGTTTGATACTAAAGAAATGTTAGCAATGAGACCAAAAAAACGATATTTAATTATCATAAAAATTATAACTAAAACAAAACCAATTAGTAAAGATAGAATTCCGGCATCTATGGAGTCTTGTCCTAAATCTGGTCCTACAGTTCTTTCTTCAACGACTGACAATGGTGCAGGAAGCGCTCCTGAACGTAAAAGTAAAGCAAGATCGGTAGCAGTTTGAAAAGTAAAATTTCCAGAAATAGTTCCTTGTCCGCCAGTAATTGAGTCTCTTATTACAGGTGCACTTATTGCTTCATTGTCCAAAATAATTGCAATTCTTTTTCCAATATTTTTACTTGTTGCTTGCCCAAATCTTTGAGATCCAAGTCTATTAAGAGTAAATGCAACTATTGGTTCTTGATTAATATTATCGTACTTAGGATTAGCATCAATTAGATTATCGCCGGTTAAAATAATTCTTTTACTTACTGATATTTTTTCTTGGGTATCGACTAAAGTAAAATTTTCATTACCAAATTCTGTTTTATCATCTGTCACCAATCTAAATGATAACTGAGCAGTTTTGCCAAGTAGTTCCTTTATTCTTTCAGGATCTTTTACACCAGGTAATTCAACTAATATTCGATTACTACCTCGTTTTATTATTGATGGTTCTTTGGTTCCAGTTTCGTCAATTCTTTTTCTAACAATTTCAATAGATTGATCAACTGCAGATGTATTTAAATTAATAATACCATTTTTTGATAGACCTATTAAAATTTGATTATTAATTAGATTATATTCTAATTCGAAAGATCTATACTTGTCTAAAAAAGTATTGATATCATTGTTTTTATCGTTAAAAAATTTATCAAATTTATCTTTGTCATTTTGAGATATATTGAAAATTATTTTATTATTTTTAATTCTAAAATTTTTATATTTTATTTTATTTTCAATAAGTTTTTTTTTAAGTGGAATAACTTTCGACTGTATTTGTCTCTTTTGAAGAGGAGTGCTATCAACTTCTAAAAGTAAATATGAACCACCCTGTAAATCAAGACCAAGATTAATTTTTTTTTTTAAAAATATATTGTCTGAATTAGAAAAGTTAGAATAACAAAATAAACTAATTATTATAAAGGAAAAATAGATTAGTAATATTTTTATCTTAGAAAAGTTTAACACAAAAAGTTTATTTTTTTGTCTCTTTTTTTAGATGGCCTTGAATTGTATTTTTAATTACTTGAACTTTGACACCATCAGAAATATTTAGTTCTATGCGATCATCTTCAAAAACTCTATCCACTGTTCCAATAATTCCTCCTGATGTAATAACCTCATCACCTCTTTTTAAATTTTGAGTCATGGTCTTATGTTCTCTAACTTTTTTCTGTTGAGGTCTAATTAAGAAGAAATAGAAAATAACAAAAATTAAGATTAGAGGTATAAATTGTGCAAAATTTGAACTCATAGTGTTAGAATAAATATATTAATAAGTTTATTTAGACAACTAAATTTTAACAATTATACCTAAATTTTATCTAAATTATTCATGTATGGTCTTAACACATCTGGAATAGTCACTCTGCCATCTGAATCTTGGTAATTTTCCATTATAGCTATTAAAGTTCTTCCTATGGCCAGACCAGAACCATTCAAGGTGCTCGGAAAATCTGTTCCACTCTTATTTTTAAATTTGGCTTTAATTCTTCTTGATTGAAATTGACCACAAGATGAACAACTTGAAATTTCTCTATAATTATTTTCAGAAGGTATCCAAACCTCTAGATCAATTGTTTTTTCTGCACTAAAACCCATATCTCCAGATGAAAGAATTACCGATCGATAAGGTAACTTTAATTCCTTAAGTATATGTTCGGCGCAAGAGGTCATCCTTTTTAGTTCATTATCACATTTATCAGGCTCAACTATGCTAACTAATTCAACTTTATAAAATTGATGCTGTCTTAACATTCCCCTCGTATCCTTTCCATAACTGCCAGCTTCTTTTCTGAAACAGGCTGTAGACGCAACAAATCTTAAGGGTAAATCTTCAAGTAATAATTGTTTTTCTCTTATCATATTGGTTAAAATTACTTCAGCAGTTGGAATTAAAAATTTTCTATTTTTTTCCTCATCAAATTTAATTTCAAATTGATCATTTTCAAATTTAGGTAGTTGTCCTGTACCAAACATTGCTTCTTCTGAAGCAATTAATGGCGGTGATACTTCAAGATATCCGAACTTATTTGTATGTGTATCAAGCATAAAATCAGAGATTGCTCTTTCAAGTTTAGCTAAATTACCTTTTAAAAATACAAACCTTGCACCTGAGGTTTTTGAAGCTACATCGAAGTCCATTAAATTTAATTTTCTTCCAAGTTCATAATGAGATTTAGGCTTAAATTTAAAATTAGGTATCTTACCGAACTTATTTATTTCTTTATTAGATTTATCGTTTATTCCAATTGGAACATCATCAAGCGCAATGTTTGGAAGAAAATACAATATTTTATTTATATTATCTTTTAACAATAATAACTCTTTTTCAAGCGTTTTTATTTGATTTGAAATTTCTTTTGACTTTTTAAATTGGGTTTCATTTTTAGTTTTAGAAATAATCTTTTTCTCTTGTTCAAGTTTTTCTTTTTGGCTGATTAATTCTCTATTTTTTTTATCTAAATTCAGTAAATCATTAATGTTTAACTTAATATTCCTTTCCTGAAATTTTTTTTTATAAAATTCAGAATTTTCTCTTAAGTGTTTAATATTATGCATTATTTTTCTTTTCAGTTAATTTCACTGATATAATAGATAATTCATACAATATTAATAACGGTATTGCCAAACCAATTTGAGTAATTGGATCAGGGGGTGTTAAAATTGCTGCCGCTGCAAAAATGATAACTATAAAGTACCTTCTTCTCTCTTTCAAATACTTTGAATCAATAGCACCTATCCTTGCTAGTAAATTTAATAATACTGGCAGTTGAAAACTTAAACCAAATGCAAAAATTAATCTCATTATTAATGAAAGATACTCATTAACTTTTGCTTCTAGTTGAATAGGAAGATTATTAATTTGACCAGTTGTTTCGAAAGTTAAAAAAAACTTTATCGCTAATGGCATGACTAAGTAATAAACAAGCATTCCTCCTAATAAAAAAAGTATAGGAGTAGCAATCAAGTAAGGTAATAATGCTTTTTTTTCATTTTTATAAAGACCAGGTGCAATAAATTTCCACATTTGGGTTAAAAAAATTGGACTACCTAAAAATAGCGCGACAAAAAAAGCAAGTTTCAAATATGTTATAAATGTTTCATGTAATGCAGTAAAAATTAATCTTCTTTCTATACCATCATTTCTAACTGCTTTTGCGTATGGTTCGAGTAAGAAACTGTAAATATACTCTGCAAAAATATAACCTAAAATAAAAATTATAAAGATGAAGATTAGAGATTTAATTAATCTTGATCTTAATTCTGTAAGATGTCCAGTAATGGTATTTTGATCAATATTACTCTTGCTCATCTAAATTCTTTTTCTTATCTTTTGAATACTTTTTTTCTAATGTTTCGTCTTCATCTATGGATTGATTAACTTTATGTTGTATGTCTGAAAAATATCTTTTTGCTGTACCTATCCAGCTTCCAACTTTTCTCAATACTATTGGAAAGTCTTTAGGGCCAATTACTAAAATTGCTACTAAAACAACTATTAGTAATTCAAACCATCCGATTTGTGGCATTGATAATTATTTGTTTTGAGAATTAGAATCTTCGTCTTTTTTGTCTTCTAAATTTGTTTGATTAGTATCATCAGAAGACATACCTTTTTTAAAACTCTTGATCCCTTTAGCTACATCACCCATTAAACTTGATATTTTACCCCTTCCAAAAAGTAAAACAACTAAAACAACGACTATAGCTATTTGCCAAAAACTTATTCCCATAAAAACATTCTACACAATAAAGAAGGCTAAATAAATATAATTATTCTTCAATTTTATCAGTTTGTTTTAACGCTTCATCAACATCTGAATAAATATTCTCTCTTTTATCTTGTGTTTGTTGCTTATAAAATTTACCTGTTCCAAAAATTGATGAGTCAATAGAACCTGCATCAATAAGGCCAGCTGAGGAAAGTTCATCCACTGTAGGAAGATCTGATAATTTCTTAATATTAAAATGATTTAGAAAATTTTCAGTTGTTTCGTATTGGATAGGTTTTCCTGGTACATTTTTTCGACCAGCAGGTTTAACCCAATCTAACTCTAAAAGAATTTCTAGCGTATTTGTTGCAAATGCAACACCTCGTATCTCCTCAATTTCTGATCTGGTAACAGGTTGATGATAAACGATAATAGATAATGTTTCGATTGTAGCTTTTGATAATTTTTTTTGTTGTGATTTCTGCAAAGACATGAGCTTAGATACGTCAAGTGCTGTTCTAAAAATCCATTTGTTAGATATACAAACTAAATTTATACCTCTATTAGAATATTCATTTTGTAAATTTTCTAAAATTTTTTTAATATTACTTCTAGTACCTACTCGTTCCTCTATAGTTTCAACATCAAGAGGTTCTTCTGCAGCAAAAATTATTGCCTCAACTTCTTTTTCAAGTTTTGTCTTTTTTTGTGGAAAACTTATAATATTGTGTTCTTTATCTTTTTTCATATATTTTATTTTGTTTTTAATCTTAATGGAGTGTGTGAGGATTTCTTTATTAAGATTTCACTAAATAGTTTTTCTTGCATTATATTTATGATTCCATCCTTTGTTAATTCTAAGCTTGCGGTAAAAATTGAAGCAAGACCACTTTTTTTTGATTTGATAGATCTAGTAAAAGTATCAGGTATTAAATCATTTATTTTTTTCCAATTTTCAATATTATGCATGTTATCTTTTATATGTTTAATACCTTGTTGAGTTGTCATGACTGGTAATTTTGGAATATCAATTTTTTGAAATATAGATTGTGTTTTTACAAGGGAATATGCTTTTAAAAGATCATACAAGGTAACTTTATAAACTGGATTTTTAATTGATCTAATACCTCCCTTTGTTCCTCTATAAAAAATATCTCTACCTAGTCTTTTCATTTTCAATAATTCATCAGATAATAACCTTATTAACTCAAGTTTTTTTAACTGTAATTTTAATTTTAAAGCTATCTCGGAAGCTTTAAAATTATCATCATCCTCTTCTGGTAAAAGTAATCGAGATTTTAAATAGGTAAGCCAAGTAGCCATCACAAGATATTCGAAGGCTATGTCCAGATTTTTATCTTTAAAATTTTTAATATAATCAGAGAATTCATCGGCTAATTTAGTAATTGAAATTTTAGTTAAATCAACTCTCTGTGTTTTTGCAAGATCTAAAAGTGTTTGAAGAGGACCAGAATAATTTGGAATATCTACAGATATTACATTATTAAAGTTTGATTCCATTTAATGATATTATCTTAAAAAATCATAAAATTGATAAGTTTTTTTTTGAGTAAAATTATCTATAAATCTCAAATTCTTTAATAGTTTTCTTGATTCTTTAATATCTCCTTTGCAGTACAATACTAAATTACAACCCGCATTAAGCGCCCTTTCAGCATTCAAAGATAAATTTCTATTTAATGCTTTCATTGAAATATCATCAGAAATTATAATGCCTTTAAAATTGAGTTTTTTCCTAATTATCTTATTAATAATATGACTTGAAAAAGTTGCCAAATTTTTAGAGTCAATTTTTTTATAAAGAATATGTGCGGTCATTAAAAAGTTTGAATTTATATTATTGAAAAGTTTAAAATCTTCCCTAAATAATTTACTTGATTTTTTAAATACTATAGGCAGTTTTAAATGACTGTCAGCATTCGCACAACCATGTCCGGGTGCATGTTTAGCAACTGATGCAATCTTTTTATCTTTTAAAAAAGAAATACAAAAATTACCTAAAGATCGAATAGTGTCATATTTGTTTGAATAGGATCTTTCTTTTATAATTTGATGAGTGGATTTTTGTAATAAATCCATTACTGGAATAGTGTTTATATTAATTCCTAAGTCGATTAAAATATTACATATTGTTTCTAAATAATATTTATAAATTAACTTACCCTTACTCTTATTTTTTTCATATAATTTTCCAAAAAAATGTTGAGAAAATTCACTAGTACTAAAAATTTCAGATAATCTAGATACTTTGCCACCCTCTTCATCTATAATTATTGGATAAAAAGGATCATTTAAACAACGTCTTATTTTTTTGGTTAAAACTTTTGTTTGCTCAAATGAAATTATATTTCTTTTAAATAGTATAACACCCCACGGCTTTTCTTTTTTAAGAAGTCTCATTTCTAGAGAACTTAAGCTTGTACCTTTTATGCTTATAATCGCTGCTTTTCTAATCATCTTTTAAAAGATTCCAGAAGTATCTTTTTTTAATTTTTTTTTCAACATTTGTCTCTAAATTAAAATTTATAACATCATGAGTATCATTTTTAAGCAATGGTATATTTAAAGTTTTATTCTTGATATTTTCATAATAAGAAACTCTATTTTGATTTATTTTATCTGATACATCCTTCGAAAAATAAACAATAAAAACATATATAAATAATATAATGATAAACAGGAATTGTAATGAATTAAGTATTTTTTTATACATTACATTTTTTTTGGCAAAGAGACACCAAGAATTGACATTCCATTTTCTAAAATTATTGAAATAATTTGAAAAATTTTTAGTGTTGTATTACTAACAACTTTTCCGTTTTTAATAAATTTGTAGTCAGGATCATCATTACCTTTACTCCAATATGAATGGAATAATGTTGAGAGTTCGTATAAGTAAAAAGGAATTCTATGAGGTTCTTGTTTATTTGAAGCAACTTCAATGATTTTGGGCCATTCAATAATTTTTTTAAGAAGTTTTTGTTCAAAAGAATTTATTCTAAATTCATTTGAATTAAGATTTATTTTCTTAGATTTACTTACTTTTAAAGTTCTAAAAATAGAATTAATTCTTGCATAACAATATTGTACGTAAAAAACAGGGTTGTCTTTATTCTTTTCTAAAACTTTCTTAAAATCAAATTCTAATTCAACATCATTACTTCTATATAACATCATAAATCTAATCGAGTCTTTATTTACTTCATTTAATAACTTTTTCAATGGGAAGAAGTCACCTGATCTCTTTGACATTTTAAAAGGTTCTCCATCTTTTAGAAATTTTACTAATTGACAAACTTTACAGACTAAGTTTGTTTTATTATTTGACATTGCACTAACAGCTGCAGAAATTCTTTTTATATAACCAATGTGGTCAGCACCTAAAATATTTATTAAAGTGTCGTATTTTTTTTTTATTTTTGTTGAATGATAACCAATATCGTTAGCAAAATATGTCCATGTACCATCGTCTTTTTGTAGAGCCCTATCAGTATCGTCTCCAAAATTAGTAGAATTAAATATTAATCTTTTATTTTTTTTCCACGACGTTATATCTTCACTTTTTGGTGCTTCCAAATAACCTTCATAAACAAAATTTTTTTTTTTTAATTTATTAATTACATTATCAACAGTTTTGTTTTTAACCATATTTGTTTCTGAGAAAAATAAATCATGTTTTATTCCCAATAATTTAAGATCTTTTTTAATTAAATTTAAAGAATAATTTAAAGACTCCTCTTTCAAATCAATGAAACTTTCCTTTAAATCTTTAAATTTATGTTTTTTTAATTTTATTAAAATTGCTTTAGCTATATCTTTAACGTAATTTCCACTATACAATTCTTTATCATCTGGAAAATTTTCTTTAAATTTAATCTCTCTTATTCTCAAAAAAATAGACCTAACAAAATTTTGAATTTGGTTCCCATAATCATTTATATAAAATTCTTTAGTAACTTTACCACCATTAAAGACCAATAAATTACTCAAAACATCTCCAAATATCGCACCTCTACAATGGCCAACATGCATTGGTCCAGTTGGATTAGCCGAAACAAATTCAATATTAAAATTTTTCTTATTTCTATTTGATCCATACTTTTTGTTTTCTTTAAAAATCATTTTGATAGTTTTGTGCCAAGTATCATTGCTTATTTTAAAATTTAAAAAACCTGGTCCAGCTATCTCTATAGAGGAAAAATCTTTAATTTCTTTTTTTAATATTTCTTTTAACTTTTCAGCAATTAGTCTAGGATTATTTTTAGTAATTTTAGCTATTATCATTGCTGCATTTGAGGATAGATCGAAATCAAATTTATCAGGTGGAGTCTCAACAATAATATTTTTAATTTCAAGATTATTTTTTATATTAAGAATAGATTTATATTTTATTATTCTTGATTTAATTTTGCTTGTGTAAGATTCAATTATATTCATTATTTGATAATATTTTTGAATTTTTTTATAGTTTTTTTCATGCCTAAAAAGATTGACTCTCCAATCAAAAAATGTCCTATATTAAATTCTTTAATACCTTTTATTTTAGATAAAATTTTAGCAGAAGCAAAATTAATACCATGTCCTGCATGAACTTCTAATCCAATATCATTAGCGTAATTAACAGCAGTTTTGATTTTCTTAAATTCTTTTTTAATATTCTTTTTCTTGTTTAATAAATTACAAATTTTTCCTGTATGTATTTCAATACAATCAGCCTTCATTTCTTTAGCAATTTTAATATCAGAAATCTTTGGTTCTATAAATAAACTAGTTCTAATTTTTTTTTCTTTAAATTTTTTTAAAATCTTCCTAATAAATTTTTTATTTTTATTTAAATTTAAACCACCTTCTGTCGTAATTTCTGTTCTTTTTTCCGGAACAATGCAAATATAATCAGGTTTACGTTTTAATGAAATTCTAAGCATTTCATTTGTAGGAGCCATTTCTAAATTAAGTGGTATTTTTAGTTTTTTTTTTATATTTGTTAAATCATAATCTTTTATATGTCTTCTATCTTCTCTCAAATGAATAGTGATAGAGTCTGCACCATATTTCTCAGCTAATAAAGCTGCTCTTAAAGGACTAGGATAGTTTTCCCCTCTTGCATTCCTCACGGTTGCAACATGATCTATGTTTACACCAAGTTTACATTTCATTATTATAAATTTCTACTTCCGGGCTTTATAGCCTTTAAATGTTTCAAATGTTTTGGAATGTTATCTTTTGTAAAAGTAGGTATCTCTATTTCAATTTGTGAAACAATTTTTTTAGTAATTTGACTTTTACCACTAGATCTATCTATAAGACTTGCAAAACCAATAATTTGTGCACCTTTTTTTTCAGCAACCATAGAGCATTCTAAGGAAGATTTTCCTGTTGTAATAACATCTTCTATTACAAGAATTTTATGTTTTTTTGTAACTTCAAACCCTCTTCGTAATTCAAAATTATTGTTTACTCTTTCCGCAAAAATAGTTTCTACATCTAAGAGCCGGCCGATTTCATATCCAATAACAATACCGCCTATAGCTGGTGAAAGGATAAGATTAAAATCTTTAAAATTTTCTTTGATTTTTTCAGATAAAGATAAACACAAATCTTTAGCTTTATGAGGTTTGCTTAAAAGTTTTGCGCATTGAACATATTTATCGCTATGAAGACCTGAGGAAAGAATAAAATGTCCTTCTACTAACGCATCAGTTTCTTTTAAAATTTTCAAGGACTCTTTGTATGAAAGCATACTTTTTCTTTTTATGACGTATTACTTTAAATTTAAGTTTTTCTTGTTTAAGTTGACTTATCAAATT
>MDSZ01096097.1_pt1 | contig 10905 bp, 10 predicted proteins | sample 811201 | NCBI WGS metagenome assembly MDSZ01 (sample SAMN05326647, study PRJNA326480) | marine metagenome | isolation source: seawater | place: Indian Ocean: North | collected 2010 | reverse complement strand
AAGAGATGATAATTTTGATTATTTAGAAAATAAACTTCCAAAAAAATTTGATATTATTTATTTAGATAGTTTACATGAAGCAGAACATGTTGAAAAAATTTTTTATTATTACTTTGAAAAATTGAAAATTGGAGGTCTTTTTTTTATAGATGATACATCGTGGTTACCATATATAAAAAATGCGGATAGAGACAACTTTTATTGTGAAATAAATAATAAAGAAACTTTTGATAAATTACTAGAAATATATAACGTTAATTTTGATAAATTTGATATTAATTTTGATTTTACTTCATCTGGAATATGTAAAATAGTTAAAAAATCGGAAAGTTTAATAAAATCGAAAATAATAAATACTCGTACTTTATCTTTAAAAAATTTCATAAGAAAAACAATTAGATTTTTTAAAAAAATATGAAATCTTTTATTGGAATTACAGGTTGCTCAGGAAGTTTAGGTAAAACTTTATTAAAGATTAGAAAAAATAATAACTTTGTTTGTTTTTCTGGTGATATTAGAAATCGTGATAAAGTTAGAAATTGGATTAAAAGAAATAATTTTAAGGTAGTCATCCATTTAGCTGCTATTGTACCAATTAAAGATGTAAACAGTAATAAAAAAAAAGCTAAAGATGTAAATTTTTCAGGAACAAAAAATATCATTGATTCTATAAAAAGATCAAAAGTAGAATGGTTTTTTTTTTCATCTACATCTCATGTTTATAAATCTTCGAATACTAAAATTTCTGAGAGAAGCAAAAAAAGTCCAATTTCTTATTATGGACAAACTAAATTATTAGCTGAAAACTATATTGTAAATCAACTTCATAAATCAAATATAAAATATTGTATTGGAAGAATTTTCAGTACGTCAAATAAAGATCAAAAGAAGAACTACTTAGTCCCAGATTTAAAAAAAAGAATTAAAAAAACTAAAAAAAAAATTATATTTAAGAATTTAAATCATTATAGAGATTTTATTTCAATGAAAGAAATATCTAAAATAATTTTGACTTTATACAAGAAAAGATATCAAGGTATAATTAATATTGGGAGAGGACAGGGTGTTCATTTGAAAGATATTGCTAAAATCATTTGTAAGAAATATAAAAAAGAATTTCAATTTGAAGATAATGAAAAGCCGACATATTTGATTGCAAATAATTATAAATTGAAAAATTTATTTAAACTTAATAAAAAAACAAACCTGACAAAACTAATTTTTTAAAGTGTATCTTATTTATTATTATCTTATTTCACTATCTATTTTAGGATATGGATTATTTATCAATAAGAATTTTAACATTAATTCAAAAAATTTTGGTATTATTGGTTTTATTGGAATTTTTATTCTTATATTAATATCATACTTAAGTACTCTTTTTTTAGCACATGATTATTATTTCAACTCAATAATACTAATTACTGGATTAGTTTTAGCTATATATTTTTTGAAAAATTTTCACTCATTTAAAGTTGATTTAATCTATTTTTTTATAGTTTTTTCAATATTATTTATATTCATTTTAGTTGGAAAAAATCACGATGATTTTCCATATTATCACTTTCCTTACATTCATCTTTTGACTCAAGATAGTCATCCCTTTGGTCTAGGTGTATTGAATAATGGTTTCAGAAATCAATCATCTTTATTTTTTTTTAATTCTTTATTTTATTTACCAAAGATAGATATTTTTTTTTATCATATTGGTGCTGTTTATTTTTTAGGTTTTACAAATTTGTTTTTTTTAAAAAATATATTTGATCAAAATATTTTTAAAAAATTTAAATTCTATAATTTGATTAACTTATTTTTCTTAATTTTTCTAAATATCTTTTTTTATAGGTTGGCTGAGTATGGAACAGATAGGTTAGGATCAATACTGGTTATTTTATCTTTTTTAATTTTATTACTTATCACTAATAATAAATCCAAAACATTCGAATCAAATAATGAATTAGTCAAATTTCTCATAATTATTGGATGTATTGCTATTTCAATGAAATCTTTTTACTTGATTTATTCATCTCTTTTATTTTTCTTAATATATTTCTCTCATTTAAGAAAAATTTTTATCAAATTTTTGAAATCTAAATTTTTTATTTTAATATTTCTTTTTATTATTTTTTCATTCTTTTTTAATTTTATTAATTCAAGTTGCATTATTTTTCCTGCAAAATTTACGTGTTATGAAAAGTTATCATGGTCTATTCCAAAATCTACAGTTGAAAGTGTAAAAATTTGGTATGAACTTTGGGCTAAAGGTGGGGCGACACCAAACTTTGTTGTCGATGATAGAAACGATTATATCAGAAATTTTAACTGGATCCAAAATTGGGTAGATGTTTATTTTTTTAATAAAATGTCTGATTATTTATTAAGTATTATATTTCTTGCTTTGATCTTTTTCTTTTCTTTTTTTAATAAAAAAAAAGTTTATTCTCAAAAAAGAGAATATTTTATATTTCTATTTTTTATAACTTTTTATTTAATTGAGTGGTTTTTATTTCATCCAAGTTTAAGATATGGAGGATATCATCTTTTTATATTATTAATTTCTATTCCCTTAATAATGAAGATAGAAAAATTTGAGCTATCGTGGATTTCATTTAAAAAAAAGGCAATTATATTTATAATGATTTCAATATTGATTTTCCTCGGAAGAAATATTCTTAGACTTAACAAAGAGTATAACGTGTATAATTATAATATTTTCAAAAATATGAAATATAAATTTATAGGTGGTGACAAAGATTATTACTTTCGTTATGAAAAAATGATTAATGAAAAAAATTTTAATTATGAATATAAATCTTTTTTAGGAAAAAAAATTCTGGTTATTAAAAATTAATAATGAAAAAAATTTGTTATTGGGCACCGTGTTTAGATAAAGTTGGTACTTATAAAGCTGTAGTTAACTCCGCATTATCTTTAAGTAAATATTCTAAAAATTCATTTCAAGTTTATATTATAAATGCTTGCGGTGAGTGGGATGATGAAAAAAATTTTTTTTTAAAAAACAATATTAAAATTATAAATCTTAATTTTAATTATTTTAATTATTTACCAAAGGTTGGTTATTTCAATAGTAGACTTTCTTATTTATTGATATTCATTTTTTCAATAATTCCGTTATTTAAGTTTATATCAAAATTCAAACCTGATTTTTTTATTGGACATTTAGTGACTGCTTTACCAATTTTTTTATTTAATTTTTTTGATTTTAAAACTAAATTTATTTTAAGGATTTCAGGCTTTCCAAAACTTAATTTTTTGAGAAAAAACTTATGGAGAAGATTTTCAAAAAAAATTTTCAAAGTTACTTGCCCATCAGAAGATTTAAAAAAACAAATAGAAGACAAAGATATATTTACAGAAAACAAGATCTTGTTTCTTCCTGACCCTATTATCAATATGAATAGTTTTAGATATCAAATAGGACAACAAAAAGAAATAGAGATTAAAAATCTAAATCAATATTTTGTTGCAGCTGGAAGACTTACTAAACAAAAAAATTTTACTTACTTAATAGATGAATTTGAAAGTTTTTTGAAAGATTATCCTAATAATACTCTTTTAATTTTTGGTGAAGGTGAGCAAAGAAAAAAATTAGAAAAAAAAATAAATTCTCTTAAACTCAACAAAAAAGTGGTATTAATGGGTTTTAATAAAAATATTTATTCATATATGAAAAAGGCTAAAGCATTTGTTTTATCCTCTTTATGGGAAGACCCAGGGTTTGTAATCGTTGAAGCTGCACTTTCTAATCTATTCGTGATATCAAGTGATTGTAAAAATGGACCTAAAGAGTTTTTATTAAATGGAAAAGCTGGCTTATTATATTCGAGTGATAAAAAGAATAAGCTGAAAGAGACTTTAAATCTTTTTGAAAAAATGAAGCTGAGCCAGATAAGTTCAATGAAATTGGAAGCAAAAAGAAATTGTCTTAAATATACTTTATTCAGACATTATATTTTTTTGAAAAAGATTTTGAATTCAAATTAGTTTGCATAATATCATTAATTAGCTTTTGATATTTGTTCAAATTTTTTTTATAATCATATTTATTTAAATTTTTAAAACATATATTAATTTTTTCTCTCATTTTTTCTTTATTATCATTTATATATCTAATCTTGCGTGCTAATTCTTTATGGTCACCAATTTTAAAAAAAACACCTCCTTTTCCATTCAATAATATTTCTTTAGGTCCAGTAGGACATTTTGTAGACAAAATAATCTTTTTTAAACTTGCTGCCTCCAGAAGAACATTTGGCAATCCCTCATATTTAGATGATAGAACAAAGATATCGCTCTGTCGAATTATTCTATAAGGGTTTTCTATAAAATTTCTTAATTTAACATATTCCTGTAGGTTATTATCAAATATAAATTTTTGCATTTTATCTTTTTCAATTCCTCTTCCAAAAATTAACAATCTAAAATCGACTAAATCTTTTAAAATTTTACACGCCTTAAGAATCGTAATTTGATTTTTTTGATCAGTAAATCTTCCTAAATTTATCAACTTCAAACATTTTTTTCTGTTAAAAAAAGGATCTGGTTTTCCTAAATATGATTGTCTTTTTATATTTTTTAAATCAAGTGGATTGAAGATACAATTCACTTTTATATTAAATTTTCTTTCCATTTGAGTTTTAAATTCAAGACTATTAACAATTACACAATCAGCTTTTGAAATTAAATATTTATAAATAATTTTTTTCAAAGTATTGTGATACCATCCTGAGGGTGATGAATTACTTCGTATTATAATTTTTATATTCAAAAATTTACATAAAACTATACAATAAATATTTGCTTGAAAAGAGAGTACTGTAGAATTTCTATTTTTAATTAGAAATTTAAATAAAATCATTAAAGATATCATGTACTTTAATCTAATGTTAAGTTTTTCATAAAAATTCTTGCTTGGACCTAAATACTGAATTTTCTTATTAAATTTTCCTATTTTATCTCTTGAAAGAGTACAAATTCTAATCTTATCAAACTTTTTAGACAAATGATTTGCAATTATAAATAGGTTTTTTTCAACTCCACCTCCACCAATGAATGGCATGAATAATATTAGTTCTTTGTTATAAATCATTTAAAAATACTTAATTTCTTATTTTAATATTAAGAATTAAAATGATAAATAAATTATAATTAAATATGAATCAATTAATAAAAGATAAAAAATATTTATTATCAAAATTTAATTATGTTTTGATCACAATTTTGCCATTAACACTTTTAGTTGGCTCATTGGCAAGTAATATTACAATTGTTTTGATCAGTTTATTCTTTATTTTTGACTCTATAATAAGAAAAAATAATTTTCTTTTAAAAGATAAAAATTTTTATTTTTTAATAATTATTTATTTGTATGTTGTCTTTAATTCAATTTTTATTTCTGATCATCCACAAGCTTTTTTAAAAGCTTTAGCATTTATTAGATTTATATTATTAGCATATGCCATTAATTTTTATTTTAAAATTTACAATAATTCTTTTTTAAAAGTATGGGCATTAATATTTTTAATAGTAAGTTTTGATATATTGTTCGAGTTTTTTGTTGGTAAAAATATTTTAGGTTTTGAGTCTACTTGTAAGGGAAGAATAGCAAGCTTTACAGGAGATGAATTAAAAATTGGTGGTTTTTATTTCGGATTTTTATTTATTTGTTTGGCTTTTTTTGAAGATAAAAAAAAACTATTTGGATTATTTTTTATAATTTTTTTGATTGTTGCTTTAATTATTGGGGAAAGATCAAACTTTATAAAAATTTTTATAATGTATTTTATATATCTACTTTTTTTTGTTAATATCTCTTATTTTAAAAAATTAATAATTATTTTTTTAGTTCCTATTTTAAGTTTTTTAATAATTAATAATATAAATACACTTGAAGAAAGATATAAGTTTTTAAAAAAAATAGATTCGACTCAAATTTTTAATCAATCTGAAAAAGACAATAATTTTATTGAGATAATTAAAAATAATCGACATTTTACGCATTTTTATATTTCAATTAAAATATTTAAAGAAAATTTGATTTTTGGAAGAGGATTTAAAACTTATAGAATGGAAAGTTATAATAAGAAATATTTTGATGACAATATTAATTTTTCTGTCGGTCATGGCTCCACCCACCCTCATCAGTTACATTTTGAATTACTTTCTGAATTCGGTATAGTTGGATATCTATTAATCTTATCTAATATTTTGTTTGTCTTATTCAGAAGTTTAAATGGTAAAAAAGAATTTTTAATAAAAAGTAGTATTTTATTTATGTTTGCAACTTTGATTCCACTTTTACCATCTGGTAGTTTTTTTACTAGCTATGTTGCCACTATATTTTTTATTAATTATGCTTTTCTAATGAAACCAAATATTGTAACTAAGTCAGCATAATTGTGAATAAATTAACATTATTAATTCCTGCTCACAAAGAGGCAGAGTCTTTGCCTCTTTTTCTCAAAGAATTGCAAGATTATAATTTTGATAAATTAGTTGTCTTACAAAATGAGGATGAGGAAACTATTCAATCAATATCTGATTTTAACGATATAAAAATTTATAAACAAAAAAATAATGGTTATGGAAATGCATTAAAAGAAGGATTAAATCAAATAAACACTGAGTTTTTTTGTATAATAAATGCTGATGGATCTATGGATCCAAAGTATTTAGATGAAATGTTGAAACTTTGTAAAGATAGAGATTTCGTATTTGCTTCAAGATATTTAAAAGGGGGTGGAAGTGATGATGATGACTTTGTAACTTATATTGGTAATCAATGTTTTTCCTTTTTTGGGAATATACTGTTTAGATTAAATTTGTCTGATATTCTCTATACATACATAGTTGGAAAAACAAATTCTGCGAAAAATTTAAAATTGAGTTATCATGATTTTAGAATATGTGTTGAAATTCCAATTAAAGCTAAAATAAACCAATTTCTTTACGTTTCTACTCCCAGTAAAGAAAGAAAAAGAATTGCAGGAAAAAAAAAAGTAAATGCACTTAAAGATGGTTTCTTAATATTAATGGCGATAGGGGCTTTCTTTTTAAAAAAAATACTTAATAAATAACTCATTTTCTAATCAATATACATTGACCCATATAATTTTTAAAAAAATAGTATCTGTCTTTATATTTTTTTTCTATTTGATAAATAAATTTTTTAATCCCATCAACACCCCAAATGCCAAAATCATCAAAAACAATGATCCCACCTTTGATCATATTTTTGTTGATCGTGTTAAATATTACACTTGTGTCTTTAAAAGTATTCACATCTAGATGACATAATTTAATATTTTTTAGTTTTATTTTTATATTTTTCGGAAAGTAAGCTTTGAAAACAAATGTATTCTTTAATCTTAATTTTTTAATATTTTGTCTTACTAAATTAATATCCTCATAAAAAAAAACATCTTTTTTATGAAGTCCATCATTTTTTTTGAAACCTGAAAAACTATCAAAAAGGTAAGTTTTACCTTTAATATTTCTTTTTGACATTATAAAACCAGCTCCACCTAATAAACATCCTATATCTAAAATTTGACCTTTAAAGTTTTTAATATTATTTGCACATTGCCATAAAGTATAAGAACGAGCAGGATCAAGTAATGTTAAATTTTTAACACTACTATAAAAATCATGAAATTTTTTATCTTTTTTCCAAGGAGCATGTGTAGCTGAAGAAATAATAATTTCATCATTTGAATCTAATTTACACACACAATTAACAAAAAATTTAAGCGTATTTTGAATTAAATTTTTTATAAATTTTAAAAAAAAACTTCTTATATTACCATGTGGATGTTTAATTTTTTTCATAATTACATATTAGGCATGTAGATTTATTCTTCTTAATAGAAAAAAAAGTATTTTGACAGTTATCACAAATCAAATCAAAATTATATGTTTTGTTTTCGTTAACATAAAATTTTTGATTAAAAAAAATACTTTTAAAAAAAATAAAAAGTAAATCAAAAAAACTTATAAATATTTGTAATTTTGGTATTTTAGATTTTCCCTTATTTCTATCTTTAAAATATATTGGAACTTCAATTAATTGTGCACCCATTTTTTTCATTAACCAAACTAATTTTACACCAAGACTATATCCTTGAGAGTTCAATTCATCAAACGGAAGAGTTTTTAATAGATTTACACTATAAACTCTAAAGTAAGTAGTTATTTCATTAATTTTGATATTAAGTAATTTTTTTGCAGAATAATTTCCACAAATTGAAATAGCTTTTCTTATACCTTTATAATCACTCTTGGCTCCCTCACAGAATCTAGATCCAATAATAAAACTATTTGATCCCGCTTTTTCTAGAAGTTTCGGTATATAGATAGGATCATGAGAAAAATCAGCGTCCATAGTTATCAAATAATCATAGTCAAATTTAATAGAATAAAAAATAGAAAGCTTATGTGCTGTACCTAGACCAAGTTTTTTTGGTCTTTCAATTAGTTCTAAATTTTTATCGTTTAAATTTTTTAATAATTCTTTAGTATTGTCATCAGAAAAATCGTTTATTATTAATATTTTGAAATTTTCGTTTAATTTTCTAATTTCTTTGATTAAATTTTCAAGATTTTCAGCTTCTTTATAGGTTGCTATTGCTATTAGGGTTTTTTTATAATTTTTCATAAATTAGCCTTTTTTATTTGATACTTAAAAAATAAAAAGAGATAAAGAGAAAGTAACATTGTATTGATGTCAAATTATAAAAATCTTTTAATTTATTGTATTGATAATTTCTATTCATTTAATCATTTATTCTTAACATTTTTTCAAGCGATAAAAAAGTAGGGACAAAATGAAAGTAAGTATAATTATGCCATATTATAAAAAATCAAGTTATATTGATGAGTCAATAAATTCAATTTTAAATCAAACTTTTAAAGAATTTGAAATAGTAATTGTTGATGATGAGTTAAGTGAAGATAGTTCAAAGGTTCTTAATAGAATAAAAAAATTAGATGAAAGAATAAGTATTTTAAAAAATAAAAAAAATTTAGGAGCTGGTCAATCAAGAAATAATGCAATTGATTTATGTGATAGTGAATACATAGCATTTTGTGATTGTGATGATTTATGGAAATCAAATAAATTAGAAGTACAACTTAAAATAATGCAAAAATTAAATTTAAAATTTAGCCATACAAGTTATGAAATTATTGACAAAAAAAATTTTAAGATTGGTTATAGAGAAACCCAAGAAAATTTAAGTTTTTTACAGTTACAAAAATCCTGTGATATAGGTTTATCAACCGTTATTCTAAAAAGAAATTTGCTCCATGACCCAAAATTTAGATTTGGAAGCATAAAAACGAAAGAGGACTTCATACTTTGGCTATTGCTCGCAAAAAATGATATAATGATTTTTGGGATAAAAGATTGCCTCGTTTCATGGAGAAAAAGCAAAAACTCTTTATCATCTTCAACATTTCAAAAACTTTTAGATGGTTATAAAGTATATAAAGATTATTTACATTATAGTAGATTAAAATCTTTATATTTTTTATTTATATTAAGCATTAATTTTATTTTGAAAAAATTTAAATGAATTATTTTATCTATTTATCTTTATTAACAATTTTCATTATTTTATTAAATAAATATTTTATTAAGTTTAATTTTTTAGTCAGCGAAACTGGTGACAGACATCAAAAATTTGCTTCAGATGAGATAGTTCCTTTGACTGGTGGAATCTTCTTATTTCTCAGTTTTTTATATTTCTTTAATTATGAAATATTATCATTTTTTATATTTTCTTTTTTAATTTTTATCTTGGGTATTTTTTCAGATTTAAAAGATATTGAGTCAGCTTTTAAGAGATTTTTAATTCAAATATCAATTGTTCTAATGTTTGTGATTTTTAATGATTTATTGTTATTTAATACAAAAATTTATCTTTTAGATAAATTATTATCTTATAGTGTATTTAATTATATTTTTGTCTCTTTTTGTATTTTAATTGTAATTAATGGATCTAATTTTTTCGATGGACTTAATACTCTTAGCATTGGTTACTATCTGTTGATAAGCTTTGTTATTTTTTATTTAAATTATAATCAAATTATTTCAGTTAATGAAATATTTACAGAATATTTATTAGTAGTTTTGTTAATAATATTCATTTTTAATTTAATGGATAAAATTTATTTAGGGGACTCAGGATCGTATTTACTTGGGTTTACATTTGCAGTTTATCTCATCAAATTATATACAGATAATCAACAACTTTCTCCTTTTTTTATAATAGTTCTTCTTTGGTATCCAAGTTATGAAACCTTATTTTCTATAGTTCGAAAAAATATCATGAATAAATCTCCCATGAATCCAGACTCAAATCACTTACATCAGCAAATTTTTCACTTAATCAAAAGAAAATCAAAATTCAGTAAGTTTTACTCTAATTTAATATCAGCAAATTTAATTAATTTATATAATCTGATTATTTTTGTAATATCTTTAAATTTTCTTTTAAATTCTCAAATTCAAGTACTTTTAATTTTATTGAATATTACTTTATATACATTTATTTACTTTAAGCTATTTATTGCTAGATATAAAAAAATATGAAAAAAAAAGTTGCATTAATTTTTGGAGTAACAGGACAGGACGGTTCATACCTATCTGAATTGTTAGTAAGTAAAGGTTATTTGGTGCATGGTGTTAAAAGAAGATCATCATCTTTTAATACCGGAAGAATAGACCATATCTACCAAGACCCATTCGAAAAAAAAAGAAATTTTTTTCTTCATTATGGAGATGTTACAGATGCAATTTCAGTTTCTAGCTTGATCAAGAAAATTAAACCAAATGAGATATATAATTTAGCTGCTCAATCTCATGTTTCTGTCTCATTTGAGGTT
>MDSZ01164559.1_pt1 | contig 10907 bp, 8 predicted proteins | sample 811201 | NCBI WGS metagenome assembly MDSZ01 (sample SAMN05326647, study PRJNA326480) | marine metagenome | isolation source: seawater | place: Indian Ocean: North | collected 2010 | reverse complement strand
CGGCGCATAGCCCCGCATTTCCGGCCCCGATTACCAGAATATCCGGTGTGTCCGGCAACGCCTTGTCATCCACTGTATACATTTGTATACAGTGGATGGAACCCTTACAGCATGTCAAGGAAGGTAACCATTGTGACCAACAAGGCACCGGCATCTTCTCTGGACTGGGCCCATCTGGCAAGGCAGCAGAGCGATGCTGACACTGCAGCAAGCCTGGCGGTTCGGCTGCACAGGCTGATCCTTGCGGCCATTCAGTCGGGTGACCTGCAACCGGGATCACGGCTGAAGGAAACCGATCTTGTTGCCGCCATGAATGTCAGCCGCACACCATTGCGTGAGGCACTGGCAGGGTTACGTGCCGACGGGATTCTGGAACTGGATACAGATGGCCTTCGGGTGCGGCGTCTTGGATGGCATGATATTCGCGGGCTTTACGAATTGCGCGAAACACTGGAGGCCATGGCGGCGCGCCTTGCCGCCACCAATAGAGGCCATGCCGAGCGTGCCGTAATCAGTTCTATCTGCGATGCCGAAACCGCATTGATTGACGGGGGAACAACGCCAGTTGCCCTCGCCGCGCATAACCGCAGGTTTCACAAGGCCATTCTGGAAGCTGCAGGCAACCGGTTTCTTGCCGAAAGTCTGGACCGGCTGTCACGGATGATGGTCCTTCTCGGCGCGACAGCCTATAGCCTGCCGCCGCGTGTTGATGCCATCCGGGACGAGCATATTGCCATCAATACGGCCATTATGGCAGGTGACGGAGATGGGGCTGAGGCGGCCATGCGCGCCCATCTGCAGGCCGCGCTAACGGCACGGCTGACCCTGCTCAGCCACACGGCAGTGGCTGAGCTCGACTGACATGAAACGCCCCACAACGCCCAAATCCGCATCTGTTCTGGCAGATATTCGGCGCCTCGTTGTAACCTTTGCGCTGGCGCTTGCCACCGGCTGGCTGTTCCTGCAGGCAGGCATGCCTGCCCCCTATCTGATGGGCAGCCTGTTCGGTGTCTGGTTTACGGGTGCTGCCATCCGACCGCTGCAGGCGCATCTGGGCGTCGCACGCTGGTTCCATGTACCTGTGATTCTGGGGCTTGGCGTTCTGATCGGAGCCACCTTCAACCGCACCGTTCTGGCGCAGGCAGACCAATGGTTTCTGACATTGGCCACAATGATTGGCACGACCCTGATTGTCACCACCATTGGTTATAATTTTCTGCGCCGCATCCGCGGCTATCCGCGACCCCTTGCCTTTTTGTGCAGTGTGCCGGGGGGGCAGGCAGAGGTTATTGCCATGGCACGCGACCTGGTGCGTGAAGATTATGCAGTTGCTTTGTTCCATCTGGTTCGGGTGGCCATCGTCTTTGTATCAACCCCGCTCCTTCTGGGGCTGCTCGAAGGATCGAGTGCTGTATCCACCAGCAACGCCCGCCTGCAGGCGATGCCCGGCCTGTTCAGCCTGCCGGCGATGCATCTGGTACAGTTTGCCGGCTTCGCATTGGTTGGATATGTGGTGGCGCGCTTGTGCCGTATCCCGATGCCGCATCTTGTAGGCCCCATGGGCCTGTCGACAGCCATGCATCTGGCAGGGTGGGCGGACATTCCGCGAATCAATGAATTTGTAATTCTGGCACAGCTTGCCATTGGCGGCGCTGTCGGGGCAAGGCTGGCACAGGTACCCTTTCGTGACGTCATGGGATACCTGCGTGATGCGTTGGCCAACACGCTGGTGATTCTGACCGCCTATCTCGTGGCGGCGCTTGTCATCATTCAGATTACTGGTGCCGATTTCCTGTCAATCTGGCTGGCTTTTGTGCCTGGTGGCTTATATGAGGTGACCCTGCTGGCACTTGTCTTTGGCTTTGACGTGGCCTTTGTCGCCTTTCATCACACCGTCCGCGTCCTGATGATCTTCTTATCATTTCCAGGCCTTGCCGGTTGGTTGAAGCGGCAATCCGAGACCTCCTAGCGGTCTGCCGGCCAGACACCCGGATTGATCATATGGATGGGCGCACCCGCCTGCCAGGCCACCACCTGATCAAAGATATCGGCAAATTGCGTTTCAAATTCATCCTCGGTGACAAACCCGATATGCGGTGTTGCGACAATATTCGGATGACAGGCCAAGGGATCATCCGCCCAGCCAATGGGTTCCTTGTCAAACACATCAATGGCGGCTTTCCCTGGCCGCCCTTCATTCAGCGCGGCAAGCAACGCCCCCTCTGCAATCAGCCCCGCCCGTGACGTGTTCACTAGCAGTGCCCCAGGCGACATGGCTGCCAAATCCTGCGGTGTGATGATCCCGCGTGTCTCAGGCTTGAGCCGGACGTGAAGGCTGACAATGTCACTTTCCATAAAGAAGGCCTCCCGACTTGAGGCGACCTCTTCCCCGTCGGCAGTGGCACGGGCACGCCCGGCATCAGATCCCCACCAAGTAACCTGCATGCCAAAGGCACGCGCATAATGCGCCACCTGTTTACCGATACGTCCATAGCCATAAAGCCCGATGCGGCGACCATGCAACGTTTTGCCAACACCGGTTTGCCACCCGCCGGCCTGAAGACTTGACATCTGCCGAGGGATATCGCGCATCGCGGACAGGATCAGGGCCCAGCTATGTTCGGCAGCAGCAAAAGAGTCCGCGCCTCCCTGCATATTGGAACAGACCAGAACACCATGGTCATTACAGGCGTCAATATCGATATGGGGATACACACTGCGCTGTGAGATCAGCTTCAAATTGGGCAATGCGGCCACCAATGCACGCGGGATTGCGGTGCGTTCACGAAACAGTACCAGCCCGTCGAAAGGCTGCAGGCGCGCAGCAAGCGCATCAATATCGGCCAGATGATCATTGAACACGGTGACGTCGATCCCGGCCAGCCGGGCAAAACAATCCAGCCCGCGCAGGGTGTCAAACCAGTCATCAAGAATGGCAAGGCGCATCAGTCGGCTCCATCCCATATATCGGCAGGCACAAACAGATCGCCCCCAGCCAGCTTGCGTGCGGTGCGCACCAGCCCAGCAGATTTGTGCCGGAAGCCGTTATCATCGGATTCATAATCGATCATCACTGTCATTTCGCCCATCGGATGGTGCAAGGTGATTGCCGCCGGTTTTGTGGCCGGGATCTGCATCATGCCATCGGCCACAGTGCCCGGGGTCAGCGCACAGGATGCCATACACTGGCTGCCGGTAACCGCCATCGTCGGGTGTGTTGACCACGGCATAAAATAACGAGTGATGATCGCACCGGGCGCATCCGCAGGCGCGACAAGACCAAATTTTGGCGTGACCGATTCGCGGCAGTCACCCAGTCCCATGCGCGTGCCGGCCTGAAGACGCACATCCTCCATGGCCGCAAAAAAGGCACGGTTGGCGTCCAGTTCCTCGCGACTTTCATGGCCCGTTAGGCCGAAATCCGCGGCGCGCGCAATCACCATTGGCATCGCCACATCCATGCAGGTGACGTCAATGTCGGAAAATCTGTCAATCAGATTGCCCGTGGGCAGAAAGGCGCCAGTGGATGATCCAGCCACATCCATGAAATTCAGCTCAACGGGGGCAGCTGTACCCGGCACCCCGTCAATGGCGGCATCACCCGCATAGCTGACGACACCTCCCGGCGTCTGCACACGGGCCAGCACGCGTGCGCCTGTGTTTACGGCGCAAATACGCACCTCTGTTACCCCATCTGTGGCCGGCATCAACCCCATTTCGATGGCAGCTGGCCCGACACCGGTCAGGATATTCCCGCATGTCGGTTTGAAATCGACCAGCCCATCTTCAACGCTGACCTGGGCAAAGAAATAGTCGATATCCGCCCATGCGCTGTCTGATGGCGAGAGCATGGCCACTTTTGTCGTTACGGCATTGCCCCCACCAATGCCGTCAATATTCAGAGGATGACCGGACCCGACAGCAGCCACCAGCACGGCCGCCAGACGATCCTGATCTGCCGGAAGGTCGGCCCGGTTCATATAGGGGCCACGTGATGACCCGCCGCGCATGAAAAGGAAGGGAATCGCCGTCTGTGTCATGATTGAACCTTTCCGCGAATGAATGTGCAAAGATGCGTCGCAAAATCACGGCATCCAAGATTACCACCAACATCAGCTGTTCGGCTTGCAGCATCCCCGAGTGCCGCATCAACAGCATCATTGATCGCTGCAGCTGCGCGTGTCTCGCCAAGATGAGCAAGCAGCATTGCCGCAGACAGAATCAGCGAAACCGGGTTCGCACGGTCATGGCCGGCAATGTCCGGCGCCGACCCATGCTGGGCCTGCGCGGCAACATGCTGACGGCCGACATTCAGCGAGCCGGCAAGGCCAAGACTGCCAGACAGTTCGGCCGCAAGGTCGGACAGGATATCGCCAAACATATTCGTCGTCACCAGCACATCAAACCGGCCCGGATCGCGCACCAGCATGGCGGCCGCTGAATCCACCAGCATCTCATCATAGGCAATATCGGGAAATTCTGCCGCCACCGCCCGCACCGTATCAAGAAACAGCCCGTCGGACAGCCGCATCACATTTGCCTTATGGATGGCCGTTACCCGTTTTGCCGGACGCCCCGCGGCCATTTCAAAGCCGGCCATCGCAATATTCCGGCTGGCTTCGCGCGTGATACGCCGAATGGCCAGCGCCACGCCATCAACCGGGCTGAATTCGGCATTACCGGCAAACATGTTGCGATCTGCATAAAATCCTTCGAGATTTTCGCGCATCACCACAAGGTCAATCGCCGGGCCAATAGGACGCGGCAAATCTGCATAGCTTCGCGCCGGCCTGACATTCGCAAAAAGGGACAATTCCTTGCGCAGCACTCCGGACGGATTCAAGCCGCCATCAGCCACTGGCGGATAGTCATTATGAGACACCGGACCCAGAATAACCCCATCAGCCGCGCGCGCCGATTTGATAACAGCGTCAGGAATGGTAGATCCCTCTTCTGCCAACGCATCAAACCCGATCACCGCATGGGAAAGATCGATGGGCCTATCCAGCAAATCAGCAACAGCATCCAGAACGGCACATGTCGCCGACATGATTTCCGGGCCGATACCGTCACCGGCAAGACATAAAATCCGTAAGGGCGTAGCCGGCCGCATCAGGTGAATGGCCATGGCAGGACAAAGAATTCCTGCAACAGGCCAGGCGGGAAGTCACGATTCAGCAGCCAAGCCATGAAACACATGAACAAAATGCCAATGCCGGACAGCAGCAGACTGCGCCCCCAGCCGAGCCCGGCGCGCCGCCGGAAGAACGCCAGCAAAAACCCTGCAAGTGCAAGGATGAAGCCGACAAGCGCTGTGGCGACAAGCAGACCGGCAAACCATGACAGAGTTGGCCAGAGGGCGAACCGGTTGTCCGCCCGTTCGGTGCCAGCCTCGCGATCCGCAAACAAGGCATCCTGTTCGGGCCTCAGGCGCATCTGCACAAGCAGAACCAGCCCACAGACCAGGGTCGCTGTTGCGATGGTGACCGGGAAAATAGCGTCTACAAACGCATAATCCGGAATCGTTGCCGTGTTATAAAGCGCAAAACAAACAAAACCGATCATGACCAGCAGGAACGTCATGGGCGCACGTTTGCTGCCTGATTCCACCTCGCCTTCAGCACGAATCGATTTGGCCTGTCGCAGGCCAATGATGACCGACACGATTGTGATCACCAGCAGCGTTAGCACAATCGGGCTGGCGATATAGGCCATACCCTCTTCAAAGCCGCCCCGAAACCTTATCCCCGCGATCTGGTTGGCATTATTTGAGTAATTTTCGACTGGATTGGCCAATACAAACCCGATCAGGAAAGCCGGCCGCGACCAGTCGAAACGGCGCATCATGATCCCCAGAAAACCAATGGCGAAAAGCGCCGCCAGATCCATCAGGTTTTGCCCTGACTGGAACGCCGCGAAGGAAATGATCATAAAGATAAATGGCGCAATCAGCGCAAACCGGATATTGGTCAGCCGCGCGATCTGCCCCGACAAACCGATACACAGCAACGTGCCGATCACATTGGCCAGCGCCAGCAGCCATACAATCGCATAGGTGTAGTTCAGATTATCTTTCAGCATCACCTGGCCGACTTCCAACTCTCCCGAGCCGAGAAGTGACAGCGCGCCAATGAAGATCGCCATGGAACCTGATCCGGGGATGCCAAACAGCAATGTTGGCACAAGCCCGCCACCTTCCTTGGCATTATTCGAACTTTCCGGCCCGACAACACCGCGCACCTCGCCCTTGCCAAAACCGGACTTGTCCTTTGTGGTTTGCACCGTATGGCCGTAGGCGATCCAGTCAACAACCGACCCACCCAGTCCGGGGATGACCCCGACGACAACACCGATCAATGCGCATCGCATCGACAGCCATTTATTGGCCCACCAGTCGCGCACCCCGGCAAGCCATCCCGCACCCAGCGCAGCCTTTTCCGAAATGGCCTTGTCTTTGCGCAGCAGCGCAACGATTTCAGGAACCGCAAAAATACCCAGCCCGACAATGACCAGCTTCAACCCATCGGTCAGATAGGGAAGGTCATAGCTTGCCATGCGTAATTCGCCATTGAACGGCCCTTCGCCAATGGATGCGACCAGCATACCAACGCCGGCCGCCATCAACCCCTTTAGCGCCACCCGTCCAGCTAGAATGCCAACCATCGACAATCCAAACGCCGATACCATGAGCAACTCAGGCGACTTGAATTCCAGAACAACTGGCCGCGCCACGAGAATAAAGAAAGTCAGGAAGAACGCCCCGATCAACCCACCAAACAGCGATGACGCGAAGGCAGCCGAAAGGGCACGCGCTGCCATTCCCTTCTTCGCCATGGGAAAGCCGTCAAGAACGGTTGCCTGCGAGGCCGATGATCCCGGAATACCCATCAGCACCGATGCAAACGTATCGGAAGTCGGTACCACCGCGACCATGCCGATCATCAGGGCAAGGCCGTACACCGGTTCCAGCCCAAACATAAAGGGTAATACCAGTGACAAGCCGGCAATCCCACCCAGCCCCGGAAACACCCCGATCGCCAGACCCATGGTCACGCCAAGAAACAGATAAACAAGGACAGTTGGCTGGAGAATCAATCCCCAGGCTTCGGAAAGTGCAGGCAATGCAACGGCGAGTAGATCCATGATTCCCGAATAGTCGGTAAATTTAAAAATGCACCTGCCCGGCGTACCGGGCAGATGTAGTGTTACAGATTGGCTATTTCAGCGATACGCCAAATTCAGCCTGCAGCCATTCGGTGACATAGCTTTTTGCACTGTCTGAAACAGTGATTGCGCCTGACAGGGCTGCCTTGGAATCGGCACCGACATACATCGGATATTTACCAAGACGCTTTGCCGAAATTTCAGCAAAGTCTGAACGTGCCTGAATCGCGGCGAACGCCTTTGTATAGGCATCCATCACATCCTGTGGCGTGCCGGCAGGAAGAAAAGCAATCTTCTGTGACGGGAAGCCAGCGATAAAGAAGGCTTTCCACGCATCCCATGCCGGTCCGGATGTTTCGCATCCGTCAGTCGCATCACAGACTTCCTTGAAGGTCGGCATGTCCGGGAATGTGGGGTCACGAACAATCTCACCATTGGCGCCAAGCGCGCCCCAGCTCATCATAGGAACGGCTTTGCCTTCCGCAACCAGTGGCGTGACACTCTTCAGGTAAGAAGATGATGTCTGATAGTCGATTGTTGCTTCGCCTGACTCAAACATCTTGCGGCCATCACCACGGCCTTTGACACCCATCACATGTTCGACATTCATGCCCAGCATCTTCCAGGCCAGCGCAGGGATCAGGTCAAGGCGTGTCGCGCCCTGGTTGCCATAGATGAAGGTCTTGCCCTTGAGATTGTTGGCTGTGCCGTCAAACATCGCACCGTCAGCAGCGTTCAGATAGGCGACGCCGCCGGTGCCAGATGCCATGACCGGGTTCCAGTCGGCATATTCATAACGCACGCGCGGATCACCCAGAAGGTACGGGAACTGGGTCGAACCAGAAGACCCAAACATTACGGTACCGTCTGTGTGCTTCTGCTCCTGGAACCAGTTAGCCCCTTTGGTAGAACCGGCACCCGGCATGAACTTGACCACAACGGTTGGGTTGCCAGGCAGGTTTTCGGACAGAAGCGGTGCAAAGAAATTTGCCCATTTCGCCGAACCACCTGTTTCCGAGAATGGGATTGTCCACTCAATTGTTTTGCCGCTGAAATCAACGGCGGCCGCCGGCATTGCGGCGAGAGCTGTCATACCGACAGCCACACCAAAACTGGCAAGAATTGAAGTCATTTTTCTCATTTTTTCCTCCAAAGTGAGATAAGCCAAACGGAGATCGGCTTGCCGAACAGGCGTCTACCCTCCAACATGGCGACACCCGAAAAAGCAATCGGGACACACTATGGGACGTAACTTTCATGAAGCTTGCATGATTGGTACGAATTTTCAGCCGATGCGCATTTTAGTAATTGAAGATAACAAGCCGCTGGCAACAGCGTTACGGCACAGATTTACCGATCAGGGACACGCCGCCACCATCGTATTTGACGGGTTGAGCGGCCGCCAATTCCTGCTGCAGGAGGATTTCGACCTTGTAATCCTTGATATCAACCTGCCAGGCACATCCGGTCTCGATCTGCTAGCCGAGGCACGGCGCAAAGATGTCTCGGCGCCGGTCCTGTTGCTGACCGCGCGCGATTCGGTTGCGGACCGGGTCACGGGGTTGGATAGCGGGGCGGATGATTATCTGGTCAAGCCTTTCGAAATGGAGGAACTTGACGCGCGGGTCCGGGCATTGCTGCGCCGAAAACCGTCACCACAAGAAACCAGCGAGACAATCGGCCCGCTGACCATTCGACTCGACGGGCGCTGGGTATCCGCAAACGGGATCGATCTCGGTCTTACCCGAAAGGAATTTGCCGCGCTGGAGTGTCTAGTCGAGCGCCGGGGGGGGCTCATTACCAAATCCCAGCTGATTGACCATGTGTATGGCGTTGGCGAAGAGGCCAGCGAAAGCAACATTGAGGTGCTGATATCACGCCTGCGAAAGAAACTGTCGCCATTTCATATCGAAATCCGTGTGGCGCGCGGGCTTGGCTATCATCTGAAGACACCCTGACCATGCCCTTCTCGCGCTCACTCCGATTACGCCTTCTGACCCTGATCCTCGTGCCGCTGATGATTGTGGCCATTGGCACCGTCGTTTGGCAGTACAGACAATCCGCACAATCTGCGACCCGCGTATTCGACCAACAACTATCCATCATCACGCTTGCCATTTTCCGTGACCTGCTGGCGACGAGCGGTGAGGAACTGACACCAGCAACGCGCGCCCTGCTTGAAGAAGCATCCGGCGCCACCTTCTTTTATCATGTCGTCGGCCCGGATGGCAGTTTCGTCACAGGCTATTCGCCGCCGCCCACACGCCCAGAAGCGGTACCACTATCACCTGGTGAGTTGACCTTCTTTCAGTCAACTCATCGAGGGTTGCCGGTACAGGTAGTCCAGTTTGTCGAACAGGCCATTATTGATGGCTTGTCCGGCAAGGTGCAGGTTTCAGTCTGGCAGCGGCTTGACCAGCGCCAACTCTTTGCCAACCGACTGTCCATCCGCGGACTTGTGATTGCGGGCGTATTGCTGTTCACCGCTACAATTGCGGTGTTTTTTGGGGTAAGGCGCGGGTTGCGACCTCTGTCATCGCTAGAGGATGCCATTTCCCGTCGGTCAAGCGCCGATCTGGCGCCGATACGTCGGTCTGTGCCGGACGAGGTTGTCCATATTGTCCGGCGACTGAATGACCTGTTTGCAGAAGTCACATCAGCACAGGCGGAAAAGGACCGCTTCATATCCAATGCAGCGCATCAGCTGCGCAACCCCATCGCCGGCATTCAATCTCTCGCCGAAGTCAGTCACGATGCGAAGAGCCTTTCAGAGGCACGCAAACGGACGGGCGAACTGGTAGAGGCAAGTCGCGATCTGGCCCGGCTTGCCGAACAGATGCTGTCTTATGAAAGGCTGCGGAGCCAGAAAGTGACGCTGGCCGCGCACCACCTCGACACACTGCTGCAATCCATTGCCACCGCACAGGCCGGACAAATTATGCGCGCCGGGATTGACTTCTCTTTCCTGCCGGGCGCTGGTGATGCGATGGTTGAGGCTGATCCAACCATGCTGGAACAGGCGCTGGTCAATATCCTTGATAATGCGCTGAAACATGGTGGCGACAAACTGACAGAGCTACATCTGGTCTCGCTTTATGCCGATGCCCAAGTCACCATACTAATTACCAATGATGGGCTTCCGGTGCCGCAACTGACCAACACGCAACTTTTTGAACGGTTTGAACAGGCAAGTCCCGCTACCAGCCATGGTGGCGCTGGGCTGGGGCTGGCGATTGTCAGTGAAATTTGCACACTGCATGGCGGGGTCGTATCTGTGACAAGTGACCGTCAGGGGTTTCGCATTGATCTGCCAACCCTGCCGGCAGCGTGAGCCTGCCTTACCCTGCCGTGTCGATTGACAGCAAGATCACGCGATAAGCAGACCGGCCAGAACGCCATCAAGGTAAAGCCAAAGCGTGAAGTGGCTGTACCTGGCGACAAGGCGTGGTTGAAATTCCCAGAGAGCCGCTGCTGCGTCTACGCCGACGAGACGCTGGTCTAATACCTTACCAAAGCTGACCATTGTTAGTGACAAAGCACCGAGTTTCGCGGCTCCCGGTCCTCGGGACTTTGTTTGGTCATGTTTTTAGGCCGTCTTTATTCGATGTAATTGCGGACTATGCGAGATGGCGTTGGATGGTCTCGGGCCTGACGACGTCGAAGTGGATGGTGATATGTCTCGGCCATCTGATCCCATGCCATACAAGAGAAAATGTTAAGTGTGTTCGCTCCTATAGTGTTTT